>Ga0315909_10001616_pt1 | contig 30349 bp, 31 predicted proteins | sample LakEriMetagenome_11_FD_203527 | JGI IMG/M metagenome (GOLD analysis project Ga0315909, IMG submission 203527) | Freshwater fungal communities from buoy surface, Lake Erie, Ohio, United States - Buoy 2 MA125 | ecosystem: Environmental > Aquatic > Freshwater > Lake | place: USA: Lake Erie, Ohio... | reverse complement strand
GAACGCCGCCGTAGAACAGTTGCTGATAGCCGAAGTCGTTGCGCTCGATGTCGATTTGACCATTAGCGCGAGCGGTCTTGCTCAGGTGACGACGAGCAGACTTCGACATGACCAGATACTTGGTGCCACCTTGGGCGTCCACAGCATCCAGGGCCTCGTCAAGCTTGCCGGTGTCAAGGGCACCGCCGCCGTTGTTGATGTACTGGCTGGAGCCAGAAGGCAGGCGAGCGGCCAGACCGTCGAATTCAGCAGAGTTGCTGTTGGAGTCACCGTTGATGAACAGACCCTCGAAGGCCAGACGCATTGCGCGAGTCTTGGCTTGGATCTGGTAGGCACGGGCTTCGGGACCTTCGAGGTCCACGATGGCGCGGTCAACCTTGATGTCACCACCGAACAGCTTCAGCGCTTCGCTTTGCTGCTTGACGGTGGCATAGCTCTCGGCATAGCCATCGTTGAAGGCACGGAAGCCCACGTCGCCGAGGGACTCCTCACGCTTCCAGAACAGACCGTTGCCTTGCACCTCGCGGAAGGGCAGGCTTTGCAGCAGGGGACCAGCGGCGAGTTCGGTAACGATCGCCAGTTCCTGGGGATTGGTTGAGTGCTTCTTAGCCTCAACAAGAGTAAGAGCCATGATTTGTTAAATAGTTGGATGATTTTGGAGAGGAAAATCGCGTTCAGAATGTCACATTCCTATAGCGCTAGACCCTCCCCGCTAGGTCATCACAACCAGGCCAGGGCTGGGTACTTCAACTTAGAATACCAAACATTAAAAAAGGGCCAATAACGGCCCTTGAAGTATGTCAGGTTGGGGTCAACCGAATGCTCGCTGGAACAGTTCTTCACGGGTAAGTGAGGACAAGTCTTCACCGGTAACACCGTTAGAGTCAGTGCCGCCGTAGCCGATACCAGCACCAGATCCCTTGTTACCCTTAAAGAAGGTACCGTAGATCGGGTGGTTTTTGAACTGGCCCAGGTAGTCCTCAGGGTTGACACGACGGCCCGAATCCTTGTCAAGGATCGGATCGCCAGCACTGTCAATCACGGTCACGCTGCCGTCGACTTCAAGACGAAACTGGCCACCAATTTGATTTGCTAGCATATCAAAGAAAGACACACCATCAGCCGAATCGGTGCGGCCGCCAGCGGAGAAGAATACCTTTTCAAGGGCGTAGCGCTTACGGAACTCTTGCAGTTCGCGATGGGCAGCATCTGCCTTCTTTGCAGCTTCAGCAGCTTGGCCGCCATACTTCTCTTCAAGTAGAGCAGTGCGTTCATCCGCAGCGGCTTTCTCGCGGGCGGCGATCGATGCCTCCTCCTGCAGCTTGCGGTACTCGTCGGGATTGATCTGCGCAAACTTTTCTAGTTGCGCAGCTTTTTCCTTTACTTCTTTCTCGTAAATTTTACGAGCTTCGCGTTCAGACTTCAAAGCCTTCAACAGGTTTTGAACTTCGTCTTCGCTATAAGCTTTGCCTTCGCCAACATCAATGTTGTCGGGGCTAGTATTAGGCATCGCGCTTGTCTCAAGCGACTGTGCGTTGTCTTCGGGCATTTTGCTAGGCGTCACGCCTATAGGGCGAAATAGTGTGCCTATTAACTGTTAATTTGTTTTAATATATTTACCCATACTGATACCAAGTATTGTTGCCTAGCGGTCCACTCGTCCACCGGTAAAGGATGGCAACCTCGGTCTCCATCATCGCCTGCCCCCCGGCATTGTAGCCGTAGCTGCCATATGGTTGCGGGCCACCGCCACAGGTGGACTCTCCAAAGTTATTATGGTTACAAGGAGCACATCCACAGCAACAAGCGCAAAAAGGTGGCGCACAGCCCAATGTAAACAATATGCCACAAGTTCCATTGTTAAAATTATCCTGGCATCCACCACAATTATTAAAAGCTCCGTTTATGGTTATATATGGCCACCATCTGTAAATGACAGTGCCGTTGCCAGTATTGCATCGAGTAGAACGGGCATTATAAACATTTCCATCATTGCCATAGTACTCATACCAGCCGAATTTGGGTAATGGATCATTCACGCCGATGGTAAAGTTGAAGACCATTGGCGAGCCGCTAGAGACTATTGCCGCCGGAGCAGCAGTACTGCCCACCTGGGCTAGCACTGCTTCATAGTTTGCATTACATGTTTTTACCAGCGGACAAGAGCATAGTGAAGTGGCTCCACCAGCAAAATTAACTGTTGCCTGTGCTAGGGCATTGAGATCCCCGCTAAGCTTGTACGTCCTTTTGACGCCGTATTGAACTTGCAAGTTGCCCGTACAGTCTCCGGCGCCACTGCCAGCCAGGCCCCTGCAGCCACCTTGGCACTCCTGAGTGTATGGATTAAAGGTTGCGAAGTCAAGGCACTTGCACGGGTCGTTGCAGTCATAGTATTGCCCCGTAAAGGTTCCGGTCGTAGCTTGGCATTTTGCCTCACATTTATTTAAATCAGGCGGACACAACCCCAGGACAGTTGTCTGTGAAGGCATTACCTACTCCACTTATTTTTGGGGCACAACATCTTGGGTGGCCCGGCTACCCAGGTCTTGGCTTCCATGAAGCATCCACACTCGGAGCACCTTTTTGATTCTTCTATAAAGTGTGGACAGGCTTTACATGTTTCGAATCGCTCTTGCCTAATTTCCCTGGATACTTTTCCACTGACAACAGCCTGCTTTGCTGTCTGAACAAACCCCTTGGCCATCTGGCCAATATTCGCTTTTACTCCCGTGTCATGGTCAACCTCAGAACGCTTGACGTATTTATTTGTCGTAGCCTGTAGCTCTACTCCGGCTACGTTCCTTTCTTTCGGCCACGCAGAACATGGTCCGGTTGGCAGGGCTCCACCGCTTCTAAGATCCTCGATGGAATTTATCACAAAACTAGAAAATCTGACCTATTATACCTACTAGATCGTTATCCGAAGTATTCCGCTAGCATCCCAAACTATCCTGTATTCGTCGCCAACCGGAGCGGACACAACCTCTCCAAAGTTAACATAAAACAATGGAGGATCATCTACGACTGTGTCATTGTAAACCATAGCATGGGAAGCTGAAAGCGTAGCGGTTGACACTGTCCAGATTACGTTATCGGCATCCAGCATTGCATCATTGGTGGTTACCTGAGTCACCGCCCAGCCAGTGATAATTTTATCATCTTGAGTATAGCCATACTGAGTTGCCAATTGCGTCGCACCAGTTTCGGCAGCAGCTTTTGTTGTTGACGCCGCCGAAAAGGTAAACGCTGAGTATAAATTTACTTTATAAGTGTGGCTAGGTAAGAAAATTCCACCGGCAATTTTAGGCAAGGTATGGTCATAGATACTAATCGTTACGGCCATAATAAATACTTACCTAGCATAAATTACCGAATAACCCAAGCTGTTTACCATGTGCTAAGATCCACTTTTTGCCATTGATTAGTGCCTGTTGCTATCAGCAATGCGTCCTCGTCCCTGGCGAGCTCGCCGTTGCGACCGGGTTGAGTCCTGTAGACGACATCGGAAGTGCGCGACGCCCTCTCGGCAGCGGCCCACTCTAAAGTGCCGGAATTCCACTTCAGATACTGATTAGAAAGTGCGGTACTAGCGGATGGACCAACATCATCAAAATCCCTAAACTCAAATGCCGTAGTCTGCCACTGGGTAGATGTCCCATTAGTTCCTAGAGATATATGGCGATTACTTGGGTTTGAATGGGCTTTTATTGGAAGCGGATACGGACCGCTTGTCCCACTGTTCGGAATATATAGAGCAGCACCTTTGGTAACTCTGAATTCATCGATGTATCCATTGAACCTGTAGCCAGCAGCAAGTGGAGAGCCGCCAACGGTTAGGGTCGCATCGGTGGATGGCCTAAGGGGAGTCGCTACCGACGATAACGTGGTTGTTCCATTCGCGAATATATACCAGTTGGTGCCGCCGTTCCAGCAAATCCCAAGATGTATCCATGCGTTTAGACCTACTCCTCCTAACGCGAGGTTAACACTACTGCCAGCCACGGCGAATCTTACGCTAAGCTGAGCGGATGTATTCGTTCCAAAGGTCCAATGGCTGCCAGTCGGGCCCACCGTAGCATTGGGCCCGCCAGCCATGGCTATTATTTGGTTCGTGTTATAGCCAAGTTGGTATATCCATGCCTCTATGGTAAATGGTGCATCAAAAACATCTACGGCGTTTGGACCGCCTACAGTCAGATAGGTACCATCAACATTATTGAAATAGGCAGAAGTTCCACCAAATTTACTCTGTGCCGTACTGATTATTGGTGAACCGCTTGGCGTCACAGACAGATTGTTGAGGGAGCTGTCCGCAAAAGTGCCGTCAAAATGTAACAACGCTGCTGTTGTACTCTGTATCGGCAGCAATGCTTTAATTGCTTCTGGAACGGTTGATTTACCAGTTCCGCCTTTCGCGATTGAAACTGTGCCTGATATTTTGCTATTCTGAATAGTCCCATCTGGTATTTTAGCCGTGGTAACTGAATTGGCGTTCAGCACCATACTTGATGCACCCTCACCATTATTGCTGACTGTTATAGAACCTTTGTTTTCATTTTTTATATGACCAATAATTCTTTCGCTGGAATTATCAGCATCTAAAGAATGTAGATAAACACTACCAGCCTGTCTCTCGCATATCAACTCACCAGGTAAACAAGTATCTGTTCCGCCCGGTTCGATCGCAGTAGCTATCTGAACCTCGGAGTCTGCTGTACTCTTGTGCGCTATATGCTCGGGCTGGATTGTCATCAGGGTTTGAGATTGATTAAATTTTATCCAGTAGCCTAAGTCAGTTTACCCGTTCGGGAACGTGGTATCGGGCCTCGTGAAATCAGATACGTAGCGAGCCACGCCTTTCGTAATTCGCAGGTCATCAATATAACCCAAGAAATTTATGCCAATAGCACTACTGGTAAGGCCAGTCACGTCTACCGTGCTATTGAAAGAAGGCAATGTAAAGGAAGTTGAGCTACCGCTGGCCATGCTCTTCTGAGAGCCATTAACAAATATCCTGCACGTGCCTGAACTTCTGGTAAATGCCACATGAATCCAGGTATTGAGACAAACCGCTTGGGCGATATCTACGCTGTATATATCAGAAAGAGTGCCAACGTTTAAGCTTGCTTGTAACCTGTATCCAAATCCAGCATCTCCATACCTGAAGACAAATCCAGAGCCACCATAGTTAATAGAGAATATCGTTGGATTATTTGCGTAAACATATGGCACGGCACCACTCGTAGTAGATGTGACGTAAACCCAAGCTTCAACTGTAAAGTCGCCTGTTCCAAAGGCAAAGCCACTTGGTGTCCCCGTCGAGAGGTAGTCGCCAGTCCCATCAAAGAAAGCGCTCGAGCCACCAAATTTACTTCGCGTTGTACTGATCTGAGCGTTGCCGAAGGGAGTTATGGTCAAGCTATTCAGACTGCTATCAGCGAATGCCGTGCTACCATTCGTGCCATTAGCACGTAGTAACAAACTGACATTACTGAAACTCGGATCGGTTACCACTGGATCGGGAACGTCGGGGAATGCAGTAGTACGTGGAATAAAATCCCCCACATAGCGGGCCACCCCCTTGGTGATACGAAGGTCGTCAATGTTGCCCTGGAAGTTCGTGCCAATCGTGACATTCGTCAGACTAGTTACGTTTGCTGTGCTGACAAAGGAAATAAATTGGAAAAAGGCTGAGCCAGTGCCCACGGACAGGTATTGTTGATTGCCGTTAATGAATAATCGGCAAACGCTTGAACTTCTAGTGAAGGCAATATGAACCCAGGTGTTCAGGTACGTAGATTGCGAAATATTCGCGTAGTAAGTATTGGCCGCCGTGGCAGAATCGAGAGTTACCTGTAATCTATACACATACGGAGAAGCGCTGTCCGCATACCTGACAGTAAGGGAGGTACTCCCATAATTCATTGTCAATATCTGGGGAAATGATAAGGTGCTAGCCGTGATACGGACCCAAGCCTCGACTGTGAAGTCCCCAGTCCCGAAGGTTAGGGCACTTGTTATTGCGGGAGAAAGGAAGTCGCCCGTTCCATCGAACAGCCCACTCGAACCCCCGAACTTGCTTTGAGCAGTACTAATCTGTGCATTGCCGCTGGGAGTGACTGTCAACGCGTTAGGACTGCTGTCCGTAAATGTGGTGCTACCGTTGCTGCCATCCATGTGCAACAGGAGTCCAACGTTCGCGAAATGAGGGTCGGTTGACGACTCTGGTGGTACCGCTGTTGGGGCGGGTGGAAACGCGAAAGCCCTTGGCGTAAATGCTGTCCAGTAGCGTGCCACTCCCTTGGTTATCCTGACTTCGTCTATCCAACCCATGAAAACATTTCGAAAAGTATCAAGGTTGGTAAACGGCGTGTATGCTCCAATTCTCATAGGGGCGGTGGTTGCTGGGCAGAAGTCTGTAGTTATCGAAGTATCTGTTCCCACCTGTGTTCCATTAACAAACAGGCGGAGTACGTTGCCATTGCGTACTGCAGCAACGTGGTACCATACGCCCGCTGTCGAGAATGCGAAAGCGCCCGAGGCTGATCCCTGGGTCCCGCCACCGCTATTGAAGCCCCACAAGAATTGCAGGGCACTGGTACCAGCGTAAAAGCTGAACACGTTTTCAGTAGTCGAAGCATTGGATTGAGAAACTATAGCGTATGTACTGGGTCCCTGGCCATTGACGAGAGTTGGTCTAATCCAGGCCTCTATTGTAAAGTTTCCAGTGCTAAAATGATGTACGCTACTTGCTGGGAAGGTTACGAAACTACCAACGATACCCGGTCCCTCGACACCATTGAAGTATACACTTGCGCCGCCAAACTTGCTTTGTAAAGTGCTAATAAATGCTCCATTTTGAGCTGATTGCGTTCCATCGAACCTATACTGACTATTATCAACAAAACTATTGCTGCCATCTGCATTATCAAAGTGAACCAGTAGAGTAGTATTGTTAAAGAATTCATCAGCAACTCCAGCCAAGGGGGGATAAGTGAAACTAGCAGTTGTCATCGAAGGCGATCTTAATAGCGTGTAATTCCACGCGCTATAGGGAATGCGTCGCCATGTATTTGTCGCGGTACAGATATAAAGGTACTCCAGATCTTTAGACACTTGACCAGCCTTCCCGAGTGCAGTTGGACTAGCTGGAGTTGGCCAAGATATGTTTTCAGTTGGAACCCAGTTAGAGCTGGTCGAGTCCCACCTAAGGCACTGGTCATTTTCGGCGATAGTCTGAGGCAACGCGCTATTGACGATCTGGGCTCCGCCAACGGAAGTTATAGCTAATGCATTAGTACTAGAATCCGTAAATGTTGTCGAGCCGCTAATCCCGTCCATTCGAAGCAGCGCACTGACACTGGACCAGTTCGGGTCACTGACTCCCTCCAGGAAAGGCGCGGTGGGCGTGAAGTCCGCGCTATAACGGGCGACACCTTTCGTGACCCGGAAATTATCCAAGTAGCCATTGAGGAAGTAAGAGGCCGCGTCGCCCAGTCGCCCTATTACGCAGCCAGTGGCGAGCGATAGGGTTACGCTATACGAGTACTCCGAATCCCTTATCCCGTTAATGTAATAGCGCCATGTCGTACCGCTTCGAACCAAGGCGATATGATTCCATTGATTCAGGGGAATTGTGGATGCCGATAACGCTCTGTCAGCACCATTCGAGAAAACCTGAAGCTTGCCCGTCGATGTGATATACCACACCATTGCGTTGACCCTTGAACCCGTGCCGCCGATCGGAATGGTGTCAAAAATTGAGTAATTATTATAAGAAGTTATATATATCCAAGTCTCAACCGTGAAATCACCGGTCCCAAAGGCAAGAACAGCGTTTGCCGGCAACGTTAGATAGCTGCTGGTTCCATTGAAGAAGCCAGCATTGCGACTGGCAGTGACAAGAGTATTTACATCGTTTAAAGCATTTACCGAAACAATGCCACTGCCAGAGGACAGCCCATAGGTTTGCCAAGTAATATTTGAGCCATCCGTAGTCAATACCTTGTTAGTATTACCGGCCTGACTTGGCAATAATGCGCTAATAGCAGCATCTCTTGTAGCCTGGCCCGTGCCACCATTCGCAATTGCTACTGCAGCGGATAATTTCGTATCAACAATAGTACCATCTAGAATTTTTGAATTAGTAACGGCGCCATTGTTCAAAACAAAGCTAGTAGATCCGTAACCATAGTTTGTTACGGTTAGAGAACCTTTGTTCTCATTCTCAATTCCGGCACTTAATTGAGCGACTGTTCCACTTGTAGTATTCGCTAAGATCCTAACCTCTCCGCTTGCTCTTTGCAGCACTACTTCCCCATTTACTAGCTGATTGAGGTTGGTCTCGAATGGGGTGGCCTGTGGCGTAAAATTAGACGGGTAGTGAGCAAAGCCTTTAGTAACTCTAAGCTCGTCAATATAACCGCTAAAGGGAGAGCCTGATTCGTTGTTGCTGATACCTACAAGCACATAGGGAGTTGGGCTTGCGTAACTTGTTGCATCAACATAAGTTGAACCAACCTGTGTGCCATTTAGGAACATCCTCGTTGATCCAGAACTTCTGCATACGGCAACATGGCTCCAAACATTGGCTGGAACCACTGAAGTCGTTGCTATCCTCTCGACAGACCCACTGCCAATAAAGCTCAAATAACTATTCGCTGTAACCCCTATCGCCAGCCCGCCAGTGGCCAGTCCCTGACTACCATCGTACAACCGCTGCAAAGCAGTACCCACTCTGTAAACCCACATTTCAATGGTGAAGTCACCCGTACCAAAGGCGAACGCCGCAGACGGAAGAACTCTTAAGTAGTCACCAGTTCCGTCAAAGAATATGCTGCTTACGCCAAACTTACTTTGCGCTGTGCTAATCCTGGCATCGCCGAGGGCCGTTACTGTTTTCGGGACGCTGCTACTGTCGATTATTGTTGTACTGTTATTAACACCGTCTCCATGCAGGAGAAGGGAGTCGGCCGTTAGGTTTCCTCTAGTTGCCTCAACACTGTCTGTTGTATTTTTTAATACAATTCGTTGCGGAAATACCGACATCTAGGCTTTATAGCTTAAATAGGATGCCCTAGGTTACTGTGAATGTAAATATGCCATTCGCGTTCCAGCCTATTCGGAATTGCTGCCCGTCACTAACTGATTCCATTGCATCAAAGTTCACGAAAGCCACCGGAGGTTCGCCGGCGTCTGACGCATTGTATAATATAGCATACGCCGCCGTTATAGAGCCCCCTGCTGCGGTCCACACAGCATCGTCTGCGTCGAATTTTGCGTCATTTGTCGTAACCGTGCTCACGACTACGTTTGTAAGTGTTTGGCCGCCAGTCGTGTACCCAAAACTGTTAGCGGTCTCGGTGCCACCTGTAGAGGCCAAGGTCGTATGAGTTCCATCAAATGTTGCTGCTGTTAGCAATTTTACCTTGTAAGTATCAGACGGGCTATTTGCACCATTAAGGAACCTGAGTAAAGTATTATTATAAATACTGACGGTAACTGGCACCTTAAAAGCCTAAACTTTCCGGTTAGTTTGCCTAATGATTATTTAACTGGGAACGCGGCTGTCGGCGGAGTAAAATCACTCGTGTACCTGGCCACTCCAAATGAAATACGAAGATCGTCAATGTACCCATTAAAATAAGCTACTCCGCATTGGCCTATACTGAGAACTTGCTGGTTTACCAGTGCGCCGACAGCGCTGCCGCTCGCTCTAAGGATGCCATCTACATAGACCCTAATTGAGTTAATTGATGGCTCGTACACCATCGCTAAATGATGCCAAGTATTTAGGGAAACAGCGTTGGCCGCAGTTGCGATATATTGCCAGTTACTGTAAAGTCCGCTTGGCTGGTAGTAATTAAATTTAACCACTCCATTATTTGTTGGACCAAAAGCCCAAAAAGAGTAATTTGGGCCAGTGGACATCGAGCCAACTGCACAGGAGTCCGTGCCAAAGTAGGTGGCTTGCGTAAACGCAATTGTTCGCACCCAGTATTCTACAGTAAAGTTTGTGCTAATCCAATTGCATAAGTTATTATCAATAGCGGTACGATATACTCTTGCGTTACCAGGAAGATACAAAGAAGTGCCGCCAAATTTTGAATGAGTGTTTGAGATGACAGCGCCGCCGCTTACGTTAAAGGCATAATTGTTATTGCTTATATCCGTAAATGTTGTGCTTCCATTCGCGCCATTCATCGGCATTGATAATGCGACACTTGAAAAACTGGGATCTACATTGCCAGCCTTAGGAATTTCTCCTAGTACGACTGTGTCTTTTGCTGGTGGAAGAATGATATTCGCCGGGCCCGGACGTTGTTTAAGGGCAACCGTTACTTGATTGTTTGGCGAGAAAGTCGCGTAGGCTCCAGATATGTAAGTTAGACCAGTCGAAGCGACGCCCGCAGTGAGCTTTCTTCCAGCATGAGCCTGGAGCATGCCGGCGATAGAGCCGCCATTGAATTCTTCATAATCGTAATACAATGCTGATTCCAGGGTCCCAGTGGTGGCGGTTTGGCATCCTCCTGTGGTTGCACAAGTTCCGCCCATAGTTTGGAAATAAAGAACCGCGCAATTATTGGTTGTAGTGGTAACGCTTAGTGGCTGAATATTCGTGGAAGGATTGGCGTAGCCAGCCGTTGCCCATGCGTCTACAGGGTTGCTTCCAGCAATATTCCTAAAGACTATTATCTGGCCGTCAAAATCACTATTATTTGTATTAGTCGTAACATTGGGTTCGGCATTGCTGGTCGCATACTTGTAATAGACCCGAGGAGAGCCCGAGGAATTGATCAGGGTCCAGCCAGCTATAGCATTGCCGACACCGCCAATGGTGACCAATATTCCTATATCGCCAGCAATATGACCAGCGGGCCATGGGATGGATGGCGTCCTGCTGGAGATCGGTGTTCCAATTCCAACCAGCTCTGGGACCGGGGCCCCGACCCTACTCGGACTATTTATTGACGCAGTAGAGTTGATTACCAGTGGCAAAATTTGAGCGTAGTTCCATGTCGACAATGGTGCCCTTTTCCACCTGTTGACGCCAACGCAAGAGTACAAATAGTTCGAATCGAATGCCAACTGTCCGGGGCGTCCAGTGTCGGTTGCCGACGCCGGGACCGTCGATGCTGGAATATCCTGATCTGGTACCCAATTAGACGTTGTCGAATTCCATACAAGACAGTCTCCATTCACTGGCGGATTAGTGACCGTATCAATATTTTCATATTCATTTAAAATAATCTTTTTTGAATCCCAAGAAAGAGTGGTCCCGTCGGTTGCGAGAACCTTGTCAGCATTGCCAGCTTGAGAGGGAAGCAGTGCGTTAATTGCCGCCGTAGCAGTCGTTTGCCCCGTACCTCCTTTTTCAATGCTTAGCGGGCTGGCAAACTTAATATTGGTGATGCTTGAGTCAGGGATATTTGTAGCAGTTACACTCCCATCATTTAAAACAAAGCTAGAAGGTCCTTCGCCAAAATTTGTAACAGTTAACGATCCCTTGTTCTCGTTCCTTGTCCTGGCACAAACCTGGACCACGCTACCGGATATGCTCAAGGAATAAAGACGAAACCCGTCAGATTCCCTATACATCAATAACTCACCAGGAACCAGGGGGCTTATTGATCCAGGTGCTGCCTCTGCGGTAAGAGTAGAAATACCAGTTGTGCTATTTTTGAAAACAATCCTTTCAGGAAATAGCGCCATATTATTTTAATATGAGATAGTATGCCGCCTAGCACCCTGGTTCGAGTGGATTTGTAATGCATTGCATTGTTGTCGGGTCGCATTTAGTGCATGCTTTGCAGTCATCGTTACATCTGCAGGCATTTAAGCAGGCCGCAGGCGGCTCCCAGTCCTGACAGGTCTCATAGTAATATCTAGTTTCATTCGTGACTGGATTGTAAAAATAGCCCGCTTCAGTAGTGGTGTAACCCGTAGGAGTGTACGGTATTGCCCTGTCTGGGTCATACTCGCCCGAGACGTCCTCGTAAACTGACGAGCACAATCCTCCCGGCTCTTGGCATTCCGAGCAAGGTGCGTCCGCGTATATAGTCTTACCATCTACGGTAATACTTTTTAGTAAAGCTAGTGAACCGTTTAAGCCGGGGGAGCAATGAATATATCCTGTAGGTTCTCCGCATTTCGTAAATGCTCGACAGGGCCAGCAAGCTTCATCTTCGTACCAATAGCCATCATCCGAACACAATTGACAGACTCGTGGCTCGTTGCACCAGCACGGCCCACTGTTGTTTAGCTTACATTTCGTTCCGCCAAAACCGTCGCTATTACAGCTTTCGCATTCATCACAATAATTGCCATCACAGCCGGCTGGTAGTGGGCTCGTTATATTGTTTTGATAAAATGATGTGCAAAATTGACTGCACTCTTTCTCTGAAGTGGGACAATCGCCGCAATTGCATATTACATATCCAGCACCAAATCGACAGCACCTAGTGCCGCAGCAGTCTTGCGCCAAACATGAAAGACCTGGAGTCGATTTTCCGCATTCACTTCCGCAGGAAGTCGTACCAGTTCCGCAGTCTTCACTTGCTTTTTGGGGATCAAGGAACGTGCATTTGTTGTTTATGCATGCATATCCCGACGCACACTCTTCCGTATTGTAGCATGCAGTTCCACCAAGGATAGCTCTGGTGACACCAGTACTCAGGAATTCCTCTGCGGCACCTGCTCTTGCCTGATTATACCTCCTAGAATCAAACCACGAAGAAAAGGAAGCCATGTCAGGCTGTGTTACTAGTTTTGCAGGGTAATAGTGCTGGCATTGATTATCAAGGTGCCCAGGCTGCTGACCGCGTCAAAGCCGAAATCGGTATAGGCTACCAGCTCGTCTGCTGATGATGCGCCACCCCTGGACTTGTAGTAGACGCAGCCGCGTGCAGTGATTGAGCTATTATTCCATGAGACTGCAGTAAATTGAATCACCACCTTGTCATTGACGGTGTCCTTGGTCACGGTCACGACGGGGGTGACGCCGCCAGCTATGTAGCCAACCCCGGTAGCTTCGTTGGTTACGTCAGAACGCTTTAGGTGGGTATCTTGATTTGGTGTATAAGCACTAGTTACCAGCATCACCTTGAAGGTGTCCGTGTCGAAGTCAATGGCGCCACGGGCGATATCGTCAATAGCCGAGTTATAGATCAGGGATGCCATAGGAAGCTCTAGTAATTGGCAAATGGTAAGGTCGGCGCGGTGTATGAACCCGTATAGCGGGCGACCCCTTTAGTCAGTCGCAGTTCATCCATGTAGCCGGCGAACGCATACGTGACTAAACCAGTCTCCCCCGGGATAGTGCCAATATTGATCTGAGGATTTGTGCTCGGCCTGGCCCTAGCCCCTAGTCCAAGAGCCTGACTTACGCCGTTGACGGCTATATGGGCGGTCGAGCCACTGACGGATACGGACAAGAACGCCCAAGCATTGGTTGGTATAAAGACACTACCGGTAGTCTGAACACTTACCGGACTTGCAGTATTGTTTGCAAGTTGCAAATTGATAAAACCTGCAGAACTAAGCTGAATCAGCGTGTGAATTCCAGTACTGTTATTCCAAGTAATAGCACCTCCGCCTGTAGAGAAAATCCTCATTCCCGAGGCTTTGGAACTTGTTATGTACATCCAAGTTTCAAACGTGAAGTCGGAAGTTACAATGTCATAATTAACATCATATGCACGGCTCAGGTAGTCACCAGTACCATCGAAGAACGCAGATGCTCCTCCAAACTTGCTAAAGTTAGCATTCATCTGGACATTGCCATTCGGGGTCAGATTCAGCCCGAAAGAGCTACTATCGACAAAGGTCGTACTACCGTTGGCGCCATCCATGTGAAGGAGCAGACTCACATTGGAGAAACTGGGATCACGGACCAGGGGCCAAGTGCCTGCCCTGCTTTGCAATGCCTGCTCGCGTCCAGTCCACACGCCAGGCGCAGTGGTAAGATTAGGACTGCGTAGCGCCCCGAGAAGGCCACCATTAAGCCCAATCATCAGCTAATCTCCTCGTAGCCGATGACAAGCTCCAGGTCGCCGACCAACGACGCTACGGCCCGCAGGCTATCACCTTCCTCCAAGTACAGATAAGCCTCGCGGGTCACCAGCAGTTGAGTCGCATCGGCGGGCACGCTGATGGTTTTGGCTAGGTAAAAGTCGGTAGCACCGTCGTAGATTGTTAGGCTGATATCGGCAGATGCAGCCCCATCAACGTTGGCGCAATAAACGCTATTGATCTTAAATACCTTGCCACTTGCGGCGCCATTGCTTAGCACACTGGCCAGTGACGCAGTTACGGCATAACGAGCTGTTCTGCCAATGATTGCTGTAGGAACTCTGAGATTAGGTGCTGCCATGGTTTAGTCTGCCCACCAGTAGGGGTAAATGTCGGACTCAGTCTCGTAAGACTGGGCGAACCAGTCTCCATAATAGCTGTCTGTTGGTGTTACCTGTACACTGCCCGTATCCAAGGTGATTGTAACTGTGTATTCGACACCGCCTACATTTATATTTAGCGGTGGATCGCCCAACGAGGAGTAGAAGTTCAGGTTCGAGTCATAGGGGAGCCCAGTTCTGGAATCTATTGTTTTAGAGATACCGACAACAGGTTTCCAAGTGAGTGTTCCGCTAATGTTTACTACTACATAGAGCACTGCAGTCGAAACGCCCAAGCTATTTGCCTCAACCACAGAGACGACCTGCCCCTCCCTCTGTGGTTGCTGCGTGATTTCAGTATAAATATCCTGGTTCGCCGTGACCCCAGTAGCCAAGGCAGGGGCGTCAATCCAGCCGCTCGGACTCGTACCAGGTTCAAGCATCCAGTTTGCTACATAAACCGATTCTCCCGCATCTAGAAAAATTCTTATATAATATGGTATTGCCGGCCTGGCCATGTATGCGGTTATACTAGTTCTTTGCCACACGCCAACTGTTGCGGTTACAATAGACGAAGCAACAGTCGCGACACCAGAACCGAAAACATCGTATTCCTCAAATAAGATACTTACAGTAGGGCCGCCGGCGGGGGTTACTCCTCTTACGTAAAAAGAAAATGTATAGTAGCCTGGATTGATACGATCAGTGTTGTTTACTAGTACTATAAGCGTCGAAGCGCCACTCCACTGATCACCGGTAACAGCACCGTCTACAGGGCTAGCGATTACGTTGACCGAATATGTGCCGCTCTGCAGAACACCGGGCTGGGTTGTTGCACTTCTCTGCAACTGGCTGACCACTACGTCCTCAAGCAACTCGTAGTAAGGAGCTGGTGGGATTTTGGGTACAATTGGTACTGCCGTTGTCCGAACGGAAGCCCTTGTGGAACTATTAACTGCCAATATCGGTTGATTGATTGGCATTAAGTCACCTTGATATAGCGACTCCCGTCAGAGCTGACCATATAAAGCTCCACTACATCCTGCGTCCCATTGAAGAATCCAACAAGCAGGCCTGGAGCGGCTGGTGGATCTATGGTGGCTGCTAAATTCGGACGAGCGGGTAGCATAGTTATCGTTACATCTACGTCTTCGTAGATGGGCTGAGAGCTGATGTAGCCGGGATCAATTGGCATTGTTACCAGTTACTGTAGTAGATGCCGTTAGCAAAAGTTAGCTGCACAGCCCTCCCCGCTGGAATCGACGTTACTCCCAGTCGCCTTGTCGTGTATTGCTTTTGATTATAAGCAACAATACCTAGTCCATAGCTATTTAATTCCACCCATGTGCCGGTTACGCTGCCTTCGAAGTCACCCTTTATTGGCGTCCCGCTTTCTCTGGCCGAAATGTCCGCAACCCGATTAGCTGCGGAGGTTTCCAGTAGCGATTCAAGTAATTCCATTACACAGTATAATATCCAAATTGCTTGAGGTCAAAGTAGAAGACAGCCTGGTTTCCATTGCCAAGGTTTATGGTACTTTCTGTCTGAGCCACCGAAACCAATTGCCCTCCTCCGGTTGTTACGGTTGCAACCGAGAAGATTAAGTTTGAGCTAGCCGTAACAGTTGCACCAGACTGGTTGAGTGCTGTCTGTGTGATATTAATCGCGTCAGTGGCCGCATAACCATAACCAGGTTGATTTATTGTCACCACCCAGTCGCCTGTGGATGCGCCGAGGTTTGTTACAGTTAGGTTTACCGTGAGGCCCTTACCGCTTCCTACGGTTGTCGTGGGGAGGTTCGTGTATGTGCCATTGACGCCAGCCGATGGCTTGGTCGTAACGGCGCCCAGGGTTAGCGCATTCCCGTTGCCACGGCACAACGCCACATGGGAGAAGGTTAGACTAGTACCAGAGCCGTCATGGGTGAACACAGCGCCCTTTCGGGCTAGGCCGACGCCATCATCGACATAGCCAGCCACATCGCCAGAAACATATTTGAATGTTTGCCTGACGTATCCGCCTGTTCCGTACACGACTTCGCTCGACAGGAAGGTAGTATCGTTTGTAGTTCCGGGTGTATACGATGTTCCCGGCAGGTTTATCAACCTTGCTTCAAAGATATTATCTACGAAGCGATTAACGACCTGAGTGTTCAGCTCAGCACTCGATATCTTGGCCGCTATCGTCATCTTAGTAAATTAAAATCAGCGTAGTTTTCCTATGGGCCGAACAGGTTCGAATTAATCAACGTTGCCCCAGCCGTTACCAGGGTTCCATTTGCTCCAATCGGCAACGATCCGGTACTGGTCAGTGAGAGCAGGCTGCCAGGTTGCAAGATAAGGCCAGACACCCAACAGGTCGATGTCCAGCTAACGGCAATATCCGTTGGGACCACAGGAGTCAAGATGGAAGTCGATTCACTGAAGGGTAGGACGATTTTTGTTCCAAAATGAACTTTGATAACAAAAGCCAGCGGGCCTGTTGTTGTGTAGGTCTCACCGGTGATGGCCGGAGGCGTTACTACGTTGCTCGGTGGCGTTGGCGGGTCTTCGTCAAGCGACGGTATAGAATTCCCCTGCAGGTTAGATGGTGCCGTCAGGGTGCCGTTGGAGTCACCCACCCATATGCCGTTGGTTACTACCGCTGTCTCTGTTTGAGTAACCCCCCACACGCAAGCGTCCATGCGTAGAGCGAGTATCTTGTTCTTTTCTTGGTCGACAAATCTGAATGGCATCCCGGGTCGCCAGCCTGTAACGATTTCGGGCCTTAAACTTTCTCCAATCGTGTACCCCAACGAATCACCCTTAATGAATCGTATAAGGTAATTTGAGTACACATCAACTGCATCCAGTATCTCTTGAGAAGTTGGCAGCAGTAAAGGAACAGGCATCTGTTCCTCAACTACATAGGGACCAGCTTCCACCGGTGGTTCAACATATGTATCGACAAATATTGGATATTCAGATGTCTTTTCTTCCGTGCTGGCGGCAGTCTGGGCGACGCTGTCCGGAGCTATGGGTGCCGCTGATATAGTTCTGGACCTCCGGCGAGTTCGGGTAAGTACGCCATTTAATGCGTCCAGTGAACTGCGGAATATTCCTATTCCCTTGTCAGTAGGAGATGTCCACGTATAAGTGTCTTCTATGTTAACATCGTCAACATAACTATTCTCCGTAATCGTTCTAGAACTTCTATAGAATACACCATTCGGGGATGCCACTGAGACATTGGAAATATTGTCATGGATATTTAAAACTCCCTCTCCACCTCCGGGGAAATCACCATTAAAGTCAAGTATTACGTATGGGCCGACACCGGAGCCGTTGGCTGGGATAGAGTCCCAGTAGGCTGTCTGTATTAATACGGGCCACTCGTAGCCCGCATTTGTCGATACGTACCCGGATCCATATTGACAGACGGTTTCGTAAGTCTTTGTTGCCGAAATGTACTGCCAAGTGCATATAGTTTGCTGGCCCGCTCCCTTGCCCAGAATCGCTCCCAGTTGAGTAGAAAGATTACCGTTTGAGTCCCTCGACGATAGGTATAAGCGACCCCCGTCGACAAAGTAAGCACCACTTGAATTTGCCGCTTGTATTGCCGTTAACGCTTTTGACCTGTAGACAAGTGTTGTGCCACTCCCAACTCTGATTGTTCTACTTGTACTGCCATTTATGTAGTTAATTTCCGAAAATTCCCGAGGTAAGCCATCCACAGATCCTGCTCGCCAATCAAATGGTTGAGCAGCGGTTAGTATGTTGTCATAGTTGTCAACAACTGTCTTGACCAATTCACCAGCAGGACCGAAATAATTAGTGGTTTCGCTGTACCCTTGAAGGACTTCAGTCATTCCCTCAAAAGAGCAAGACCCATTCGGGTTGCAAGCCGTAGCCCATGTGTAGCGACAGTACGCAAAAAGGTCCGCAAAGTATTGGCCATTTAGTTCTACCGCTGGACCGTACTTATAGGACGTGGATTTGTTGTTTTGGTTCGCCGGGCCCTCATAGTAAGTAAGGTCAATAGCCCTGCTATAAGCCTCCACTATGCTGGGTTCCTCTGAAGTCTGATAACCTTCGTTGCACGCGATTAGGTCCGGGTTCCCGGCCGGCTCTCCGGGAGAGTTGCCACAGGCACTGGTTCTTCCTGCTATTGTTGACGTGGTGCTTATTCCATCTATAGCTCCCAGACCCTCTCCTATTCTTGCGAAGGTGGTGGCCGGATACTGAATGAAGTAATACGACTCGGTTATTGTCTCTTCAATTTTACTGGATTCGGAGCCCAGCAGGCCAGCAGCCACTTGATATGCCAGCTTTACCGTATCAGGAATCGCGCTCCCACCCAGCATCGGCGCGGCCGATAGGGCAGTCTGTTGCAAGACCGACACCCACTCGCCTGCTGCCGCAACATCTAGGGTATCGCCATCGAAGAATGTAACAACCTCCAGATCCCCTTGGTTATCCTGGTAGACAAATTGTCCAGCCGAGGCGAAAGATGCGGAGCAATTGCCCAAGTCTTGGCGCTCTGGTTCGAGGGGAAGTGGGACCAGTGGCAGGATTTCTGATGGATCGTCATTCAATGCCGCAAGCGTTAGTCTGCAACCGATCTGAACCTCAAGGGAACTTGATTCCGCACTGTAGCCCGTAGAGATTACATACAGGTAACCCCTGGGATGTCGTACAGGTGTAGAAGTTTCTGGATCTTGTATGTCCAGGATTACAGGGACTCCCCTCTTGAACTGATTTCTGTCATAGTCACCCAGGTCCTGACCAGCGGGATTCTCGCCAAGAATCAGCGATCCACTGGTCGAAACTATCCCGTTTTTAAAGGCAGTAGTATCAGAGACCTGCCATGACAAAAGATTTGAAGTATAATTTACTCCACCTATCGTAATCGAAGCAACCCGTGCCTGATTTACAATATAAGACATGTCAAATCTCCGTCAAGCCAAAGGAGACTATCATCATTGCCGGACCAAATTTCTGGTAGCTAGGTGCTGTACTAAAGACAGCATTAGTGGTAATAGAGGTCCCAAATGTTGAATCTATTACACCCAATGCAACAGCTAGCCCATCGGCGCGGTCAGTATCCCACGCCTTGTACATATCATCAAAGTCTGCTGCTGCTGCATTCATCAGTGGCGTCGATATTGCCCATATATGACGCTGGCTGTATGCCGTTCCCGTTAGTATCGCCGACCCACTTACAGAAAAACTGAAATTGTTAGATTCTGCATAAGACCTCGGCAAATTATCTTCGATAAATTTATCTAAGACAAAATTATATACAGTAGTCGCTGAAGATGTAAACGATATAGCAATGGTTGACATCTTTTACGCAGCGCTGGGCTAGTTTGCCAAAGGCGGCATATTGGCCAATGCCCTGTATTTATTTACATTATCAAGACCATAGCCGCCCAAATATCGATGTTTATTGTCGGCAAATGCTGCTCGAAAACTGTCGACCGAATTTACCGCAACCTCGAATACTCGATCGAACTCACTCAGTAATATGATCAGTACATCCTCCCCTGGGGAATCCTCCTCCAGTGCCTTTACTACTGCAATCCTGCAATATGCCAAGCAGTACATTAAATCTTCTTCCGACATTTCCTCTATTGGGCAATCTGGCAATATTGGACCCGGCACAGCAAGTGCATTTTCCCAATAGACCTTAGCGATATCTTCCGGTGATCCAAAAACAAACATTAACGGTACCTATTACGCTTGATCTTGGTTAATTCTACCAGAATGTCAGAGGCTGCTTTTGTTGTATTAGTAGACTGGATCGTTACGTTGTTTGTAACCCTGCCCTGAGGCGCTCCAAGGGCTGCGCCGAGTACTTTAGCGAGGGAATTATCACGCTTGGCCGAGGAGCTCCTTACAGCCGCTGTAGCGCCACTGTTGACGCGTGTGCCGCCAGTCGGTATATTTAGGCCGGCAGTGATATGGGCCGGGATGATGGCGCCAGCGCCAGGGGCGGTCCACTGGCCCCACGCGGGAGCATTGATATACGAAAGCCTGCCAGTATTGCTGAGGAATGCCTCACGGCCAAGCTCGTTAACCGTATACGTCGTACCTCCAGACACAGGGCCGCCCGCCCAGTTCGAATCGCCTGGTAGCCGCAATTGGAGAGAAGGATCCCTTTCACTTGACCCGCTATTGCTAGCAGTGCTACTAGGGCGCCTTTTCGTCGGCTTGTTCAATTCTGCCGTTATTTTTTTCTCGGTCTCAAGTATGGCGTCCGCCCAGCCAAGTCCGTCCTTCAATTTATCATTATACGCCTGCCTTGCAGCCGCAAGTTTATCCTCTTCCGTTTTAAGTTCCTTGGTTTTATTTAATATTTCAGTTTGTAATGGCAGAATTTTGGCCGCATATTCATCGGTTACTTTCTTCTTGTCGGCCTCGGCCTGTTCTTCAGCCAGCCTGTTCGCCTCGCGTCGCTTGTCTATTTCCTGCTGAATTTTATCCAGCTCTTTCTCTCTTTCTAGCTTGCGCTGGTAATCAGCCTCTTCTCGTTCGATTTGCTGCTGTTTTCTTTGCTCTTCTTTTGCGGCCCTTTCCGCTTCTATTTTTGCAAGTTCTGCTTCTTTTTGTTGTTGAAGTGCAGCAATTTGCTCCTCTCGCGCCAATCTCTCAAGCTGGGCTTTAGCTTGAAGCCTGTCACGTTGCGTTTCGCCTTGGGATGCCTCCCTTTGCAAGTCTCTTTTGTCTAATGCCGCTAATTGTGACTCGGCGGCAGTTGGGCCCTGGAGGCGATTAATTTTCTGGTCATAAACCTTGGCGACGGCTGCCGCCAGCTTGGCCAGGCGCTCTATTTCTTGATTGTAGGCACGATCCTGTAATTGGCGGCTCCTTTCTATTGCTGCATCTTGAGCAGCATAACGCTTTTCTGTTGCCGCCTTGGTCCTCTCAAGCCCCTCTATCTCTTTGTCCCTTGCCCTCGTAGTTTCTTGCGTTGTTTTATCAATTCTTTCTATTTCCTTGTCCCTTTCGCCTTCAAGATCTTTTATCTTTGTTTGATTTCTTTCTTTTATAGCCGCTAGTTCTTCCTTTAATTTCTCTACATACTTCGCTGATGCGGCAATTTGCTTATTGTATTGCGAAACATCAACGCCGGCAGCGGCAGCCTTTGCCAGCGTAGCTATTTTTAATGCCTTGTTTGCTGCAATTTCTCCTCTTGTAACAGCAAGCAGGGTTTCATGTGATTTCCTGGAGGCTTCAGTTGTTGGCAGTTCTTTTTGTAGCGATTGCAGGTAAGCATTCAGTTGAGCATCATTTTCATCATAAGCTGCCACCAATCCTTTGGTGCTTTCCGCAAGCTTGGCGGTTGATTCCTTGCTACCATCAGATGCTGCTATCTGCTTCTTGAATAGCTCAATGTTTTCTACCATTGCGGAGCGGAACTCCTGCTGGCCAGCGACAAGTTTCGCGGTCTCGGCCTGGAATGAAGCTTGCTCTAGATTTAATTGCTGGAAACCAGGGATCAGTGAACCAATTGTGTTTATAAACCCTTGGAAGAAATTGACAAAACCATTAGATCTTTCCGCTAGTTTGGCCTGCTCTGTTGCCGTTGCACCAACCGCACTCTTAAGTTGGTCATAGGATTGAGTTGCGGCCGCAAGTGAAGTCTTGGTTCTTTCATTGACGGCATTTACACCTGATTGAGACTTTGCCCAGCCGTCGAATGCAGCGGCAAGTGCTCCAATGATTACTGTTGGTCCAGCAAAGGCCCTCAGCCCGCTGGCAGCTACCTTGAATCCCCCAGCAAGTCCCTTAAGGGGTGCGGCAATGCCGGTCAGGGTGGTCCTAGCAGCGCCAAGTCTTTGAGTATAGGTCGCCCATTTTGTGCCGGCATCGAACGCTTTCTGACCGCTTGCAACCAGGTTTCTATTGATCGGTGCAAGTTTTGCGGCAGCCTTGTCGGCCATCCCGCCAGAGTTCTGCAACGCCTTTGCGTAAATCTTCCAATTAGAAATAGCGCCAGTGACTCCGGTACGGAGCCCCCCGACAGCACTGCCCACACCTTTTATGGCCGGTCCGATTCTGCTTAAGACCGGTCCGGTCCCCAACAGGTACTTGCCAAATTGTGCTACTTTCCCGCCTGCTGCGCCGAGGACTGTGCTGAATGCGTTAATGGCTTTGCCACCGGCAGTCACCGTACCAAATCTACCGGCCGCTACGGCCGCAGCATTGACAGCACCCGTAAAGCCAAGCGCGGACAGCGCCCCCTTGCTGAGTGCGACACTGAAGGCTATCGCTCCTATAACGGCCTTGGCCAGAGCGCCAACCAGCAGAATGGCTAATATTAGGCCTATCGCTTTTGCTACCGGCTCTATTTCCAGTAACTTGCTTACAAATTTTGCAAACGGATCGAGGATTTGGACTAATATTTTGATTAATTCTGTCAATACTTTCAACAGTTCGACGAACCCACTGCCTACTGCACCCAAGATGGCGCCAAGTGCTTTTACAGTCTCACTCTTCGCTAGTGCTGCAAATAGGTCAGTGATAACAGCCTGAAGCTGTAGGCCGGCTTGGATTGCAGGCTTGAAGCTGTTTCCCAGTTTCTCCAGTGAAAGTTGGTTTATAGTTGCTATTTTTGACTGAATCTGCTGGGTGGTTACGCCAACAGTGCCAAAAGCATTGGCAGCATCAAGGGCACTCTTTCCAAGCTTGCCGTAAACCAGTGCAGATTTATCTAGTAATGGTAACGTTTTCAGCAGAACAGCATTCGTAATTTCACCATTTTCGACCATCTCACCAAACGCCTGTGACGTGACGCCAAGCGCATTAGCGAAATCAACACGAAATGCCTGGTCTGCTTCAGCGATTTGCTGGTTTAGTTCTTCTGAACGTAGGGCGCCCTTGCCGAATGCCTGAATGATTGCGTTCGTGACCCTTTTAGCCTCGTCTGCAGTCTTGCCAAATGCCGCAAATCGTGAAGACAATGACTGCGTAATCTTTGATACGTCATCCAGAGATCCGCCGGACTGTAGGATTACAGGTGAAAGCTTAAGGAATCCTTCCCTTACAGTATTAAGGTCAACGCCAAGATTTAACGCAATTCGCGATGCTTCGGCCAGCGCCTTAGTTCCGCCACTTGCTCCTTGTCCAATCGCCTGAAACGTAAGACCTATTTGTTCAACCCCTTTCAGTGAGTTGACAAGCGTATTAGCTAAGGCAGTTACCTGCTGGATGATAATCGATACGCTCTGGAATCCATTTACCAGCTCACTGACGCCTCTGCCGAAAGACTGCAGGCCCTGTACATTAAGACCTATCTTAACTCGATCCCAGAATGAACTAGCACTAGCCAGTTGCAGTGCCCTATTGAGCTCTAATACCTTCCGGTTTTGTGCTTCCCATACGGGATTTATCGTTATAACCCTTTTGCCATATTTATCAACGCCTTCTACAAGTTTTTGAGTTTGATCCCTGGTCTGCTTTGTTGTATTTAATATTTGTTGCAGATTAGTCTTGCTGCCATTCTGGACCTTATTTGCTTTATCATATGCTTTAGCTATATCATCTACTAATCTTATCTGCTCTTCCGCCGTTACCCTAAGCTCCTTTCCGTCTACCTGCAGCCTTAATTTAGCAGTGGCCTCTATACCGAGGGCCTTGGCGACTTCATTCGCTGCTGCCTTGCCTTCCCTGACAAACGTGTCAAAAATCTGCTGGATCGCCTGCGGTGAGACTGAGGGATCAATTAGAAGATTGACGACGCTTGCCATTGAGCTCAATAGTCTTGTTTAGACTGCCAAGAAAAAACCCCCGTTTCCGGGGGTTGATAGCTCCTGATTTTTATTGGCTCAGGGGGTGGGGCTAGGAGCGGGGTTGGCGTCAAGGTCAATACGGTAAGCCCCGTAGCCTTGAAGGGTGGCCTCCCAGGACACGATAGCGCCGGCCTCGATCGACTCGGTATAGCCACTCAGGGTGCCGTAGCCATAGATGGTCTCATCGGTGCCCGTGGGGCCCACACGAGCGAACTTCACGCGAAGGCTGTCAGCCACAGTGTTCTGCTCAGCAAGGCGCAGGATCTGGTAGCCAGCATCCTTGAAGTCAGCCACGCCAGACAGCGACACGCTCCAGGTCTTGGAAGTAGGCACCGACAGGTTGAAACCCTTGGTCTCGTCGTCGTAGGTCAGGATTTCTTCCGAGTTGGTATCGGTTTCCAGGGCTGCATTGGTCAGACCGTACAGACGGGCCACCTTGTCGAGGCCGTCCATGTCGAAGGCGGTGCCGGCAACCGTGAAAACGCCGTTGGTGTAGGTGACCGAAGAGGTCGGAGCGAGCACGTTGGCGTTAGAGGTGCCAAGGTTGATGAATGCAGTACTGCCGGAAGTACCGGTACCCGTGGTGATGCCAGTGAAAGCCGTATCTACATCGGCGGAGGCCAGGGGCATAATGTACACATTATAGCCAAAGGCCGCTGAAAAGTTTGCCATGGGACTGATTTAGCGGGTTGAACCCAAGCGAAACGATAAAGCGGTTACCCCGCTATTATTATTTTGCCAAACTATTGTTATTCCAATTTTAGATTGTTGAAATCAAGCTAAAATCGGTGAGTCACTTGGTATTAATACAAGGGTTTGCACTAAACTGCCCAAGCCATCAGCAGTTGCAATGGTTTCAATCGCCGTAGCCTTGCCGAATATTTCAATCATTCGCTTGGCGGCATCAACCATCGTGGTTCCTGTCGCTGGTGGCCATACTATTAGAAATACTTTCCACGTAATAATCGCATCACTTGTATTAGTAAGGTATTTCATGTTATTAATGTCTCCAGAATCGTGTATAACTACCTCAAGACCGGTTTGAGACTTCAAATTCGGGAGATCGGCGCCCGGCGTCAAAATACTGATGGAATCTATTGGCGTTGAATTCTTAACAAAAGTATAAGATCCGACCAGTGACATGAATGCTGTGTCACCAGTTAATGCGTCGAATATTTCGTCGGGAGTAGTGGCAAAATTCTGTGTCACAACTACTCGAAAGCGTCATAATAGCTTGCCTACACAAGGTAAACTAATGCGAACAATCGCATAATAACTATGTCCAGGTTGAAATTCCCTGTACTCCTGACGATTGTTCAAGAGAATTTGTAATCAGATGCCTGTTCGAGCCACGGACTCGGTTACTTGCCCACCGTATGAACGCTCTTCTGATTATCTACTCAACATGTCTGCCCTCACTAGTAAGGAGGCGCGACGGATTTGGCGTAGCTCGATAAAAGAAGCTTGGTCCAATCGTTGCGCCTATTGCGGTAAACCGCCAATTGACGACAACAGCCTAACAATTGATCACGTAAAACCACGTTGCAGAGGAGGTGAAGATCGTAGAAGTAACGTAATTCCAGCTTGCGTTAGCTGTAATCTGGATAAAGGGTCCTCACAGGACTGGCTTAGGTGGTATCAAGACCAACAATTTTACAATATTGAGAATGAACAAAGGATAAAAGGTTGGCTTTCCAATGGAATAGTCATGCCTCCAATGGAATCACCGGAGCCGGTTGATTACTTTATTAGTAATGATGCATCCTCAAGTGCATAAACCGACTCGTTAAATTTGGGTACACGGACGCTTAGTGATTTACCACACGGCGAAGTGACCTGAACGACCTGGTCTGACGCGTCCATGCTAGCGATAAGCATGCCATTGCACTGACCCTCCGAGACCGAGGGGGCTAGTATTATGACAGAGTCGCCAATTAACGCCAGTGGTTCTGGTGGAACAGCTTTTGCCGCGTTTGTTTTTAAATCTTTGTACACAAATAGCGCCCAGGCTGGGAATAATCCCATCTCAACCAGTGCAATAGCTGCTGCGCCATACCTTGCTGCTGGTGCCTGTGTTTCCCCAGGGTCGCCATACAGGCAAAAGTCTTCAATCAAGAATGGTCTCTTGTTTTTCTTCCTGTCCCTGTTAGATTCGGCTGTTTGCATCATCATTAATGCAATCGGCCGCTCCTGGTCATGTAAATTGCGACGGTATAGTTCATCGCTTGCTCGTACAGCAGCAATTACATACTCGAATGGTAAACTCCAGAAAACATCCGGTTCGAACTCTCTAGAACCCGGGAATCTGTACTTTAGCGTCCAGAAGTACTCATGAAACGGGATTACCCATCCGCCTTCTTTCGTGCTGGCTTTTTTTCGATTTCTTCAATCGCCAGTGGCTCGCTTGCCTCAATCATTGATTCAAGTTTTTCCACCGACTTATTCTCCTCATCCTGATACAATTTAGATAATTGATCAATGATGTCAGGGTGGATTTCAGTAATCTTGGCTACTTCGAAGTTTGAATCGACCCGTTGAGTGATAAGAGCAAGCGCCTGGACCATTTCCATCCTTGCCTGCACTTGCATCAGCTCGGTCATTACATCTTGGATTTCTTCCGCGAAATCATTCAAGATATCGATGCAGGTTTTATCGCCCGGCTGGCATGAACCAGTCATTGCCGATGAAACACCCGCATATGCCTTATCCAGGGGGATGTCGTACTTACGCGCTGCTGCTCGCGCAAGTTTGATCATTATCGTTGCACTTGAATCCGATTGCAAATATTGCTGAACAGTATTACGCTCGCCAGCCGTTAAATATCCGCGCCGCTCAATAAGGATGATGCCAGATTCTGGGGTGCCAATTTCCTCTATAATCGGTGTAAGCCGGGGCTTTACAACAAAAGGGAGGTTTGCCACTTATCTCAAAACAAGTGCAATAGTGTACCATCAAAATACCTTTTCAATTGTTTCGGCATATATCCTTTCAAAGTCAAATTTAGGCACCGGGCCACCACCCAATGCAACGGAATCCACCCATGGTCTCGCTGGTAGATACACCTTTTCAGCATTTGGGTTTCCATATGGCAGGATGTAGCCGCCGAAATGGACGATTCCCGCATACGGTACGTCATAACTGATGTCTATCCTGCGTCCTTCAACCGTAATTTTTCTGGATGCCTTTAATTTGCCCGTATCTATGATGTCCCTGGCACCGCCATCTCTCCACGCCCACACGGCCGCATCTAGGGCCTCGTCGAGTGCTAGGCCTAGTTCTGCCGCAACGATCTGATTGGCCCTGTCAATACCCTCCTCGATGCCTTTCAGGAGGTCTGCGCCATCGAATCCACTAAGTGTTAGCTTCCAATTAACGGCTGCATCACCCTTCCCCGATATTACGGTATTTCTTATCTGTTGTTTCTGGCCAACGCCAGAGATTTTGTAGCTGCTTTTAGCCATTAGTTTTGGATCTCCGTACCGGTTAACTGCAGCTCAACACCGCCAATCTCTTTATAGATGATTTCATCAATACCAATGCCACCAAAAATGCCTGAACTGCGCTGGATTCTTGCATTCATTACCGGGTCTTGGCCGATCTTAAACTGTACTTCGCGGCCGGGCAGCATCCATTCCGGTTGTGTTTTTACCTGGGCGAACGCTAAACCTGATTCGCTGGACGTTCCAAGGATAAAAGTGCTTGGCACCGTTGCAAACAGCAGCGAATAGCCGCGATAATAGAACTGGTCACCACTTGCGCCCGGCATCATTTGCCCATCAAGTTGGCTTTCCAGTGGTATTTTCTTCGATCCCGATGACACACCCGAGTATTGGATGCGTTTCATGAATGCCTTCACCAAGTAATAAGCACTTGGTGTCGAGCCAATTCGTCCATTAGCAACCGACGGGACCCCATCAGCAACCACCAAAAGCCGAGAATTGGCGTACGGCAGTAAAGGTGATGCCATGTCGACACTTTTTCATAGTTTTCCATCGCACCTTTCTTTATAATTTCTTAAGATTTGATTCAAGTAGTAATGAGTAAACTAGAAAGAAGAACAAGGCAGCTTCCATGAACTACGAATTCACACGTTTGAAACGTTGGGAAACCCCGCGATCAGGCCCCACAAGGCCCAGCAAGGGCAAGAAACGCCCACAAGCGATACGAAGTAGGCGCAAGGCGCGACAAGCACTACTGAATCGATTACAAGGCCGGTCAGTAAATGATCGGCTTTTTATTATTCATTCGGTTCACGACAGAAGCGACATGATTGCAACCCAATATGTTGGACATATGGCGCATATATCGCATTCATTTTACGTTCCATTTGGCACCCATGACACCAAACCGGTACCGTTTCGCTTGTTTCGACAAATGATATTAGTGAATTTATTTCATCGGAGTTCTCTGGGTGAACCATAGAGCTACTCCGTTCATTAACTATTTAATTTCAGTATACCCGTGAACCATTGGCTTAACCCCGAATTTTTTTGAAATTTTACTAGGTGGTATTTATTGTTACGGATTTAGAAGTGCGGGCCATCAGGTCCGCAAGGTCAGGAGCGAATTAAGTTCATGTAACCGCTGAATCCACCGCCATACAGCGGGCATGATCCGAAATATTGGTACAACAGCCCCTGGATGCGTGCAATTTCACGTTCTGGTGAGTAGCTAGCACCCGGTTGGCCTGTTTCCCACTCAAGGACATCTGCTTTGACCAGGGTCTTGCCATTGCCATCAGTGTTTAATGTAGTCATATTGGCTTGCGCTTCATCAAATTGATCCAATAGGTCCTGGACAGGGCCGACCAGTGTTGGAGAAATATCAGCTAGTTGATTCATGCATACGATGATCTGCTCCTTATGATACACGCTGATTAATAAGCCGCTTGCAATTAGTACCCGCACCTCATCGCCATTACTCCATCCCGCTGCCGTGTTTAACGTGGCCATCAGATGCAGAAAACATTGCTATTTTATATTTCCGTTATTTACACCATATAATATTAATAGTCATTATTCATCGCTGTTCACACCATGCTGCTGAATTCGTTGTCTGTCCTGTTGGCAATTAAATCTAAATCTGAATTTGGCACACGTCAATTGTTAAGAGAACTTGAAACTTCATATAATGAAGGCTATGGTAAAACTTTACTTATTCGGATTTTACCGCTTCTAACGGTAGACGAAAGGGAGTGGCTTCGGGGCTTGTATTGAAGGCTAGTGCTTCCGCAGGTATTTGATTGCATTCATTAACCTGTTCTCGCTGTCCAGAAAAAGTCCTATCCCGGCATTACATTTACCACACAGCATGCCTCGCACCTTACCCGTCTTATGGTCGTGATCAATGTTTAGTCTCAATGCGTCAGAGGGCTTGAAATTGCATATCTCGCATGCTCCACCTGCCGCTTCGATCATTGCCTTATGCTCCTTGCCCGAGATTCCGTATTGCTTTAACCTGGAAGCATAGTTACTCGCCTGTCGTCCGCAATCGTTGGAGCAGTACTTAAGCTTTCTGGGTGCGGCGAATTGCTGACCGCATTGAACACAGTCGTTTTTTACTATGGGCTTTTCGCGATTCCTTGTCTCTTCCTTTTTCTTTTCTAGATCCAGATGCCGGCAAGCTGACGAACAGAAGATATGGTTTCCGGCTTTTGAGACCCTGAACACAGTTGAACATACCCTGCAGCAATGATGAAATTCCGGCAGATACTCGTGGCCACTTTTGCGACGTTTGCCCCTTGATTTTTCTCCTAGCTTTCTACACTTTTCACAGCAGTATTTTTTGGTGAGTATACTGCTTTCAAATTTATTACCACATAGCGATCTCTTGCATTTCTTGGTGGCCATGCCCATTAATCTTAATGCAATAGTTTGCCGGAAACGGGTGGGGGGTATTGTATAAGAACAGGTGGGGGAGAGCTTTTTGGGTCTGTCTGAGCGAGACGCGTGAGAATTCGGGGTGGGGGTACATTCGTACCACGTTTCGATTTGTAACGCGGGGGCTCGACCTGGGCAGGCTTGCCTCTAGGATGAAGGAGTCCCAAGGGAGAGGATCCCGTGACCACCGCACCCGCCTTCACCGCTGCCGCTGAGCTGCTGATCGCCAACGTCGCTGCCGGCCTGCACCGTCGCCCCACGCGCAAGGAGCTGGCCGCTGCTGCCCGCACCCTTGACGTTCCCGTTGC
>Ga0315909_10001615_pt1 | contig 30368 bp, 35 predicted proteins | sample LakEriMetagenome_11_FD_203527 | JGI IMG/M metagenome (GOLD analysis project Ga0315909, IMG submission 203527) | Freshwater fungal communities from buoy surface, Lake Erie, Ohio, United States - Buoy 2 MA125 | ecosystem: Environmental > Aquatic > Freshwater > Lake | place: USA: Lake Erie, Ohio... | reverse complement strand
ATTGCAAGTAAAGTGTCGGATGCGTTAGAAGCAAAGAAACAGGAAGTTGCAACTTCTATAGGAACAGAAAAAGAACATGAAGAAGTTTAACGAGCTTAGAGAACAGTATTTAGAAGAAAAGCTAAAGGCATCTGATCCTGCCGGAACGTACATTCACGACTTTGTACATTCTGACAATCCAAAATTTGCAGGCAAATCTAAAGCTAAACGTATTCAAATGGCGTTGGCTGCTTCTTATGCTGCTAAGGGAAAATCTCGTAATGAAGAAGTTGGACAACAAGATGAAGGAATTCTAGGAGCAATTGGAAAAGCAGTAGGCGGGGCAGTAAAAACTGTAGCTTCTGCGGGCAGATCTTTAGCATCGGATGTTGCTAAACCTATAGTACAAAATACTGTTCCTAAATCAATACAAACTACCGGTAGTTCTAGCACTACTAATTCTAATACTAATACGTCAACAAAACCTGCAAAACCTGTTAAGTTGAAAACTGAAGAAACAGAACAGATTGATGAATTGAAAAAATCAACTCTTGGATCATACGTCAAGAAAGCAACATCCGGAATGTCCGGTATTGCAATTAACGCACATCAAGCTGGAGGTGCAGCGCCAGGATCTAAAGAAAGAAAGACTTTCTTAACTAAGGCCAATAAACGTATTGCTGGTGTTGATAAAGCAATCAACCGTTTAAGCAAATAAGAGGAAGACATGGCAACAATAAGAACAATACTTAAAAAAGTTAGACAACAAGCAGTTGTAAAAATAGTTGGTGATGGTCAAGCAAATATTACAAGTGCAGATCTTGCTATTGCCGATGAAACTATAGATCAACCAAATGTCCAAATGAATATTACTGGTGTAATGTGGTCTACTCCTGGCTCTATTCCTATTGTTGTTTCTCGCGGCGGTACAGCAATACTATATCTTAATGGAAATGATAACTGGTCTATGACTCAAACAATGGGATTCTCAGATACAGCTAATAATAACGCTAATATATTTGTTGCAATGCCGGCGAATTCTTTAGTATATTTTACTATTTCAAAGCCTGCTGGTTTTATTGAGCCAGACCAACAAACTAAGAAGTAAGGAATTTTAATGAGATTAATTAAAGAAGTTGCACAAGATTTAAAATACCTTGTAGAAGAGAAACAAGGTGGTGGTAAGAACATTTTTATCGAAGGTATTTTTGCACAAGCAGAAAAACCAAATAGAAATAACCGTTCTTACGGTAAAGGTATAATGGAACGCGAAGTAACTAAGTACCAATCACTTATCGGCGAAAAACGTTCATTGGGAGAATTAGGACATCCTGAAAATCCTTCGATTAATTTACATCAAGTTTCCCATCTAATTACCGGCCTAAAAATGGAAGGTAATGATGTATACGGCAAAGCTAAAATCTTAGATACGCCAATGGGAATTATTGCTAAAAACTTAATAGAAAATGAAGTTCGTTTAGGCGTATCAACTAGAGGTCTAGGATCGTTAAAAATGAACTCAAACGGAATCAACGAAGTGCAAGATGACTTTCATCTAGCAACCGTAGATATTGTTGCTGATCCTTCTGCGCCGGATGCCTTTGTGCAAGGTATTATGGAAAATGTAGAATGGATTTGTGAGAATGGTATTTGGAAAGCAACACAAATTGAGGCTGCACAAAAAACAATTAAGAAGGCTTCTGCCAAGGAATTGGACGAAGTTAAATTAAAAATATTTGAACAATTCGTAAATCAATTGTCTAGGTAACTAGAATTATAAATATTGATTGAGTATATTCATACATTTAGGAGACACTAATGTCAGTAGAAAGTAAAGTTAAGGAATTGCTAGAACGCGTAACAGCTAAAGCTTCTTCTTTAAATGAAGAAGCTGGGCCTATGGTACCGACAAAGCCAAAAGATTCCACAATCAAACCTGCCAATGCTGGCGATAGTGGCAATCCCAAGCAAGGCGACTCTCAAGAAGCAAGTCACGAAGACCGTGATGAAAAAGATGCTAACCAAGGATCTATTACTGCAAAAGGTATTTCTAAAAATACTATTGCAATGAAGGGCCCTGTAGGCGATGCACCTAATTTCACCACTGTACAGAGTTTGTCTTCTATCCCTCAGAACACCGGTAATCATATGCAACACGGTGAAGAAACAGAATCAGATGAAAATCTAGAAGTTGTTTCGGAAGAGGAAGAAACCGAAGAAGAAACAATTGAAGCTCAAGAAACAGTTGTTGAGCCAATTGATTTATCTCCAATCTTCGGTGAAGGCCTATCAGAAGAATTCAGAGAAAAAGCTACAGCCATTTTTGAAGCAGCAGTTATTGCTCGCGTAAATAACGAAATGGAAAAAGTAGCAGCTTCCTTAGAAGAAAAATATGCAGAAGAATTTGATGTATATAAGGAAGGCGTAGTAGAAAAAATCGATTCATATCTTAACTATGTAGTTGAGAATTGGATGGAAGAAAATAAATTAGCGATAGAAAATGGTCTTCGTACAGAAATCGCAGAAGATTTTATGTCGGGACTTAAGGCTCTCTTCAAAGAACATTACATTGAAGTGCCTGAAGAAAAATATGATGTAATAGGTGATTTACAAGGTAAAGTAACAGAGTTGGAAGAAAATCTAAATAGTCAGTTGGCAAATAATATTGGTTTGAATACTGAAGTAACAGATCTTAAAAAGAAACTTATCATTAAAGAAATGACTAAAGATCTAGCAGATACTGAAGTAAACAAATTAACAAAACTTCTAGAAGGTGTAGAGTTCGATAATTCCGATATCTACAAGGAAAAAGTTTCCGTTATCAAGGAAAATTATTTCCCTCGCGAATCAGTTGTTAAAGAAACAGCTAAGCAAGCTCTAATAGAAGAAACTGGCACACAACCTGAATATTCAGGCAACGATGTTGTTTCATCTTATGCACAGGCCTTATCAAGAACAATCAAAAGACAATAACTTATAAATAAGTAATAAGTTATCCAAATTTAAACAAGGAGACATTAAATGTTTTTATCAGAAAATGCACAACAAAAATGGGCAGCAATTTTAGATCATCCCGATCTAGCTCCTATTAAAGATTCATATAAGCGTCAAGTAACAGCAGTGTTGCTTGAAAATCAGGAAAGATCTTTGAGAGAAGAGCGTCAAGCACTTTTCGAAACACCTGCAAACAACATTCAAGCCACAAGCGGTATTGACAAGTACGATCCAATCATGATTGGTCTAGTACGTCGTGCAATGCCTAACCTAATGGCATATGACATTTGCGGTGTACAACCTATGACTGGCCCAACAGGCTTGATCTTCGCAATGAGATCAATGTATGGTTCAGAGCGTAACAACACCTCAACACGTCGTGAAGCATTGTACAATGAAGCAAATACTTCATTCTCAAGCTCAATGCAAGATGCTACAGGTAACAACCCAGTATTTGGAACATACAACACTGGTAATGCTACAATGACAGCTTCAATGGAAGCTCAAGAGAATTTTGGTGAAATGTCATTCTCAATTGACAAGACAACAGTTACTGCTAAGAGCAGAGCATTGAAGGCAGAATACACTGTTGAATTGGCACAAGACTTGAAAGCAATTCACGGTCTTGACGCAGAGGCAGAATTATCAAATATTCTATCTCAAGAATTCATGTTTGAGATCAATCGCGAAGTTGTTCGTACAATCTACAAAGTTGCTAAGAATGGTTCACCTTCAACCGCAACCGCTGGTACATTCGACTTAGACGTTGACTCCAATGGTCGTTGGTCTGTAGAACGCTTCAAAGGTCTATTGTTCAATATTGAACGTGATGCTAACCACATTGCACAAGACACAAGAAGAGGAAAAGGTAACTTCATCGTTTGCTCTGCAGACGTTGCAAGTGCATTAGCTATGTCTGGTGTTCTAGACTATACCCCAGCTCTTTCTACAAACTTGAATGTAGACGATACAGGCAATACATTCGCAGGCGTTCTAAATGGTCGCTTCCGTGTTTATATTGATCCATATTCTGCAAACCTAGGAGCTGCTAATCAGTTCTACATGGTTGGTTATAAGGGTTCTTCTCCTTATGACGCAGGTATGTTCTATTGCCCATATGTACCTCTACAAATGGTTCGTGCAATTGATCCTAACAGCTTCCAGCCAAAGATTGGCTTCAAGACACGTTATGGTTTGATTGCTAACCCATACGTTACATCTAGCGACTCTTTATCAGACGCAGATGCTGACAGATTTACCGCAGGACGTAACCAGTACTATCGTAAGACTAAGGTTATCAACCTAATGTAATCAACCGACATTAAGATCGGACTTTAAGGGGGAAGCAATTCCCCCTTTTTTGTCTTTGCACAGGCTATAAATATAATGTAGAGTAAAAGGTTTAAAATGGCATTCACACAAAATATTAATTTAATACAAGAAAGTTCTGTTAGTTCGTTATCCAAAACATACGATTTCTTACGACCAAACGCTTTCAAATTTAGTATTAAAGATTTGCCCACTACATCGTTTACTTGTCAATCTGCAAATCTCCCTGATTTACAATTAGGGTTTGCAATACAACCTACCCCGTTTGTTGATGTTCCTACAATAGGAGATAAAATAAATTTCGGGGATTTTACTATTAGATTTTTGATAGCAGAAGATATGTCCAATTACATTGAATTATATCGTTGGCTTATTGCTCTTGGGTTCCCAGACAATTATAATCAATTCTCAACCTTTGCGAAAAACAGACCAAGCAGTTTTCCTTTTGTAACAAAAACAAATGGAAAGTCTGATATTTTGGCTTACTCGGATGGATTATTGACTATTTTAGACTCGACAAATAACCCTAAAGTAAATATAATATTTAAAAATCTTTTCCCTATATCATTACAGGCCCTTGATTTTGACATTGCGTCACAAAGCGTAGAATATTTTACAGCGATAGCATCGTTCAAATATACTATTTTCGAAGTAGAACCCTTATAATATAACTTGGAGTTATTATGGATAAAAATAAAAAAGTAATTAAACCTATGGCCCTACCTAAAATTCCTTCTTTGCCGAAGGTACCTGGTACGCCAACCGCAGAAACTCCTGCGGCACCTGGTCAACAAAAATTAGAAGTTAAACTTGAGGATTTGCGAAAAGAAAAAATCTTTATTGCAACTCCTTGCTATGGCGGACAATTGACTGAGGCATATTTTAGATCAACAATTCGTTTGTTAACATTCTGCAATCAACATCAAATTCCAATTGCATTTGGTACAATTGCAAATGAGTCTCTTGTTACTCGTGCTCGTAACGTATTGGTTGCTTATTTCCTACAAAGCGACTTTACCCGTTTAATGTTTATTGATGCGGACATTGAATTCCAAGTTGAAGATGTAATTAAATTAATTGCACATAATAAGGAAGTTGCAGTAGGTGCATATCCTAAGAAGGGTGTTAATTGGCAACGTATTCGTGAAAGTGTTAAACAAACAGATCAGCCTTTTGACGACAAAGCAATTGCATCATTCGGTAGCGATTATGCCATTAACTTTAAATTCATAAATCGTGAAGCAAAACAAATTGCAATCGAGAATGGTCTAATTCGTTTGCATGACGGCGCAACAGGCTTCATGATGATTAAGCGTGAAGTAATTCAGAAGATGATTGAGAAGTATCCTGAATTGAAATATAACAATGATTTGAATACTCCTCCAGAGTTGAATCCTCATTTCTACGCATTCTTTGATACAATGATTGATCCGAAGGATAAGCGTTATTTGTCTGAAGATTATACCTTTAGTCGCAGATGGCAAGACATCGGTGGCGAAATTTGGCTTGATCCTTCAATCTCATTGAATCACTATGGTTCGTTTAATTTCCAAGGTAATCCTCAGCAAATTATTCAAATAGGTTAATTTAAATAATATATTATGAAATTATCAGATCTACAAGATTCCTGGAAGGATGATTGTAAAATTGATGAAATGAATCTTGGACGTGAATCGGCTAGAACTCCTACCCTTCACGCCAAGTATTTAAATTATCTATCGTCCACTCGTCTTAATCTTCGTAAAACCGAATCCGATTATTTAAATTGCCGTCGTAAGAAATATAAGTATTATCGCGGCGAAATGACTAAGCAAGAATTGGACGATGAAGGTTGGGAACAATGGCAAGGAAATAAACCCCTAAAGAACGAGATGGATGAATTTCTAACTGTAGATAATGATCTTATTTTACTACAGGATAAGGTAGAATATTTTAAAACAGTATTGTATCAATTAGAACAAATCATCCGTTCTTTGAATAGTCGTACTTGGGATATTAAAAATGCTATTGAATGGAATAAGTTTACTAACGGCATGATGTAATGGCTGATCTTTACGTATCTAAATTAAATGAAGTACATCTTAGAGTAGATTGTGAACCTTCATTAGCACAAGAATTAAACGACCATTTTTCGTTTGAAGTTCCTGGTGCTAAGTTCCATCCTCTCTATAAGTCTCGTATGTGGGATGGAAAAGTTAGACTATTTTCAATGTTCACAAAAGAGTTGTATGTTGGACTTTTAAGTTATTTAGAACACTTTGCAAAAGAACGAGATTATGTAATAGATTATGAAAAGTATATTCATACTGCAGATGCTGTTACTTATGATATAGTTAAAAACTTCTGCGAAGGATTGAAACTCTCATCTAAGGGACAACCCCTTCAAATAAGAGATTACCAAATTGATGCGGTATATCAAGCAATCAATGATGGTAGACGTCTATTATTATCACCTACCGGTTCAGGTAAATCACTAATACTTTATTGTTTGATTCGTTGGAATGAACGATGGAATCGTCGTCAACTTATTCTTGTTCCTACAACCTCTCTTGTAGAACAAATGTATTCTGATTTTCAAGATTATTCTGGTCTTAATGGTTGGAAAGCATCTGAGGAATGCCATCGCATTTACGGCGGACATGAAAAATCAAATCAATATAATGTAGTCATTAGTACATGGCAATCACTATATAAACTGCCCAAGCAATTCTTTGCAGACTTTAAGGTAATTTATGGTGATGAAGCACACAACTTTAAAGCAAAATCACTTACAAGTATACTAAATAAGTGTATACATACTCCCTATAGATTTGGTACTACAGGAACTTTAGATGGCACTAAAACTCACAAACTTGTACTTGAGGGTTTATTTGGTCCTGTTTATAAAGTAACAACAACTAAGAAGTTAATTGAAAGTAAGTCTCTTGCTGATTTAGAAATATTTAATGTTATTCTGCAATATACAGATGAAATTAAAAAAGCAGTAAAAGGAAATTCTTATCAAGAAGAAATGGATTTCATTGTTCAATACGAACCTAGAAATAAATTTATTCGTAATTTGGCTTTAAAGCAAGAAGGTAATACTTTGGTTCTTTTTCAATATGTTGAGAAGCATGGCAAGATACTATATGATATGATAGCAGAGAGATGTGATACTAGAAAAGTATTTTTTGTATATGGCGGAACAGATACAGAACAACGAGAACAAATTCGAGCATTGACAGAAACAGAAAATGATGCTATAATTGTAGCATCATATGGAACTTTCTCTACAGGAATAAATATTAAAAATTTACATAATATTATTTTTGCTTCTCCCTCAAAATCTAGAATTAGAAATCTTCAATCTATTGGACGAGGACTACGAACAAGCGAATCTAAAAAGACATGTAAACTATATGATATTGCAGATGACCTAAGTTGGAAAAATAAAAAGAACTATACGTTGTTACATATGATTGAAAGAATTAAAATTTATAATGATGAGCATTTCAACTATAAGTTAGTAAAGGTATCAATTTAATGTCAGAAGAATTACAATACAAATTTTTAAAATTATCTTCAGGCGACGGCATAATTTGCAAGACTACGGATGATTGCTCAAATCTGTTTGATAGAAAAACAATAAGTATTACTGATCCTATAGTGTTGAATCCTGTTAGAGTTCCTCGAGGAGATGTTCTTGTAGAATCTTATATTATGTATCCTTGGTTTAGTTTTTCGGAAGAAAAAGAGTATGTTATTTCTACTGGACAAATTATTTTTGTATCAAATGTAGAAGACCGATTGAAACAAAACTATATACAATATTTAAAAACACAAGAAGAAAAAGAACAGGAAAATGATGATGATCCCATCATCATAGAAGAAGATGATGACGAAGAAAACGAAAGTTTGTTTGATAAATTACTAAATGCATTAGGAGAAGAAATTCATGAAGAAGAAAGACACGACGATTTTATTACCGGAAGAACTAGAAGAACTTCAAGAACCATCCACTAAGATTCCTGAAAGTTCTCATTACGTAGATAATAAAAAGTTTCTTGCAGCGCTCATTGAATATAAACAAAGCATAGATGATGCGAAAGCTAAAGGTGAGGAACAACCCAGAGTACCTCATTATATAGGTGAATGCTTTATTAAAATTGCTACACATCTATCATATAAATCTAATTTTATTAATTATACTTTCAGAGACGATATGGTTTCGGATGGTATTGAAAATTGCTTGACCGCAGCTGCAAAATTTGATCCAACTAAATCATCTAATCCGTTTGCATATTATACTCAAATTATTTACTTTGCTTTCATTCGAAGAATCCAAAAAGAAAAGAAGCAACAGGCAACTAAATATAAGATTATTGAAAATTTGGATTTTGATTCTCTAATGCAAAATAGTGATGACTCAGAATCGAGTAGACAACTAATAGATTATTTGAAAACTCAATTAGATCAAATTGACCCGGAAAAAAGAGAGACTCCGGCTCAAACCAAAGCTAGAAAGAAAAAGGCTAAAGAGGAAGAATCTAATATTGACTTACTTAACTAAATACATTATAATATATTATGGAAACTAAAGAAGAAGAAATTATGCTCATTCTACAAGAAGAATGCGCAGAAGTAACTCAAGCAATTTCAAAATGTTTTCGCTTTGGTGTTGATAATTTTAAGCCAGGTAAACCGAAAACAAACAGGGAACATCTGGCTGAAGAATTGGGTGATCTACAAGCAATGATTGATTTGTGTATTAAATTTAATATTGTCGGCAGTGAACAGATCAGTATTGCAGCTGATAATAAAATTGCCAAACTTAAAAAATGGTCTAGTATATATGAATAAACTTAAGATATCAGAATTATTTTATAGCATTCAGGGTGAAGGACGTTATATGGGCGTCCCTTCTGTCTTTTTAAGAACCTTTGGTTGTAATTTTACTTGTGGTGGCTTTGGCATGCCTAAGGGAGAACAAAGTAATGAACGATTTAAAATTGACGCAGAGTCTTTTAAAAGTTATAACGACTTGCCTTTGGTTCATACTGGATGTGATTCTTATGCTTCTTGGGATGTTCGTTTTAAGCATCTCAGTCCTGTGTTATCTGTTGACGCTATTGCCGACGCTATCGTGGATACGTTACCGTACAAGGAATGGAAAGACGAACATCTGGTAATTACTGGAGGTGAACCTTTATTGGGATGGCAACGAGCTTATCCTGAATTATTAGAGCATTCTAAAATGCAATCTCTAAACGAATTGACTTTTGAGACAAACGGTACACAAAACATATCAGAAGAATTTAGTACATATCTATTTGAAGAATGGACCAGATTTGGTAGGGAATACTTTAAATTAACATTTTCAGTATCTCCTAAATTATCTGTTTCGGGTGAATCTTGGGATGAAGCTATTAAGCCAGATGTTGTTATGCAATATAATTCTTTAGGTTATACTTATTTAAAGTTTGTAGTAGCAACAGAAGAAGATGCTCTAGAGGCAGAGGAGGCAGTAAATGCTTATCGTAAAGCGGGGTTTGGTGGTCCTGTTTATCTTATGCCTCTCGGTGGCACTGAGCAGTTGTACTCTCTTAATAATAGATCGGTTGCGGAATTGGCAATGAGAAAGGGTTGGAGGTATTCGGACAGACTCCAGATACCATTATTTAAAAATGCTTGGGGAACCTAATGAATAAATTGGCATGGGACATTGAAAAGATGGGGCATGAAATGAGATCGCCCTATAATGATGGATTTACCACATTTGAAATTAAAAAGAAATTATATGAAATTAAATGGGCAGTTCTAAAACAATTAGACAACTCGCCTAATTATGTTGGTGAAAAAGAATGGCTTGAAGAACAGGAGACTAAAAATGGCAAAAAAGAAAATTGAACTATACGCAGAAGCACCTTATAAACAAGGTTACGATTCTGCAAAAGCAAATGAAACATTTTATAATCCATATTCTGATATTGAAGATGCAGAAGCAGATGCAGAAGATTATCAGCGTGGATTTGAAAACGCACTAGAAGAAAATACTAATAAATAATAATGTTACACAAAGGTAACAAAATTCAATCATCATATCCGTGTAAGGAAGGATTCAAAAATGTCATACAACAAGACAAAAACTGACCCTGAGTTGGGTAATTTGGTTCACAAACATTTGGTGAACATGGGCGTAGAAACTCCCACATTTAAAACCTCATTAGATCGCAAAGACAAAATTGCTGAGATTGAGAAAAGCTTCAGCCATATTATGCAGGTGCTTGGTCTTGATCTTACAGATGATAGTCTTATTGAAACGCCTAAGCGTGTTGCCAAGATGTATGTTAATGAAATTTTCTGGGGACTTGATTATGACGCATTCCCTAAATGTACAACTGTAGATAATAAAATGAAGTACAACGAAATGGTTGTAGAACGTAATGTTAATGTGCAATCAAATTGTGAGCATCACTTTGTAATTATTGATGGTCTGGCTACAGTTGCGTATGTTCCAAAGCAAAAGGTATTGGGATTAAGTAAAATTAATCGTATTGTAGAATACTTCTCAAAGCGTCCTCAGATTCAAGAACGTCTAACAGAACAAATTTTTCACACACTACAATTTATTCTTGAGACTGATGATGTTGCGGTACTAATTGATGCACAACACTATTGTGTTAAATCTAGAGGTGTTGAAGATACCGGTAGTTCTACAGTAACAGTTCGTCTCGGTGGAGGATTTAAAACAGATCCATCTGCTAGAAACGAATTTTTAAGTATTGCGAGAATGAGTAAAAAATAATTCTTGGAAAGATAATATGACAGTTAATGTAATGGTTGACTTAGAAACAATGTCAACAAGATCGAATGCTGCAATTTGTTCTATCGGTGCAGTTAAATTTGAAGGCAAAGAAATACTTGATAAGTTTTATTGCACTATAGATATTAAGACTTGTAAAGATGCGGGATTTCATATCTCAAAAGATACAGTCAAGTGGTGGTCAGAACAAAACAAAGAAGCATTACGAGAATTAACTCGTAATAATATTCCATTGGATGAAGCTTTAACAAAATTTTCTGATTGGTTTGGCCCTAAGAGTTTGCCTGTCTGGGGAAACGGTGCGGTATTTGATAACACAATTTTAGCAAATGCTTACTTTAATACTAACAGAGAACCACCCTGGAAATGCTGGGATGACCGTTGCTATAGAACAGTTAAAGCTTTATTCCATTGGGTAAAATCAGATGAAAGAGAAGGCGTATATCATAATGCTCTAGATGATGCTGTTTATCAGACTAAACATTTAATTAAAATTTTAGGTGAGTAATGAAGACATACAAGAAAAGAATTGCCTTTTGTTTAAGCGATCAACATACTATTCCTCACGGGGGTTTAGGTCAATTTGCTAAAAGTTTTATTGAGACTTTTACGCCTCTCGGTTATAAGATAGATATTATTACTGATAAGCCAACAACCGGAGTACCCTTTAAAGAATACTTAGAAAGTCAAGGTGCAAACTTTGTTTGTAATCCTGACCCCAAATCTTATAGTGCACATACTAAAACATTTATGTTTGAGGATTCCTATAACTTTGAAAAGATGTCGGCGTTTAGAGACTCTATGATGTATGCTCTAAATACTAATCTTTATGATATTATTATATGTAATACCTTAGAATCATTCCCCGGTATTTACGCTTTAAATTTGCATAAGTCTATTCAAGTTATTTACTATACTCATAATGAAAGTATGGTATTTCTAGATGATAGAACATGGAAGAATGAATTTACAGAATCGTTTAATGAATTGTTCAATGCTTTAATGAAAGTTAAAGGCATTACTATTGGTACACAGACTAAAAGAAACCTTTTAGAATTGTATGGACAAAAATTGCATAATGCTAAATATCTCCCAATCCCAATGTCTGAAAAATCTTTATTAGAAGAACATCACAAAGAAAGAAGCGGTGTGCTTTGGATTGGCCGTTGGGAGCCTAGAAAAAATCCAGAAGAATTTATTCGTGTTATTAAGGAAACAAAATTGCCTGCAAAGGTAATTACCAATGTAAATGGCGCTAGAAAATTTGAAGCAGCCTTAAAAGAAATTGATGCCGAATATGAAATTAAGATTGGCGTATATGGCAAAGAAAAGGTAGACTTTATCACATCCGCACGGGTAGCATATAACCCTGCAATTAGAGAAAGTTTTGGTCTAGCATTTTATGAATGTATGGGACAATTGCCTACAGTAGCAATAAAGGGAATGTCCTGGTTGGATAATTTTAGTAATCAAAATTATTGGTGCGAGGAAAAGAAAAACATTCCGGGATTGATACTAAAGTTATATGAGGATTTTCCTAATTCTAAAATTTGGTATAGCAAATCTCAACTAAATACTATTGTAAAAGAACATGATGAAGGTATACAAGATTGGATTAATTGCTTTGAGTCATTTACTCCTGTAGAATCTAATTCTACTAGAGCAACAATTAATGAATATGAGCAGATTAAATATTCAGATTTTATTCAAAAGCTAAATAGAAAAGATTTGTCAATCGATGATGTCCGTTCTGTATTGACAAACAAGTGCAAATTTAATATAATATATACAGATACTAGTACATACTTATCTAAAGATAAAAATTTTATACCACAAGAAGATACTGTTAATAGTTTAGAAAGTTTATTTTCATGAGCAAAATATTAGAATATGTTATCTCGGGTCCAGCATATTTGCGATTAGGATCTGAGCAATGTGAAGAAACAGAAACTCTTCAGATGATTAATGATATGATTTCTAAGACTGTTCATAATAAAAACAATCATGAATTTTCTTTATTGTATAATGGATTTACAGAAAAGAACTTTGGAAAGAAGCTACAAAAGTACAGACCATCAATTAAAAATATTCATGCGGACTCTGGCGGGTTGCAGATTATTACTCGAGGTCTACAAAATACTCCAGAAACTCGTAATAAGGTTTATGAGAATCAAGCAACATACGCAGACATTGGAATGGCATTTGATGAGATTCCTGTAAAGTCTACATCTGCAAGTGGAGTATCAGCAAAGATTGATACTAAGCGCAGATATGTTGACATGGAAAATTTTGAAACATACGCAAGACAAACAGGTAAGAATGTACGAGATCAAATTCAAAAGTTTGATTCTATGAAAAGTAAGTGTCGCCCTTTTATTATTCTGCAAGGTTCCGGTGCGGATACCTATAAACTGTGGGCAGAATATTTACTAGATGAGGTTCCAAAAGAATTGCATAGTCGTATTGGTGGTGTTGCTATGGGATCAGCTGCTCTTGGTATGGGTCCACTTGAAGATGTTAAACGAGCATTTTATGTTAATGCTGTTCCCTTTGATAGACCATTTCATTTGCACGTATTGGGAGTAGGTGCACTAAAGCGCATTTTGCCTTATTTGTTATTTAGCCAAACTGGTCTATATGACGGCATTGATATTTCATATGACTCTACTACACATTCTATGTCTTTAGATAATGGATTGTTTTATTTCTCGCACAGTAAGAAAAGTACACCTGCAGACTACGGCGGATCATCGGTTAAGATGGGTAGACCATTTTCAAATATCTATAGAACAGTAACAACTGAAATTAATAATGTCTGCGACACTGATTATACTCCAGAACAATTTCATAAGTTAATGAATATTAGTGTTGGAGAATATATAGAAAAGGGCGGCAATTTTAAAGACATTATGGAAGCACGCCTTAGTTTCATTTTAACTAATGTACATAATTTTACAAGAGATGTTTCTACATTAATGAATTCCAAAGAAGAATTTTTGCGATTCTGTAGAGAAAAAAATTGTGAAAACGAATATGCTACATTATTCGATGTAAAAAATACTGATGACTTTTTATACTGGGAAAAACACGTTGGCAAGTTTATGGACTCTGAACCTGTTAACGCTGTAGCTCCTTCTTCACTTGAGGACTTATTCGCATGACAACAATAAACGCAGACGCAGGAACTTTTAAAATTGTAGACTCCCTTATGAACAAAATTGGATATCGCACTACCAAAAACAGAAGTTTTATTTGGGTAACTTTTCGGAAAGAAGGTATTCACAAATATCCTGCAGCAGCAACTGATCCTAAATTAGCTACTGGAGATTGGTTGGATGTTTCTTTCTTAGGAACACCTCATAGACATATTTTTCATTTTAGAGTAGAGATGGAAGTATTTCATGATGATAGAGATGTTGAATTTATCCAAGCTAAACGTATTATGGAGCGTTGGTATTCTGATGGCACAATACAATTGGATTACAAATCATGTGAAATGATGGCAAAGGATTTATATGATAAACTTATTGCAACTTGGCCTGATAGAGATTATATTATTGAAGTATCAGAAGATGGCGAGAACGGATGCAGAATGTATTTTGAAGGAGTAAAAAATGTCTAAGTTATATTATATGGGGTTGGAGCCCTATGAAGGTAGATATACTTTGCAGTTACAGCAATGGAGCGAGGATGCTTTCAAACGTCGAGGTATTGATTATGAAATAATTCATGGTGAAACTCTAGATGATTCGAAAGCAATTGTTACTGGTCAAGTATTAGATGCACATGGGCGTAGTTATTATTCTTTGACGCAAATGGCAAAGCTTGTTAAGAAAATGAAAGCAGGTGAGATTACCTGGGAAGATACTATTTTCTTTGAAGATATGTTTACTCCCGGTATGGAAGTATTGCCATATATTATGGATCAATTGCCTTGGGAATATCAACCTCGAGTATTTGTTCGTTGTTTAGCTCAAACAATTGACCCCGATGATTTCCTTCATGTATGGGATATGCAAGAATGGATGGCACACTATGAAAAGATGACCGATCACTTTGTTACAGGAGTTCTTGCTTCAAATGAAGAAATGGTTGCCCATATTAAAATTGCAGGCTGGAAGGCTCCAATTTATAATATTTCTGGATTGGCATTTGATAAAGATGAAGTCCAAAGTCGAGTGAAAGAAATTAAACCTTTTATTAATCGTAAGAAGCGAGTAGTTTTTGCTGCTAGATTTGATCAAGAAAAGCAACCAGATTTCTTTATGGACTTGATTGAACGATATGGACAAAATCACAGAGATGTAGAATTTGCTGTTCTATCAGGCGGACCATTACGTAGTAACGACCAAAAGTATATAGATCGTGCAAGAGAATTAGAAAAGACTGCCAATTTTAAAATCTATGAAAATCTTAAAAAGAACGAATACTACTGTCTGTTAGCAGATTCTAGAGTATTGTTTAATTGTGCTTTGCAGGATTGGGTAAGTAATACTGCATCAGAGGCAGATGCGTTAGGTACAAATTGTTTGTATCCCGCGTATAGATCATTCCCCGAAACATTTGCAAATGATGCAGAATGTTTATATATTCCTTGGTCAATGGATGATGCTTGTGAAAAATTAGATAAACTATTAGTCGCCCCTAGAAAAAGAATGGGTCAATTATCTAATTGGACAACTGGCACAATTGATAGATGTTTAGACATTATGTTTGAAGAAAATTATCATTGGCATCGTGGATCTAAGGATTATAGAAATTATGTCTCAGAAACAAAATACTAAAACAGTAATTGTTACAGGAGCCGCCGGTTATATCGGTGGTTCTATTTGTATTGAATTAAAGAAACAGGGATATAAAGTAATAGGTATTGATCGACGCAAATTGCCAGATCATCTAGAACAATATGTAGACCAATTTGTTTGCGAATGTTTTACGCATCCTTTTTCTTTAGAACATATTGAAAAAGAACCTATAGGAATTATACATTGTGCTGGCACTAGTTTAGTTGGTCCTAGTGTAATAAACCCTTGGGAATATTATGATAACAATGTAAGTAAAACTTTAAAGTATTTAGATTACATTCGTAGATGGGCTCCTACAACTAAATTTATTTTTAGTAGTAGTGCTTCGGTATATGGGCAGCATTCATCAAATCATGCTATTTTTGAAAGCTCTACTACCGCACCTATTTCACCATACGGCGAATCTAAATTAATGGTTGAGCAAATATTGCATTCGTTCAATAAAGCTTATAAATTAGATTACGTTTCTTTTAGATACTTCAATGCTTGCGGAGCAGTTGAAGGCGGCATCCATGGTCAAGAACCAGATGCTACTCACATATTTGCGAAACTGTTTGAAGCAGCTATATCAAATGAACCATTTACTATGTATGGTGCAGACTATAATACTAAAGATGGAACTTGTGTTCGAGACTATGTCCATGTTACCGATATTGCGAAAGCGCACATCTTTGCTATTGAGAATAATACCAAAGGGATATATAATATAGGATCATTGAAAGGTTATTCAAATCTTCAGATTTATAAAGCAGTAGATGATTATCTAATAAAGAAAAAAAGAATTGATAAAAGTATTGTTATGCTTGTTGAAAAGGCAAGAGAAGGTGATCCTGCAATACTAATTGCAAATTCTTCAAAGTTAAAACGAGCAACTTCTTGGAAAACAGAAAAAAATCTAAACAGTATAATTGAAGATTTACATGATTGGTACTATTCAGATACATTCAAGAAAATGCAACAGAGGTCTTCCGACGCTCATCCCTCTTAAAATATTCTGCGTGTCATCAAACTTACTCGAGGAGGCAAGAGATGGCAAAATATATCTCAACTAAAACTTATAAACAAATTGGACCGGTAGCATATAGACAATGGAGAGCAGACAGTCATTGTAATTTAATTCATGGTTATGCTTTATCATTTCATTTTGAATTCGAATGTGATACTTTAGATGCTCGCAATTGGTGTATGGACTTTGGTGGTCTTAAACCCTTAAAAGGACATCTAGAAGATTGGTTCGATCACACATTACTTGTAGCACAAGATGATCCTATGCGAGAACATCTTTTGGAACTAGGTAAACTTAAACTTGCGAAAATAACAGAGGTGGAGAAAACAGGTTGTGAAGGTATTGCTAATTTTTTGTATGAGTATGTTAACACTATCTTCTTGCCTGCATATGGCAAATCCGAAGCAGATAGAATCTGGTGTTGCAAGGTTGAAGTACGAGAGACCGATGCGAATATGGCAATGAGGGTCGGTCATCGTGAAGACAATGAATTCGTGGATTAATGAATTTTTATATTCAGTGGACTGTGGTATTAACGCAGTCCCTGTTTTAATTTGTTCTTTTATTATTGAGTTAGCATTTGTAATTTTTATGGTGGGTTCAATATGCAGTGGTTTTTAAAGGCTTTAGAAAAGCTAGGTAGAAAAAGAATTATCATGGACAGGGTAAACAATGAACCCTATCTTGAACGATACTATCTTTTCCTCAAAGATAGAAAACGGTTTCCGTTTAACATATTCCTGCATAAGTTTTTAAAGGGCGATCCTGACGATGTTCATGATCATCCGTGGCCTTATGCTACCTTAATTTTGAAGGGCGGTTATTGGGAATGGATTCCGCAATTTAATGCGAAAGGAGAAAAAATTAATGAAATTGCTGCTTGGAGGAAACCTGGGCATTTTCGTACTTGTGCTGCTAATAGTTATCATCGCATTGAGTTAGATCCTAATGTAGAAACATGGACATTGTTTATGCCAGGTAAACATAAAAGAGATTGGGGCTTCTTAGTTAAGAACAAATGGATTCAAAATGAAGAATATTTGAAATCTAAATATCAGGGGTAATATGAAAATAGCATTAGTTACAGATACTCACTTTGGGGCAAGATCAGACTCCCAACAATTTGATGCATACTTTAAAAAGTTCTATGATGATATTTTCTTTCCCGAATTAAAAAAGAGAAAAATTAATCAAATTATTCATTTAGGTGATTGTTTTGATCGCAGAAAATATATCAATTTTAATTCGTTAAAATCTTGTAGATCATATTTCTTTGAAGAAGCCTACAATCGCGATATTGATATAGATATGATTGTTGGTAATCATGATACATTTTTTAAAAATACAAATGATGTAAATTCGCCGAATCTGCTATTGGGGGAATATTCGAATCTAACTACCTATGATAAAGCAGATATTATTACCTATGACAATCTAAATATTTTATTGATGCCCTGGATATGTGCTGACAATTGGGAACATTCTTTACAGCTAATTAAATCTGGCGCATCCAAAGTATGTTTTGGTCATTTGGAACTTGCTGGGTTTGTGATGTTTAAAGGACAAGAAACTCATATTGATAATTCGGGAATGGACCCTAGTTTTTTTAAAGACTACGATCTTGTCTGCTCAGGACATTTTCACCACAAGCATAGTAAAGGACATATCAAATATATTGGCAATCCATATCAATTATTCTGGAATGACTATGAGGATGAAAGAGGGTTTCATATTTTTGATACAAAGACACTGGAATTAGAATTCATTAAGAATCCCTATACTATATTTGAAAAGTATTACTATGATGATGAAAAAAATGATCCTAGTTCTGTAGACACTAGCATTTTTACTAATAAGTTGTTAAAATTAATAGTTGTTAATAAAAAAGATTACTATAAATTTGATAAGTTTGTAGAGGCATTGTATAAAGAGAATCCAATTGAATTAAAAATTATTGAAGATTTTTCTGAGTTTGAATCTGAGGCTATTGATGAAAATATAGACTTAGAAGATACTATGACTTTATTAACTAATTATGTAGATGGTGTAGAGACAGATGCCGATAAAGACAAACTAAAAAGCATTCTCAAAACTCTATACGTTGAAGCACAGAACTACGAGGACGCATGATAAAATTTACAAACATCAAATGGAAAAACTTTTTATCTACCGGTGCTCAGTTTACTGAAGTAAAACTAAATAAAATATCTACTACTTTAATCGTAGGAGAAAACGGTGCGGGCAAAAGTACTATTCTAGATGCCATATGTTTTGTACTATTCAATAAGCCATTCAGAAGTATCAATAAGCCTCAGTTGATGAATAGTATCAACGGCAAAAATTTAGAAGTACACTTAGAATTTAGTATCGGTAAAAAAGATTACAGAATTGTACGAGGAATAAAACCTACTATTTTTGAAATCTATGTAGATGGCGTATTACTTAATCAAGATGCTGCCGCAAGAGATTATCAAAAATATCTTGAAGACGGTATTCTAAAACTAAATTATAAATCATTCACTCAAATTGTTATTTTAGGTAGTGCATCTTTTACTCCTTTTATGCAATTGCCTGTATCTCATAGACGAGAAATTATTGAGGATATTTTAGATATCCAAATTTTCACGGTTATGAATTCTGTACTAAAAGATAAACAGGCAGAAATAAAAACCAAAATAACAGAATTAGATACTGCAATTGACCTTGGTAAAAACAAAGTTAAACTGCAACAACAGTATATTGTTAATCTTGAGAATGATAAGCAGAAGAAAGTTGAAGATGTACAAAAACGAATACTTGAAACGACTGATGAGATATCACAGCTTAATGCCAGAATCTTTTCAGAAAAGGAAACAGAAGCTAATCTCAAATCCTCGATTTCGGACTCAGTTGAGAAACGTAACAAGCGTACGGAAATGGGAAATCTTATTAGAAAACTTTCCGAACGAATTACGTCGCATGAAAATAGCAAACAATTTTACGTCGAACATGACGTATGCCCGACATGTAGCCAAGGTCTTCATGATGATCACAAACACTCCGCTATCTCACTTCATACACACAAACTCGAAGAAATACGGACAGCAGTTCAAACCCTTACCGTTCAACACAAAGATATCGAAACTAGACTTGATGAGATTGCTGTTATCGAAGAGAAAATATCTGAACATAAGAGCACTATCATCGAACTCAGTGCATCAATTATTGCAAGCCAAAACTACATCAATAAGTTACAAGGAGACCTTTCAGGCAGCACTGTTACGGAAACCAATTTGCTCTCAGAAAAGGCAATACTTAAAGATCTGGCAAAAGACGTGGTACAACACGCCGAGGCAAAAAGCCAAGTTACTGAGGAAAAACACTACCTCGATATCGCGTCTGTACTATTAAAAGATACAGGCATTAAAACTAAAATTATTCGACAGTATCTTCCTGTCATTAATAAATTAGTTAACAAGTATTTACAGGCAATGGATTTCTTTTGTCACTTTGAACTCGACGAAACATTCAATGAAAAAATAAAGTCAAGACATCGTGACGAATTTTCATACGCATCTTTTAGTGAGGGAGAAAAGCAACGAATAGATTTGGCTTTGCTTTTCACTTGGAGAACTATTGCTAAAATGAAAAATTGTGCTAGCACAAACATCTTGTTACTTGATGAAGTATTTGATTCTTCTTTGGATGTTAACGGAACAGACTATGTAATGAATCTAATAAATACTCTAGGAGAAGAGACTAATGTATTCGTCATTAGTCATAAAGGAGACCTTCTATTTGATAAATTTAGAAGTGTTATTAAATTTGAAAAGAATCAGAATTTTTCGAGAATTGCAACTTAAGGATTATTATGTCTAATAAATGGGAATTACATACACATCAAGTTAACGCATATTGTTACTATCAAAATATTTTTGATGATGATATGATTAACAGTATTATTGAAACTGGCGATAAGCTAGAAATTGGAGATGCCTATGTAGGTGGAGATTTTCAAAAGAGCGGAATTGTTGATGAGTCTATTCGCAGAACAAAAATTTCTTGGATACATGGTACTGCGGAAAATGCCTGGCTCTTTAGAAAATTGACTGATGTGATTCAGGCAGCAAATGAACAGTGGTTTGGATTTGATCTAACTACGATTGAAGCATTACAATATTCTGTATATCATGAAACAGGATTTTATGACCAACACGTTGACCATCACTTTCAAGGTGCAGGGCAGTATCCTCGTAAACTAAGTTTTACTATGCAATTAACTGATCCAAGTGAATATGAAGGTGGCGATACAAGATTAATTACTGCAAAGGATCCTTTTACTATTCCAAAAGAAAAAGGAACAATCACATTTTTTCCATCTTATACTTTGCACGATGTTACTGCAATAACTAAAGGTACTCGTAAAGCATTGGTAGGTTGGATTTTAGGACCACGCTGGAAATAAAAATGGCATCAAAGATACCAATAGAATATTTAGATTTAAGTAATGATTTTGGATTTACCGCAGTTCATGAAAATGATGTAGTAGATCCACTCATTACAGAAGTCAAAACATCTGCAGATGCGGATACAAAACAAAAGTTGGCAACAGTTGAGAAATTGATTTTGCCGCTTTTGGTTAATTTGATGAAGAATCCTGATAAAGATTATATCCATTGGCCCAATAGAGTCCCCCTAATAGAGAAGCAGATTGATAAGATTTTGGCTATAACTAGATCATAAAATGGCAAACTTTTGCTTGACTTCTGATACTGAAGGTGTTATAATAATGAAACATCCAACAGGAGAATCAGATGTTAATGACCTCAAAGTCTATACTAGCAAAACTACTTGCCTCAGAAAACATTACAGTAGAACATCGTAAAACATCTACTGCTTATTTTGATACTTTAAATCGAGTCATGGTGCTCCCTATGTGGGGCAATATGACTTCGGAACTATATGACTTGTTACTTGGTCATGAAACGGGTCACGCTCTCTATACACCTAATGAAGGTTGGCATGATAACCTTAAAGATAAAACCAAAAAAGGTTTCAAGACATATCTTAATGTTATCGAAGATGTTCGCATTGAGAAAAAAATCCAAGAAAAATTCCCTGGTCTAAAATCTAGCTTTCGTAAAGGCTACTCAGATTTAATGGACAAAGATTTCTTTGGCGTCAACGAACGCGGTGAAGAAATTGAAGAACTTCCATTGATTGACCGAATCAATCTGCACTACAAGATTGGTTCATATCTTAATGTACAATTTTCAGAACAAGAAATGGTGTACATTGATCTTATTGAAAAAATTAAATCGTGGGATGACGTTGTAGAAATTGCCAAAATGCTATACGAGAATGGCAAGGGCGAGGTTCGTAAAAACCTCGAAAAGCAATTTTTTAATGATCTTTCTATAGATGAAGATGGCAACTACGATGATGACTATGACGACTCAGATGAAGAACGAGAATTTGCCGAAGGACAACGTCAGATCAAAGGTGCGGGTTCTTTTAATGATCTAGATCCCGAATCTAAAACAGATTCGCATTTTAGAAAACGTGAAAAAGATCTAATCGATCCTACATTCAAACCGTATGTATATATCAATTCGCCTACACCGGATTTGTCTAACATCATTATTCCGTATAATAAACTCAAAGAACAGCACAATAATTTTGTCAATAGGTTAGAATTTTCCGAAACTGAATTTAACTCCAAGGTTGTAGAATCTAAAGAAATTGTATATAAGCATTTTCTTCAAACCAATAAAAAGTATATTTCTTATTTGATTAAGGAGTTTGAACTTCGTCGTAATGCTAGACAATTTGCCAGAGCAAGTGTATCTAAAACTGGTGAATTGGATATGAAGAAAATTCATAACTATAAAACTAATGATGATTTGTTCAAACGAATGACAGTTGTTCCTAAAGGTAAATCACATGGACTAGTTATGTTTATTGACTATTCTGGTTCAATGGCAGACAACATTCTCGGAACAATTGAACAGACATTGGTGTTAGCAACATTCTGCAGAAAAGTAAATATTCCTTTTCGAGTATATGCATTCTCAGATAATCACGCAGGCACACAGTATTTGGATAAGTGGAAACCGAAATTTTCTAGTAATGACAATGAAGCAAAATTTGGCGAAGAAAATTTTCATTTGCGAGAATATATTTCAAGCGAAATGTCCAGTACAGATTTTAAGGATGCGATTCAATATTGGTTACTGGTTGGGCATACTTACAATAAAAGAAATTATGGGTACAAAAATAAATTAGACCTCTATCCGCATATTTGGAATAGTGATTTTGAGGGATTGAATGGAACTCCTTTGAATGAGACAGTTGTTACATCTATGGAAATAGTAAAGCAATTTAAAAAGCAATATCGTTTGGACATTGTCAACACAGTATTTCTTACAGACGGGGAAGGTAATGATACTACCCAAAAATGGGAAGGTGGCCGTGTGACTTATTTCAGAAATCGATGGGATGAAAACAATGTAATCATTCGAGATGTAAAAGGTATGGCAGAAGCCAAAGCTCCTGCAGGTACAGAAATTACTGTAGGGTTTTTGAATTTGCTAAAAGAAACAACGGGTGTAAATGTTATTGGTTTTTATATTACGGGCAGAGGCAATCCTAAAAGAGCAATTCAGAATCGTATATTGAAAACTAATGCACAGGTAGAAAATTTCGATGAAAAATTCAAAGAGTTTAGAACTAAAAAATTCTTTATGTTGAACAATGCAGGATATGATGATTACTATTTTATTCCCGGCGGTGAAGATCTCGGAGTTCAAGAAGAAGAAATGGACATCAAAACTGGTGTGAATAAAAATGATTTGAAAAGGGCATTCCTGAAAATGCAAAAAGGCAAGAGTGTAAATCGAATTCTTTTGAGTAGATTTGTTGAAAAGATTGCTTGACAGGCATCTGAAAAGGTGTTATAATTATTTGTGAATTGACTTTAACCGGAGATTTATATCATGTCAAAAACGCACTTTAGCGAAGACCAGCGCAAAGAATTAGTTACCAAATTGATTACTACTTATGGTAATCAAGTAACTAAAGAAACAATTGTTTCCTATTGTACTCAAAACGGATTGCCTAATCCGCATTTCTTAGTCTCTCGCCGAGATATTAAGGTTGGTAAAGAGTATATGCTAGATAAAATTTATGAGCAGAAAGTAACTAAAGAAATGAGTACCGAAGAAATGTCACCTGCAATGGCCGCACAAGTTATGCCTTTTCGGCAAAAGCGGGTAACTGTGGAAATTGATAGCGTCGTTCCTGACAAGGATGAGACTTATGTTCCTTTTGGATTTTTCAAGCAATTGGAACAGATTCTAAAATCTAAAACATTCTATCCTGTTTTTATTACTGGTCTTTCAGGTAACGGCAAAACAACTATGGTCGAACAAGTTGCTGCTAAATTGAAACGGGATTGTATTCGTGTTAATATTAGCGTTGAGACTGACGAAGAAGATTTGATTGGTGGTAACACACTGCAGGATGGTAATATTATTTACCGAGAAGGTCCTGTACTTACAGCAATGCGTCGAGGTGCTATTCTTTTGATTGACGAAATCGATCGAGGTTCCAATAAATTGATGTGCTTGCAGAGTGTGTTAGAAGGCAAAGCTTACTTCAATAAAAAGACCGGTGAAGTTATTCGCCCGGCTGACGGTTTTACTGTTGTTGCAACAGCAAACACTAAAGGTCGAGGTACTGAGGATGGTCGTTTTATTGCAGCACAAATTCTCGATGAGGCATTCCTTGAGCGTTTTCCGATTACTGTTGAACAAGAATATCCCTCAACATCAATTGAGAAAAAGATTGTTATCAACAAAATGAAACACTACAATAAATTGGATGAGGCTTTTGCTGATAAGCTTGTTGCTTGGGCAGATATTATTCGTAAGACTTTTCAAGAAGGCGGTGTGGACGAGATTATTAGTACTCGCCGATTGGTTAATATTGTTCAAGCATATTCGATCTTCAATGATCAGGTTGAATCAATTCAATATTGTATTAATCGCTTTGATGACGATACAAAATTAGCATTTATGGATTTGTATGCTAAGATGTACTCACCCGAAGAAGTTATGAAAGTTGCTGAACCGGAGAAAAAGTACAGTGTTACTGTTGATGAAATTCCATTCTAATTTTTAATTTTTATAAAAAAGGGCACTTCGGTGCCCTACACCTTTCTATATGCACACTAATGAAATAACTTATAATACTTTTATACCTAGATGGTATGGTCGTTTGGGCAACAATGTTCAACAGATATCCAATGGAATTTACTTTTGTGAAAAAAATAGAATTCATTTTACTTCACCCGACCATCCATACATAAATGCTATTGATATAAATTTTGGAAATACAGAATATAAAATACGAGAGACAAGTGATAATTGGTTTTATCATTTTGAAAAACCTTATAGTGATTTTGATGTAGATATAGAGGATTTAAATAGAAATAGGAAACGTATATGTGAACAATATATACTACCAAATTTAAAAGTAGATCATGAAAAATTAAAGGATCCTTTGCCTTCCGATACTTTAGTTATACATATACGGAGCGGGGATCTTTATACTAGTTTTCCTAATACGCACCCACAAAATCCTTTACGATATTATTTAGAATTATATAAAATATTTGAAGAGAAAATTATTTATCTAGCAGAGGATAATAATAATCCGATAGTGCAAGTATTACAGACAAATAATTTTGACGTCAGAGTGTTGGGGGTCGATGACACTTATACCTTATTATTACGTGCACAAAATCTTGCAACCTCGGGTGCAGGGTCTTTTGCAATATCATCTGCATTTTGTTCCACAAACCTTAAAAATTTTTATTGCACAGACTTATACATAGACCATAGTTTAAATCCAATTATGCTAAAAGAGCAACTTAATGTTTTTATGGCGGATGTCTCAGGCAATAAATATTTTAGAGTAGGTGAGTGGAGCTCTGCCAGAAACAACATTAATAAAATCTTTGAGTATCAAGAAGATATATCATTTAGGAGACTATAGTATGACAAACAAAGTTGCTCTTATTACGGGCATTACTGGGCAAGACGGTTCTTATCTTGCAGAACTTCTTTTATCTAAAGGCTACGAAGTACACGGTATTGTTCGTCGTAGTTCTTCTATGAACACGGGTCGGATAGACCACATCTATTCAAATCCAAATTTGCATCTTCACTATGGCGATGTTACAGATTCTCTTTCCATTATGAATGTTTTAAAGAAACATAATCCTGCAGAAATCTATAACCTTGCAGCACAAAGCCATGTTAAAGTATCATTTGATACTCCGGAATATACAGCAATGGTTGATGGCTTAGGTACTTTAAAGATTTTAGAATCTGTTAGATTGTTAGGGTTAGAAAAAACAACTAAAATTTATCAGGCATCTACATCTGAACTATATGGATTAGTTCAGGAAACCCCTCAAAAAGAAACCACACCATTCTATCCCCGCAGTCCGTATGGTGTTGCTAAGTTGTATGCTTATTGGATTGTTAAGAACTATCGTGAGTCATACGGTATGTTTGCTTGTTCTGGTATTTTGTTTAATCACGAATCTCCTCGCAGGGGGTTTAACTTCGTAACTAAAAAGATAGTTAATGGTTTAGAGGCGGTTAGTGCTGGTCGTCAAGATTGCTTAACATTAGGAAATTTAACAGCGTTAAGAGATTGGGGCCATGCTAAAGATTATGTCGAAGCAATGTGGTTAATGCTCCAACAAGATAAGCCGGAAGATTTTGTTATTGCTACCGGTGAGCAATATACTGTTAAACAGTTTGTCGAACATTGCGCCCCGTATTTTGCATTGAAAATACGTTGGGAAGGAGAAGGATTGGATGAGGTTGGTATTGATGAACATACTAAACGAATTGTTGTTCGAGTCGATCCTAAATATTTTCGTCCAGCAGAAGTTCAAACATTGTTGGGAGATTCTTCAAAGGCTAAGAGTGTGCTCGGTTGGCAACCTAAACATTCTTTTGATGACTTGGTTGAAGACATGTGCATAAATTTTGAATAATATGTTTCCTCCATCATACAAAGATTTAAATAAAGTAATTACTGAAAAATATTTAAACTATAATAATGGTTTTTATATTGAGGTAGGTGGTGCAGATGGTTATACGCAAAGCAACACTTGGCATCTTGAAATGTACAAACAATGGTCGGGTATATTAATTGAACCAAATCCTGTTGCGGCGGAACAATGCAGAGATAGTAGACCAAATTCTTCCGTATTTAATTATGCTTTAGTTGGTAATGATTTTAAAGGCGATACTATAAAAATGTTGTATCGTACAGTATACGGCGGAGATCCTGGTTTAATGACTTCTACTGTAGATTCTCCTATTCGGCAAAATAAAGAATGGATCGCGCCTGCTACTGAAAATGATAAAACTGAAGAATTTGAAATTCAGGTAGCCACATTAACTGATATTTTAGAATCTCAAAATGTGACAGATATAGATTTCTTTTCTTTAGATGTTGAGGGATATGAACTAGAAGTGTTGAGAGGATTAGACTTGAAAAAGTTTACCCCTAAAGTTATTTTAGTCGAATGGCATTTAGATTTTGAAGAAATTAAAAAAGTACTAGATGAAACTCACGTATATGCAGAACAATTAACTAGACATGATTATGTCTTTTTGGCGAGGTAATAATGGAAAAAAATAGTAAAATTTTTGTAGCAGGACATAACGGATTAGTAGGTTCGGCAATTGTTCGGAAATTAAAAGAAGAAGGTTATACAAATCTTATTCTTAGATCAAAAAACGAATTAGATCTTCGAGATCAACGAGCAGTTAAAAACTTCTTTAGTATTGAAATGCCCGAGTATGTATTTTTGGCTGCTGCTAAAGTTGGTGGCATCAATTGGAACTGGACAAATCCTGGTGAATTTATTTATGATAATTTACAGATTCAAACCAATGTTATAGATTCTGCTTATAAAAACAAATGTAAAAAATTATTGTTTCTAGGTTCTGCTTGTATCTATCCGAAGGTTACTCCTCAACCGATTAAAGAAGAATATCTTCTTACTGCTCCATTGGAACCTACAAATGAAGGATATGCTTTAGCAAAAATTACTGGTCTAAGAATGTGCGAATACTATAGACGTCAGTATGGGTTCAATGCTATTAGTTGTATGCCTGCAAACCTATATGGACCGAATGATAATTTTATTCCCGAACATGGACACGTTATTCCGGGTATCATTACTAAGATGCATAATGCTACGATTAATGGCGAAGATAGTATTGAATGTTGGGGCGATGGCACACCTACACGAGAATTTTTATATGTAGATGATTTAGCAGACGCTTGTTTTTGGCTGATGCAAAATTATGACGAAAAAGAATTTGTAAATGTCGGAAGCGATGAAGAACTTACAATTAAAGATTTAGTAAATCGACTTAAAAAAGAATTTGGGTTTAAAGGTAAAGTTGTCTGGAACACTGATAAACCAAACGGAACACCTAGACGCAAAATGGATAACACAAAACTAAAAGAATTAGGTTGGTCTGCAAAGGTTAGTTTTGATGATGGATTGAAACGCACTATGGATTGGTATAAAAAAGAAAAGGGGTTGTTATGAGATGGCCTTTAATGGGTGAGACAATCACCTTCGCAGATAGATTAAAAATGGCGCACTTTGCGCTAACCGCAAAGAAATTTACCTTCGGCGAAAAGGTAAAACAATTTGAGAATGAATGGAGTGAATGGCTTGGCGCTAAACATTCTTTATACGTTTCGTCAGGAAGCACTGCAAACTTCTTATTGGTTGCTGCAGTTATGGAATTGTATGGATTAAAACGAGGCGACAAAGTATTGTTGCCCGCTTGCACTTGGATGACTAATGTTGCTCCTATTATGCAGCTAGGACTTGAGCCAGTATTCTGTGATATTAATCTAGATAATTTTAGTTTTGATCTAGAAGATGCTCATAAAATATCAAAGAAACATGATATTAAAATGGTCTTTATTACTCACTTGCTAGGATTTTCTGCAGACAATGAAGGTTTAAAAAGACTCTTCCCGAATGCTTTATTCATAGATGATGTATGCGAATCTCACGGATGCACGGGTTCGGATGGTATTAAACGAGGAGCAGACAGCTTAGGTGGAACCTTTAGTTTTTATTTTGGTCACCATATGTCTACAGTAGAAGGCGGAATGATTTCTACAAATAATACTGATCTATATGACTTGATGAAAATTAAACGCAGTCATGGTATGGCAAGAGAGTCTATTCGGTATGATGACTATGCACAACTATACCCGGATATAGATAAACAATTCTTGTTTGTTACCGATGGATATAATTTTAGAAATCATGAGATTTGTGCTGTACTTGGTATATCTCAATTGAAGAGATTAGATAGTATGATTGAGATTAGAAATAGAAATCATTACTTATTTACTAAGATTATAGACAAATATCCTAATCTGTTTTATAATATTAAAAATGCACACACGAACAGTAGCTTTTGTTTGCCCTTTATTTGTAAGTCCAGAGAAGTTATGCTTGCAATGAAAACAGTATTTAAAGATGGTGGAATTGAATATAGACCAGTTGTTGCTGGCAATCTATTATCGCAACCTTTCCTTAAAGACTATAAAATAGAAACAAGTAAGAAACAGACGAATGCAGACTTAGTGAATTCTCAAGGTGTGTATATAGGCAACAACCATTTTGTAACCGAACAGGATATGGAATATTTAGAAAAAGTAGTGGAGGATATTAATGAAATCTTTAGGTGAAAATATTGAGGACATCATTGCTAGAACAGTAAAAGATGTTTTATCTAAAATTGAGATACCAGATTCGACTTATGTTGAAACAGACAATTTGGGTGAAGTAATTGAGAAGCTAGCAATTATTCATATTAGAATGTGGATGTTGGAAGATGCAATTCAAGCTGCAACTTCAGATGCAGAAATTGCAGATTTAAAAAGAAAATGCGATATTTGCTTTAAAGTAAAGCGACCAAGATATGTTCAAGCAATTAATCTAATGGTGGACAATGCGATTAGAACTAACAGATCATTGATTGAGGATTCAGTAAAATTATATAAAGGTATAGACAATGGCTAAAATTATTTTCTTCAATCACTATCATAGAGGTGATCTATTGACGCATAAAGAATTTATTCGTCAAATTAAAACTGAATTAGATGGAGTTGAGTATGAATACATGCATTTCAATCATCCTAAATTGACTAGAGATTTGGATGTACCATTGACAGGCGATCCTACAAATCTAGATCCAAAGACTCCTTTTTATCAAGAAGAAGAAGCATTATATATTAATACTTGGATTGGTTGTCATTGGGATATCTTTTCTCAATGTGGCGGAATTAATATGGATTCGTTAATGGGGCAGTGGTCCAGAATATTCCAAATTGTTAATGAATGCTTTGG
>Ga0315909_10001611_pt1 | contig 30383 bp, 29 predicted proteins | sample LakEriMetagenome_11_FD_203527 | JGI IMG/M metagenome (GOLD analysis project Ga0315909, IMG submission 203527) | Freshwater fungal communities from buoy surface, Lake Erie, Ohio, United States - Buoy 2 MA125 | ecosystem: Environmental > Aquatic > Freshwater > Lake | place: USA: Lake Erie, Ohio... | reverse complement strand
TGCAGGTGAGGAACGCTTGAGATTCGTTTGTAAATTCCGCTCGAAAAATTTTATGACTCAACGACCATCTTCTTCCTACCTAGGTTGAGTCAACAAGACTACGATGCAAATAAAAAAACCGCAGACTTAGCTGCGGTTTTTTTATGAGCGTAAGACAAATTACACACGGCGTTTGTATTCACCTGTACGCGTATCGATTTCTATTTTGTCGCCCTGACCTACAAACAAAGGCACCGAGACTTCGAATCCCGTGGCAATTTTTGCTGGCTTGAGCACCTTGCCCGATGTGTCGCCTTTAACAGCAGGTTCGGTGTAGGTAATTTCCCGCACCACTGTCGTTGGTAGCTCAACAGAGATCGCCTTTTCGTTGTAGAAGACAACTTCACAAGCCATGCCATCTTCAAGGTAATTAATGGCATCACCCAGATTTTCAGATTCAACCTCGTGCTGGTTGTAATCGACATCCATAAATACATACAGCGGATCAGCAAAGTAAGAGTACGTCGCTTCTTTACGATCCAAGTTTACGATTTCAAACTTCTCATCGGACTTGTAAACGGATTCGAGCCCCGCTTCGGTGAGTAGGTTTTTCATTTTCATCTTGACCACAGATGCATTGCGGCCAGATTTGGAGAATTCGGTGCGGATTACGACCATAGGCTGGCCGGAAACCATAACGACATTACCAACGCGGATTTCTTGAGCGGTTTTCATAGTGATAGTCTGAAGTTACTGAAGTGACTAACCCGCGGATGTAATTGATGTATGCGCAGGGGTGAGTCAGTTAAAACACGCGAGATTTTAACCGATTTTGCTTGCGAAACGAATTAGTTGAGTCGAGAGCTCATCCACCGATGACACTTTCGCCGACCAAAGCCTGTGGTGTGTACCTAATCGTGGCAATGTTTTGGCGAAAGATGCCCAATCGAGCGTTGCCACAGAGTTGCCATTCCACGCCAGCCAGAAAGCCCTGACAACTAGCGCATCAGGCTCACTCATGCCCAAACAAAAATGGTCCAGAAAAGCGGTCAACTTGATGATGTGCGCGTCGTCATGTTGAGGGTACAGCTGCCACACAAAGGGGTGATGTGCCCAATGCGCGCGCACCAGGCTATCCTCCCCGCGCACAAAATTCACATCACAACTCCACAGTAAGCGATCGTAGTCATCAGGTTCCAGAAAAGGAATGATACTGATTGTTAGCTGGCCGTCGCTTATCTGACTGCCAGCTGATAAATCATTCGCCATTCGCTGGCCTAGTACATTTTTAGCTACACCTTCAGGCACCAAGCAATGTGTAGGTGGCCCCGAACGCATCGCTTTAAATAAGTCCTCAATCGGCGCCTGCTCATAGCAAAATAATGAAATAAGCCTAGTGTTTAAAGTAACATCTATGCCTAGATTTTTCAGAAATGCTGCACGCATCTCTAAATTGAATGCTAAACGCGCTTGCATCAAACCGTCTTCTCGTAGCAGCCCACCCGATTCGGCTACAAAACCAGGGAAAAAGAAATACTGCGTCAAGGGCAACCGAGGATGGTGTGATGGCAAACAGTGACTGCCAACCGTCCATGATTCAGCAGACAGATATTCCAAATTAATCCAAACAGGTGCAGGATTGGCATTGGACATATGATTCAGCATAGAGTCAGTCAGTCGACATCCGAAAGCTTCAATCACTACATCAGCCGGTTGATAGTCGAATTCAGCGTGTTCATTCCAAGCGATGACCTCAAAACCATCAAGTACTTGCTCAGCTAAACAGTCATCCAGCGCTGGTCTTAAGTGTTTCAAACACCATAGATCATTAATCCAAAGTCTGACCGACATCCCTTGTGAGGATAGTGCGCGTGCTAATCGCCAGCTCACGCCAGCGTCACCAAAATTATCAATAACGTCGCAAAAAATATCAACTGACTTGAAGGGATGCATACGATTTACTATGAACTGTCGTTTATGCAGACAAGTTGATCAGACTGCTTATGAAGTTGGGAATTTACCTAATCATCAAGCAGGTTGATATAAAGCGATAAATCTCAATGGTGAAATGTCTGGCAAACATTAGGGCCGTTAAAGCGCGTGCAAATAAGTTAGGTTCTTGCGGCACGAATCTTTGTAACTGCATCTCGCCACTTGTTGGACACCAGCGGCTTATGTCTCAGCCACTGCCTGACGCAGTGCTCCTTCGAATACTTCCACTGGTTGTCCACCCTGAACTAAGTATCGCTGATTGATAATCACCGCAGGTACAGAGTTAATGCCTTGCGATATATAGAGCTGCTGACTTTGTCTTACCTCGTTGCGAAATTCATCACTGCTCACCACCTCGCCTGCACGCGTTCGGTCCAAACCTGCTCGCTCGACGGCATCGAGCAGCACCGCGTGATTTGATGGATTTTCACCTTGAGTGAAATAGGCTTCTAGCAGTGAACGTTTTAATTTGTGCTGAGCATGGCCGCCACACTCTGCCTCTGCCCAATGCAGCAAACGATGCGCATCAAAGGTATTGTAAATTCGCCTGCGGCCTGCTTGGTTGAAGTGAAAACCCACCTCTTCTCCACGCTGCGCAATGCGTTGCTGATTGACCGCTACTTGTTCAGGCGACATTTGATATTTTTGCGACAGATGTTCGACTATATCCTCGCCATCAGAACCCATATGAGGATTCAACTCAAAGGGTTGAAAATGAAGCTCAACAGTGGCTTCATCCTTAATTAGCTCTATCGCCTGCTCTAGCGATGCCAAGCCTACGGCGCACCAGGGACAAGCAATATCGGAAACGAAATCAATTCTTATGGGTTTCATTATGGGTAACTCGATAGTAAAGTTGATCGTGCGATGCTAGCACGGCTTAGTGCGCACAACTGCGAGTAGCCGGTATGATTCGGCTTATGCGACTTTTCGCTCATCGATCCTGAAAAAGCTAACCATGAAATTGTTCCTCAAATCTCTATTGCTCTGGATATGCCTGTCCTTTAACGCCCTAGCCGCCGACCTAAGCGTGCCTATGGCCGACATCGAACCCAAACCACTTCACTCACCCCCGCAAGCAAACAAGATAGTCATCCCCTTTGATGAAGCCCCGATGCCGGCTGAGGCCGGGTCAGCCATGGATGACTTTGCGTTTGCAAATAAAAACCCCAATAGCGGCAGCCCCGTCACTGGACCTGCAACAGCCATGCCGCATTTAGAGGGCTTCTAACGGTAAGCTCGGCTAAGGGTGTAGTTCGCTATGACCTGTTGAGTTAATAATCAAATTTATAAAACAGCATGAAAAGTTTTCAAAAATGAAATCACCTTCCAACCGAAAAGCACTCAGCATGGCCAGTTCGGTTTTGGGAGCGGGCACGCGCCTGCAGGGTACGCTGCATGTAGAAGAAAGCATCCGCATCGATGGTCGCCTGGAGGGAAATATAGAGCAGTCGGAGGGTAAAACTCATTGGGTGGTTATCGGCCCAACCAGCGAGATCATAGGCGATATACATGCTCAAAATGTGCGTGTGGCTGGCAAAATCATCGGCAACATTATCGCCAGTGGCAATGTAGAGTTAACCAATGGCGCAGAAGTGCGCGGCAACATCAAGCATAGTGCTATTACCGTCGAGCCCGGCGCCAGTGTGCACGGCCAATTAATCGCTAATAACTATGACGATGACTTATCAACGACTGCGAGTGCGCCCGCTGGGATAGACCCACTTAATTAAGTAAACTGCATCTAAAGCATCAGACTTACTATCTTAACTGGTTAAGTGCAAGAACAGACTCAAGCTACTCTATAATCAAAATTGTCCCGTATGTGAGATGGATTACCCCCTACGCAATGACCAAGACTAAACACGTTGTGATTCAAGCCCTGCTGGCTTGTGTGGCTGCCATAACGCTAATGGCGCCAGTGCATGCAGCCGTCTATCGCTGCTCCATAACCAAAATGCGTGGCAATGATTTCGTCTGCCGTGAATACCCCAATCTATGTAATTTCGTCTTCATCGTTGATGAATCAGCCAAGAAAATATCTCGTAAAGACCCAGAGCAAAAAAATTTAGTAAAAATCATTGTCGATAAATGGGATGAAAAACTGATCATCACGCACGAAGATCAAACTAGAGTAGACAATCGTTTTATCGAGCAGTATTTTTATAAAATCGAAATCGGCACGGGTAATTTTTTGATGGCCAATGAATACATGACCAACACCGGCCGCTATCTGACCCAGGAAGATATTGATATGGCAGATAAGCGCAGTTTTTCTTATTACAAGCCCTTGCTATTTTCAGAAAAAGGCCGCTGTAATCTCAAAGCGAAAGAGTGATACGGCACGCTTTGAAACGTCCACCAAATTTAGTTTGCTGCCCAAGCTACAACAACCCTTGAAAAAAATCTTAGGCGCATTAACAAATTTAAGTCTGTGAATGATGTGCGCAGTGTGCAGGGCGTAGTGCTTAGTGAGTAGTGTCAATCACACTCACCGTAACTACGCCATTTTTCGGAGCGGCGATCAACGCCGATAACCCCATGACGACTCAACCCGTACGCCGCTACCGATACTATGATTTATTGCTAGTCGCCTTTGTTACCGTTTTACTCTGCTCAAATCTCATTGGTGCCGGCAAAGCTGCTGTCATCACCCTACCCCTGCTGGGTGAAGTTACCTACGGCGCAGGCATACTTTTTTTTCCAATTTCTTACTTGTTTGGCGACATACTGACCGAAGTCTATGGCTACGCCCATGATCGTCGAGCGGTATGGGCAGGGTTTGCCGCACTGGTGTTTGCAGCCTTTATGTCATTGGTGGTGCTGTCACTCACTCCGGCAAGTGGCGATTACATGAGTAATTATCAGCAAGGATTAGAAACTGTATTCGGTAACACTTGGCGCATCGTAATTGCATCCATCACTGCCTTTTGGGCCGGCAGCCTGGCCAATGGCTACGTTATGGCAAAAATGAAAATCTGGAGTGGTGGCAAACATTTGTGGATGCGAACCATCGGTTCAACCGCAGTTGGTGAAGCACTGGATTCTTCACTTTTTTATGTAATGGCTTTTTATGCGATCTGGCCAATAGAACAAGTTATTTCAGTCGCTATTGCACAGTATTTTTTAAAGACAGGATGGGAAGTCATCATGACCCCCGTGACCTATAAAGTTGTTGGCTGGCTCAAACGCCAGGAAGACGAAGACTATATGGACATCGGTACTGATTTCACGCCGTTCCGCGTTCGCGTGTAGCCACGCCCAAAAAAAACGCCACTGCATCCCAAAAGAAGCAGTGGCGTTTATTTAAATCTGAAGGTTTACTTAGCCATAGCAGGTTCTTCGAGTTGCTCAAGAGCCGTTGCTAACTGCCCTACCGTACGATCTATATGCAGCAATTTTTCTAAACCGAATAAGCCAATACGGAAGGTGCGGAAATCGCTGCGCTCACCCACTTGCAAAGGTACACCAGCAGCTGTCTGCATACCTAACTGCATGAATTTTTTACCGTTCTGTATGTCAGGGTCAGTGGTGTAACTAACCACTACGCAGGGGGCTTGATATCCAGGTGCTGCAACGCTCATCAATCCTTTTGATTCGAGCAATTTGCGCACTTTAGTACCCAGCTCTTCCTGATTTCTTTTCAGGTTAGCGAATCCAGCTGCCTGTGTTTCTTTCATGGTGTCGCGCAATATGCGCAACGAATCCGTTGGCATCGTGGTGTGATAAACATGCGAACCCTTTTCGTAGGTTTCAATGACTACCAGCCATTTTTTCAAATCACAGGAGTAGCTCGTGCTCGTAGTGCTGTCAATTTTTTGTCGCGCACGCTCACTCATCGCAATCAACGCGCAACAAGGTGAACTACTCCAACCTTTTTGTGGTGCACTGATTACTACATCAACCTTGGATGCCACCATATCGACCCACATCGCTCCGGAGGCGATGCAGTCGAGTACAAACAAACCATCGACCGATTCCACTGCCTCACCAACAGCGCGTAGATACTCTGGCGGAAGTATCATTCCAGCGGATGTTTCTACATGCGGGGCAAATACAACCGCTGGTTTTTCTTTGCGTATCCATGCGGTTATTTCTTCTATCGGTGGCGGTGCATACGCGCCTTCAAAACCTTCCGTGGGCTGGCGACCCTGAATCACGTGCAGCTGATCAGATATGTGACCCATTTCAAAAATTTGCGTCCACCGGTAACTAAACCAGCCGTTACGAATCACCAGGCATTTTTTTCCGGTTGCGAACTGGCGAGCCACTGCTTCCATACCGTAGGTACCGCTGCCAGGCACGACCAACGCTGACTTGGCGTTGTAAACTTCTTTGAGTAACTTGGATATGTCGGTGATGACGCCCATGAAGGCTTTCGACATATGGTTAAGAGAGCGATCGGTGTAAACCACCGAAAATTCGAGCAGTCCGTCCGGATCGACGTTGGGAAGTAAACCTGGCATGGCACATCCTGAAAAATAAATAAGGCCTCTGAGACCTGATCGCGGAGCAGATACACCCCGAGCTGACTCATAAGTTTAACAGAGCTGTTCTTTTCCGCAGGCTGACGCTGCTCAGTGGGATATTGATTACGTAATTAGCAATGCGCGCACAGTATAGAATTCGCCGCAGGACGTCACAGATCAGGGCCGTTTCACTAATCTGTTACCAGAAATATAAATTTTTATTACGAACGGAACACACCATGCGTGCAGCTATTTACACCACCAAGGGACCCGCAGCCGATGTGCTGCACGTGGTTGAAAAATCAGATCCCGAGCCGGCCGCTGGCGAAATACGTGTCAAGCTCGCTTATAGCGGGGTGAACCCATCGGATGTGAAATCTCGTTCAGGCGTGTCAGCCCGCGGCAGCGGATACCCTGAAGTTATCCCCCACAGCGATGGCGCAGGCACTATCGACAAAGTCGGCCTTGGCGTTGACCCTGGATTACTTGGGCAGCGCGTGTGGGTATTTAATGGCCAGTGGGACAGGCCCTATGGTACCGCCGCCGAATTCGTCACCCTTCCCGCTACGCAAACCGTGGCTCTATCTGACGACATCTCATTTGAAATTGGTGCATCAATAGGAATACCTCTCATGACCGCCATGCACGCCGTTCAAGCCTGCGGATCATTGATAGGTAAAAGTGTGCTGGTACCCGGTGCCGCGGGAAGTGTCGGTTTTTATGTTACCCAACTCGCTCGCATGGCAGGTGCACGCGTGATTGCCATTGTCAGTACCGAACAAAAAGCCCAATTAGCAAAAGATATAGGAGCTACCGACGTCATCAATTACAAAACCGAATCCGTTACCGACAGGGTGCAGGCATTAACTCATGGTCGTGGTGCCGATGCCATCATTGATGTCGACGCAGCGGCGCATGCACCCCACTATGGCAGCCTGCTGTCGTTTGACGGCAAAGCCGTTGTGTACGGGTCAAACCAGCCCCAAGTGAGCATGCCATTCGGACCTATGATTATGGGTTTTATTAGCATTTATTATTTTATCGTTTACAAACTCCCCGCTAGCGCCATGCAAGAAGTACTCGCTGGTGTGGCCGCTGCATTATCAGCACCCGGCTTCAAACATCCTCCCACCAGCATCTATGCCCTGGCCGACATCGCTAAAGCACATGAGCAAGTAGAACGTGGAGCCAATGCCAAAGTATTGATCAAGCTGTAGATCATGGCCGTTGATCATTTCGGCAACGTCGCAGCGAACTATTCGCTGCACAGACCCAGCTATCCATCCGCCTTGTTTGATTGGATAGCAAGTGAATGCCCCTCACACGATACGGCTTGGGATTGTGGTGCAGGCAATGGGCAGGCATCGCTTGCACTGGCGGCTCATTTCGATCACGTGTTCGCCACAGACATGAGCGCCACTCAAATCGCCAACGCAAAAGCTCATCCGCGTATTAAATACAGAGTGGCCCTAGCAGAAGCCAGCGAACTACCCTCCTCCTGTGCTGACCTTGTCACGATTGCACAAGCCTTACATTGGTTTGATCTGGAAAAATTTTATGGTGAAGTAAGACGCGTAATGAAACCCACCGGGCTCATTGCGGCATGGACCTACGGCATGGTGGTGATTACGAACGATGAAGCAAATGAGTGCTTACAACATTTTTATCATCATGTTATTGGCCCGTATTGGCCATCTGAGCGGCATCATGTAGAGACTGGCTATCGTGAACTTTATTTTCCATTCGAGCGAATTAATACGCCAAACGTGAGTATGCAAGTTGAATGGAATGCCAGCCAATTGACAGGATACCTTCGCAGTTGGTCCGCAACCGCTCGCTATCATGAAGCAACTGGAATTGATCCAGTGAAAGAGTTGAGTCACCAACTTATCGATTCACTTGACGCGCCGTCCCAATTAATTAAAGTGTACTGGCCTTTATCGATACTAGCGGGCCGTTAGAAAAATAATGACCCCTGTAGAACTATAATCGTTGATCACCCTCTGAATACACTCTACGTATGCGCTATCTAAAGGCTCTTTTTTTGATATTAGTTGGTTTGAGCTCTGTGCATCTGCACGCAGAGCCACTACGTTTTGTTTGCCGTGGATGGGCACCACTTTATCTCAGTAGCTGGACGCCAGAAAATCCCATACCCACTGATTTTGACATGATGAATCTGGAAGCCGATGAAGCCACAGGTATGGTGCGCGTTGACCTTGCTATGGTAGGCAGACTCTTATTTGCTGGGTCAATCAGCGACTATGCAATCAAGGCCGCTATTCCATACAAACGTATGATGGTGGATGATTTTATTGAAATCATCGATTTTTATTACAACCGACCCAGTGGCGAGATCATCATCACTGCCATGGAGAAAAAAACTCGCAAGGGACACCCTTTGTTCAAGGGTAAATGTGGTCGACTCAAACCTATGAATTTTGAGCCTATCCCTCCCTCACCAATTCAAATACGGTAGTGGCATACACCGATCAAAGAAAGTTCCCTCTGATATAAAGCTCGACGATAGCGACGCCAGCCAAAAATAACGATTCCCTCAGACCTTACTACGCATAAAGTTTAGTGGCAATTCATGCCGCGACTCACAACGACAGTTATTTAAGACTCCGTTTAAGGCCTTGGATCAGCGTCTAGCTATCAAAATTCCAACCAAGAATAAAGCCGTCTTACGGCAGTCGTTTTAGTGAACTACTCAGCTGCAGGCTTCTATTTAATGACCCTTACCCCTTTAGCGGTCTAGTCTTCCAATTTCTTTCACCAAGAAATCATAAAAATAATTACTTTAATGACGAACTTTTTTACACATAATGTAACTACTTAGGCGATAGTATTTAATGAAAGTATCGCCATGATTGCTTTTAAAGAACCGACTAATCTGTTTACTAATTCCGTAACGGAAATAACAACCCAGAATACCGTTCAGTCATCGTCTGAAGCTTCTGCGAGTTCATCTACACCCGCATCGCCCCAACAACCGCCCATCATAGCGAATCGGTCAAAAACCCCTTTTCCTGATATCCCACTTACTCATTATTATTCGGCCATTTTCTCAGTACCCGACCATCAGACACAATCTTCTGATCCGATCAAGGCAGAATTAGACAAGGAGTGGGCAAACATCATTACCCTGCGTACTAAAGTTCGGTCAGGTTCTCAGGTAGTAAAAAAAAATGACTATTCTGAGAAAAATAATTTCAAAACGACTACCGATATATCGAAGCAGAATGAAATCAAAGTTTCCTTACAAGTTAATGAGAAAAAATCGCCTGAATATTTTTATAATTTAGGGTTGGCGTATTCAAAAGGAACTGGGGTCGATCAAAACGATACTGTCGCGTTTAGCTATTTTTTTCAGGCAGCAGCACAAGGTCATGCTAAGGCTCAATTTTATTTAGCCCTGATGTATAAGAGAGGACAAGGTGTTGATCAAGATTTTCGTAAAGCCGCTGAGCTCTACTCAAAAGCAGCAATGCAAGGTGGTGCCTATGCTCTATTCAATTTAGCCAGGATGTACCAGAAAGGCGAAGGTGTTGATCAAGATTTACGTAAAGCCGCTGAGCTCTACACAAAAGCAGCAATGCAAGGTAGTGCCGATGCTCAAAACAATTTGGCACGGATGTACCAGAATGGCGAAGGTGTTAATCAAGATTTATGTAAAGCTGCTGATCTCTACACAAAAGCATCGGCACAAGGTCATGCTATGGCTCAATACAATTTAGCCTTAATGTACGATAAAGGCGAAGGTGTTGATCAAGATTTACCTAAAGCTGCTGAGCTCCACTCAAAAGCAGCAACGCAAGGTCATGCTGGTGCTCAATTCAATTTGGCCTTAATGTACGAGAAAGGCGAAGGTGTTGATCAAGATTTACCTAAAGCTGCTGATCTCTTCACAAAAGCAGCAATACAAGGCTATGATAAAGCTCAAAACAATTTAGCTTTTATGTACGAGAAAGGCGAAGTCGTTAATAAAGACCTGCGTAAAGCCGCTGAGTTCTACTCAAAAGCAGCTAATCAAGGTAATGCATATGCACAATACAATTTGGCACGGATGTACCAGAAAGGGGAAGGTGTTAATCAAGATTTACGCAAAGCCGCTGATCTCTACACAAAAGCATCGGCACAAGGTCATGCTAAGTCTCAATTTTATTTAGCCTTGATGTATAGAGAAGGTCAAGGCGTTGATAAAGATATGAGTAAAGCCATTGAGTTGTTCGTAGATGCAGCTAATGCTGGCCACAAGGAATCACAGTTTGCTTTGTCTAAAATTTATTTTTTGGGCACTGGCTTAAAAAAGGATATAAATGTAGCGACATTGTGGCTACTGCGGTATGGCCTATCAGATGACAAAAAAACTATCACTATTGCGAAAAACACGGATTTTGAGCTTATCCAAAATATTCCTGACGTTTTACATACTTCCCCAGACTTTCAGAATGTTACGTCATTAATATTTTTGACTTTACCTTATCAAGCTCGTGGGCAAGTGGGTGCCCTATTTGCTGAGTTGATTCAATGCTATCCCAATCTTAAAAGATTAGAAGCCCCAAACTACAACATCACTGATGCTGAAGCATTAGTCATTAAATCATCATTATCTTCAAACACCGAATTAAGGCACTTGAAAATAAACTACACCGATCTCGATCGAACCACCAATGTATTAAACAAGTTAAAAATTCAGGCCTCAAAAAAACTACCTAAAATTTTCGGCCCTGATAAATCAATCAAATCTCAATTGCTGGCAACAGTACAACAAAACAAAGATTTACTGGAGCTGCGTAACTACTTGTTTAAGTATCTCAAAGCTATGGACAAAAATTCATCAACCCGCTGGTTTGACGAAATGCCTAGCGATATAGTGAATATTGTGGCTAACCAGTTTATTCTTACCAATTTAAAAAACGGCTATGGCAAGCAGGCTAGTAAAGATGGACTGGATGAATTTTTGCTCAGCTTGCAGAAAAATAATCTTACGATGAACACACACTGAATAGGTGCACATAAGCTACGAACTGCACACTGCGCATAGATTTGATCTGGATGAGGGCAAATCGTTATGTATGCAATGATCGTGTGTAGTGATAATTGGAGGCTTGTTCGTTGCCTAGTTTGAATTCTAATCTACAGAACTCTTTGGTTTGTGTAGTGTTAGAAAAATGGGCTTATTGAGCGAGACACTATGTGCAGCAGCTAAAGCGATAGGATGCTGCGACAATACCGCTACCCAGAAAAAAAGCCGACATCTTACGATGCCGGCTTTTTTATTTGGCGTCCCCACGGGGATTCGAACCCCGGTACTCACCGTGAAAGGGTGATGTCCTAGGCCTCTAGACGATGGGGACAATGACCTGTCCTGATACTGACCTATGTTTTCTGCCGCACCCTTGGATAATAACTAGGTGGTGGAGGTAAGCGGGATCGAACCGCTGACCTCTTGCATGCCATGCAAGCGCTCTCCCAGCTGAGCTATACCCCCTGTGTAGCAGAAGCGGGATTATAGCCGAATCTTTTCCAGACTGTAAATCTCTGTAGGCGGCAAAACCTCATTGAATATGCTGAGCGATTCGGTCCAGCACGACATTACGCCCAAACAGCGTCAATACGACGTCAACCGCAGGTGTCTGCAACTGACCTGTTACCAAAAGCCGCAAAGGCATAGCCAGCGTAGGCATTTTCATCTGATGATCTGCTAAAACCTGCTTGATCAGGCCTGCAATCGCCTCTTTGCTCCACTCAATCGTAGGGGCTGTGTCCACAAACTGTTTTAACGCTGCGCGTGCAGGGTCGGTCAAATGTTGTGCCAATAAGGCAGGATCTGGTTTGGGCTGACGGTAAAACATCATCGCCGCATCAGCTAATTCATTCACGGTATTGGCTCTGTCCTTAAGCACTGCAATGACGTCACTCAGCAGAGGGCCACCGGCTAGCTGGGCACCATCACGTTCCAACTCAGGCATCGCCAATGCAGCAAGTCGGGAGTTATCAGCGAGTTTTATGTAATGGTTGTTTAACCAAGCAAGTTTTTCTGGATTAAATTGTGCCGGGGATTTGGTGAGATTATCCAAATCAAACCATGCGCAAAACTGATCCATCGTAAAAACTTCTTCATCGCCATGGCTCCAACCTAATCGAGCAAGATAGTTGAGCATAGCCTCAGGCAGGTAGCCTTGTGCAGGGTAGTCCATAACGCTCACAGCACCGTGACGTTTAGATAGTTTTTCGCCGTCTGATCCTAAAATCATGGGCACGTGTCCATACACTGGCAAAGTTGCCCCCAGAGCTTGCAAAATATTGATCTGGCGGGGTGTGTTATTGACATGATCGTCTCCACGTATGACGTGGGTGATGCGCATGTCCCAGTCATCCACCACAACACAAAAATTGTAGGTCGGTGTACCGTCAGGCCGCGCAATCACCAGATCGTCTAACTCACGATTAGAAATCGTAATGCGACCCTTGACTGCGTCGTCCCAACTGACATCGCCATCAAGCGGATTACGAAAGCGCACGACAGGCTGACGGCCTTCGGGTATGGCAGGTAATTGCTTGCCAGGCTCGGGGCGCCAAGTACCGTCATAACGGGGCTTGTCACCGGCCGCGCGCTGTCGTTCTCGCATAGCCTCGACTTCCTCTGGGGATGCATAGCAGTGGTAGGCTGTGCCCTCGGTCAGCATTTGTGCAATCACTGCGCGGTAGCGATCCATGTGCCGCATCTGATAAAACGGGCCCTCGTCATGATGCAAACCTAGCCATTGCATGCCGTCGATGATGGCTTGTACCGCTTCCGGGGTAGAACGCTCAAGATCAGTATCTTCTATACGTAATATGAATTTGCCATGGAAATGACGGGCATAAGCCCAGGAAAACAAGGCAGTTCGTGCGCCACCTAGGTGTAAATAGCCGGTGGGGCTGGGTGCAAAACGGGTACGTACGGTCATTTGATGGGTAATTTAATGGGGTGATGGCGACCATCCACGCGGTCGCCTTGAACAAAACGCTATTTTAGCGGTAGGCCCGATAATAAGGCCGCACTGATAGAATCCTGCTTTTGTTTCTATCTTCCAATCGACCGCCATGAGCGTTGTCCCTCCAAATACTCATCCACGCACGCTGTTTGTCACCACCGCCCTGCCCTATGCCAACGGTGCATTCCATATTGGCCACATCATGGAATACATACAGGCAGATATCTGGGTGCGCTTTATGCGTATGCGTGGGCACGAAGTTCATTTTGTATGCGCCGACGATACGCATGGCGCGCCGATCATGATTGCGGCTGAAAAGGCTGGAGTTACGCCTCAGGAGTTTGTTGCAAACATTGCTTCAGGTCGTAAGCAGTACCTGGATGGTTTTTACATCAGCTTTGATAACTGGCATTCGACTGATGGCGTAGAAAATCACGAGCTTTCACAAGAAATATATCGCCGGCTACGTGACGACGCTAAATTGATAACGTCACGTTCTGTGGAACAGTTTTTTGATCCGGTAAAAAATATGTTTTTACCGGATCGCTACATTAAGGGCGACTGCCCGAAATGCAGTACCAAAGATCAGTACGGTGATTCATGTGAAGTCTGTAGTGCCGTGTACGCACCTACCGATCTTAAAAATCCTTACTCCACATTGACTGGCGCAGCGCCAGTAATGAAATCGTCAGATCACTATTTCTTCCAGCTGTCTGACCCTAAGTGTGGTCAGTTTTTGCGCGACTGGGCCTTGGATCCTGAACGCTTACAGGCAGAAGTAGCCAACAAAGCGCGCGAGTGGTTAGAGAGTGATTCTGGTCTTGGTGACTGGGATATTAGCCGAGACGCGCCTTACTTCGGCATTGAGATTCCAGATGCGCCGGGCAAATATTTTTATGTTTGGCTAGATGCACCGATTGGTTATCTCGCGTCACTTAAAAACTATTTCAGTAAAACCGGGCGTGACTTTGAAGCGTTCATGGCCGACCCGGCCACTGAACAATATCATTTCATTGGTAAAGATATTACGTACTTTCACACGCTGTTCTGGCCGGCAGTACTACATTTCGCTGGTATGAAAGTGCCCAATAATATTTTTGTACATGGCTTCATTACAGTTAGTGGTGAAAAAATGTCCAAGTCACGCGGGACCGGCATTTCGCCACTGCGCTACCTGGATGTAGGCATGAATCCCGAATGGATGCGTTACTACATAGCTGCCAAGTTAAATTCACATGTAGAAGATGTCGATTTTAATCCTGAAGATTTTGTTGCGCGAGTTAACAGCGACCTGATTGGTAAATACATTAACATCGCCAGCCGTGCTGCCGGATTCATCGCTAAAAAATTCGATGGCAAGCTGGGCATGACGTGGGCTAATGATGGCGATAGTTTTCTTTCTGCTCTGCGTGCAGCCGGCCCAGAGGTTGCTGCGCTTTACGAAGCCCGCGAATACGGCAAGGCACTGCGCACGGTCATGGAACAAGCCGATACTGTTAATGCCTATGTCGATGCCAACAAGCCCTGGGAATTGGCGAAAGATGCTGCCAACAATGCCAAGCTTCAGGAAGTGTGTAGTCGTTTACTCGAAGCCTTCCGCATACTCACAATTTACCTCAAGCCTGTACTGCCATCGTTGGCACTTCAAGTTGAACAGATGATGAATCTTGCTCCTTTAACCTGGTCGGACATCGTGCATGCCATGCCCGATCAGCACGCAATTAAACCGTATGCGCACCTAATGACGCGCGTGGAAGCTGCTATGTTGGATAAACTATTTGAACCATCAGTAGACGACGCTCCTGCACCTGTAGCCACAGGCAATGAGCCACTCGCAGCTGAAATTTCTATTGATGATTTCTCTAAAATTGACTTGCGAATTGCAACGATCGTTGACTGCGAATTAGTAGAAGGCTCGGACAAGCTACTGCGCTTAACGCTGGATGTGGGTGAGGGTCGACTTCGTAATGTTTTCTCGGGCATTAAATCTGCCTACAAACCCGACGATCTGAAAGGCAAGATGACAGTCGTGGTTGCCAATCTGGCACCACGCAAGATGAAATTCGGTGTCTCAGAGGGTATGGTTCTAGCGGCCTCAGCCGCTGATGAGAAAGCAAATCCAGGTCTTTACATACTTGAACCGTGGCCCGGCGCACAACCAGGCATGCGGATTCGATGAGAAAACCCTGGCGCGCGGTAAAATACGCCCCTTGTGCAACACGCTGCTGATCGGGTCACTATGTTTAAGAAAAAAAATGGTTATGTCTCTGAATTTACTCAGTTTTTAGCTGAAATGAAAAATCAGGATCCAGCCATTGAAGAAGGCCAGCGCAGCGGTCGCGCGCGGCTGTGGGACAAAGAACCGACCGACCTCGACAGTCAGCGTCGATTGCAGGAATCTCGCGTGAAACAGCAAGCCTACGTGTATCAACAGCATTAAGTCGGTGCACACCAGTGAACATCGCAACTGAAACCACCGTTGACAGCACCCCCGATGTAATCGACGGTGTCGCGTTTGCTAAGCTCTATGGCGAACCGCTATTTAAGCTTCCCAACGATTTATACATTCCACCCGATGCACTTGAGGTTTTTCTCGAAGCCTTCGAAGGACCTCTTGACCTTTTGTTGTACCTGATCCGCAAGCAAAATTTCAATATTCTGGATATACCGCTGGCTCAAGTCACACTACAGTATCTGGAATACATAGAACAAATCAGAAAACGCAATCTGGAGTTGGCTGCAGATTACTTGCTGATGGCCGCTATGCTCATAGAAATCAAATCGCGCATGCTGCTGCCCATGAAAAAGGTACAGGGCGAGGAAGAAGTACTCGATCCGCGTGCAGAATTAGTTCGACGTCTGCTCGAATATGAGCAAATGAAACTGGCCGCATTTCAGCTCGATACCTTGCCGCAAGTGGGTCGTGATTTTATACGCACACAAATCTTTGTTGATCACACGGTAGTTACGCGCTTCCCGGATGTGAATGTCGTTGATCTGCAGTCGGCATGGAATGATTTGCTACGCCGCGCCAAACTCACTGCACGCCATACTATCTCGCGCGAAGAACTATCGGTACGTGAGCACATGAGTTCCATACTGCGCCATCTTCAGTCGGCTAAATTTGTTGAGTTTCATGATCTTTTTGATCCTACGCGCGGCGTCCCGGTCATCGTTGTTAATTTTATCGCTCTGCTTGAATTAGCCAAGGAAACCTTGATCGAAATAACTCAAGCTGAAGCTTTTGCTCCCATCTATGTCAGGCTCACTTACTCGCCTACATAGCGAGAATTCAATCAGTGATATGGCCACTGGTCGCATCAACATGATTTATCTTGGCATCTGAAACCTATCTATCAATATGAAAATCGTCTCTTCCATTGATGAGTTGCGTGACCAGTTACGCGGCCAGCTGCGCACGGTGTTCGTTCCAACGATGGGTAATCTACACGAAGGCCATCTGTCATTAATACGGTTAGCACGCAAACATGGCGATCCCATTGTGGCTTCCATTTTCGTCAATCGCCTGCAATTTGGACCCAATGAAGATTTTGATAAATATCCCCGAACCTTCGCTGCGGATATAGAAAAGCTGGAAAAAGAAGGCGTGTATGTCTTGTTTGCTCCGACTGAGCGCGATCTCTATCCGGAACCACAAGAATTTCGAGTACAGCCCCCACCCGACCTGGGGAATATTCTCGAAGGAGAGTTCCGCCCTGGATTTTTTACTGGAGTTTCCACAGTAGTACTTAAATTATTTTCATGCGTACAGCCCCGCGTGGCGGTCTTTGGTAAAAAAGATTATCAGCAGCTGATGATTATTCGAAATATGTCCCGCCAATTTGCGCTTCCTACCGACATCATTGCCGCAGAAACCTGGCGTGCAGAGGATGGCTTGGCGCTATCTTCGCGCAATACTTATCTCACTGAGGCTGAGCGCGCAGAAGCGCCTACGCTGTATGCAGAATTACAGTCGGTCGCAGATGCGGTACGCAATGGGGATCTCAATGTTTCTCTGATTGAGAAACAATCCATGGAACGATTGGCAGCACGTGGATGGAAACCCGATTATGTATCGATCAGAAAACGTATTGATCTGCAGCCACCTACAGCAGGTGACCTTGCACAGAATTCACCGCTGATCGTTCTAACTGCCGCCAAACTTGGGGCAACACGTTTGATCGACAATCTAGAAATATGATTTTTCCTAGTCACTGGAAATGTCGATATGCGTTATGCCTGTTTTTTTTCCTGACTGTTTTAGGCACGGCCTCCGCAGACATAACCGTCCTTGACGATGCTGCTAACCAAATCAAACTCTCTGCAACCGCACATCGTGTTGTCAGCCTTGCCCCGCACACAACTGAGTTACTGTTCGCAGCTGGTGCGGGCCATACTGTCGTTGGGGTCTCTGCGTGGAGCGACTACCCTGCTCAAGCCAAAAATTTACCCGTAGTTGCTGATGGTGGCCGTCTTGATCTCGAGCGCATCATTAATTTGCAACCTGATCTAATTATTGCCTGGAAAAATGGAAGCAATGCACGTCAAATAAAACGACTCAAAACCTTGGGATTTACGGTTTTTGAAAGCGAACCGCGCAGCTTAGCCGATATTGCATCCTCCTTGGAGCGGTTTTCTACATTGACAGGCACTACGGAAGGCGCTCAAGCCGCCAAACATTTTCGTGAACACGCTCAACAATTAAAGCAGCGCTATGCAGGGAGAAAATCACTACGAATTTTTTATCAGATTTGGGCTTCACCGTTAATGACCTTAAATGATCAGCATTTAATCACTGAAGTTTTTCAACTTTGCGGCGCTACGAATGTGTTTGGAAATTTATCCACACTCGCACCCTCAGTGAGTACTGAAGCCGTAGTAAAAGCCAATCCTGATGCGATATTTTTAGTGGATGCTGAGAGCTCTACAGTGCGTCGCTGGCAAGCTTTTCCAAAGCTAAAAGCAACTCATCATAATAATCTGTTTACCGTCAATGGCACACTACTTAACCGTGCTGGCCCACGCCTACTCGAAGGTGCGGCACAATTGTGTGAACACTTAGAAATAGCTCGTAGTCATCTTCAAGAACGCTAAAGCTCTAGGCTTACACAAACCTACCAATCTATAAAAATTTCATACTGGAGCTGCGCAATGAACCCAATTAACTCAACAGAGATTCAAGCCAAACTAAAAGGGACCTTACCAGAGCTTTTGGGTTTTGAAGTCCGCGCTATTGATGAGCATGGACTGACCGCAAGTTTTGATGTGCAGCCTCATCATCTTGCACCGAATGGATATCTGCATGCGGCGTCTATCGTGATGCTAGCCGATAGTGCTTGCGGTATGGGTTGTATGTTGAATCTACCAGAGGGTGCGCTGAGCTTCACAACGATAGAGCTTAAAAGTAATCATCTGGGCACTGCGCGTGAAGGTCGAATCGAATGCCATGCAAAGCCTGTACATAAAGGAAGAACGACCCAGGTATGGGATGCTTCAGTAACAGCCAATGGCAAAACATTAGCGCTATTTCGCTGCACACAGATGGTACTTTGGCCTACTGCCTAAATACCCTGTGCCATGGTGTGATTTTGTGCCTTTAAATTAGTGAGATTAATGAGCAATTAGAGCGCTATTAATACGCCATCCAGTGCTGGCCCTCGCGGCGAAAGCCACAGCTAAACACTACACCTAACCGCGCTTCATCAAGCACCTCTTCAACCGGCCCTTGCCAGTGCTGCTGCTCACCTATGAGCAGTACATGCGTAGCAAAATTAGCGGCATGGTTAATGTCATGACAGCTAGCTATCACGGCATGTTGCTTGGCAAGCTCGCATAATAGCCGCATAATTTTTAATTGATAAGCCACATCCTGATGCGAGGTTGGCTCGTCCAGTAACATCAACCCGGGTGATTGCACCATGAGAGCTGCAAGAGCTACTCTCTGCCGCTCACCGCTAGATAATTCGGTGATACTAGCGTTAACTTTTTCTTCGAGATCTACGCGCTGTAAGGCATGTATCACTGCATCGCTGTCAGCAACCGTATCCCAGCTTTTACCTGATCGATAGGGTGTCCTCGCTATTGAAACCACATTAAAAACTGACTCATTAAACGCATCCATGTGTGATTGCAACATCAACCCACGACAACGTGATAACGTCAACGCATCAAGCTCAGTAATATTTTTTTCATTCAGCGAAATCTCACCTTTGGTCGGCGCAGCCGCACCGGCCAGAGTATGTAGTAAGCTCGTTTTACCAGCACCATTTTTACCTAGTACACACCAAAACTCTCCACGCTGAACTTGCCAGTCCAGTTTTTCGATCAAGGTACGCTGATCAGTACTGATGCATAGCTGTCGGGTCTTCAACATTAGCGGCTTCGCGTAAGCAAGACTAAAAACACAGGCACACCCACTATGGAGGTGATGACGCCTACAGGTAACTGCACTGGCGCTGCAATGCTTCGTGCGATTAAATCAGCCAGACACAATACGGCTCCACCCACCAATGCAGAGGCTGGCAATAGTAAGCGCTGATCATTTCCTACAACAAGACGCAATGCATGCGGAACAACCAAACCAACGAATCCTATTGTCCCTGCAACTGAAACAGCTGTAGCAGTCGTAAATGCAGCAACCAATAAGGTCGCGATTCGTAATTGATGGGTGGGCACGCCTAGCAAAAATGCTGTTAGCTCGCCATGCGAGAGCACATTTAGTCCAACGGCATTGTGTATCGACCACACCATGGCAAGCGCTAACATTAACCAGACTGGCCAGATTAATTCACTAGCGTCAAGATCTCCCATGAGCCAAAACAAGGCGCCCCGCAAGCTAGTGTCATCGGACACTGACAGTAGCAATGTGATTAATGCACCTGAAGCTGCAGCAATCATTACGCCTGTCAGTATCAAGCGTAAGCCGGCCTGGGTGTCATTGATCCGCTGACGACTACTGATCAGTGACGGATAAGCCAGACCGAACAACAATGCCGTCGCAAGCAACGCCCCCGCGAATGCGCCCACATGCAAACCATAGGTCATCAATGTCGCTGGTAATAGCCACGTTAAGCCTAATGCGCCGGCGGCAGCTCCACCCGATATACCCAACACATAGGGATCGGCCAGTGGGTTACGCAATACAAGCTGCATAAGCGCACCGGATAACGCCAGTGAAGCCCCAACCGCAAATGCAGATAATGCACGCGGCATTCGTACTAGCCACATCATGTCTGTCGTTGATGCGGGTATCGCGCAACCGCTTGCACCGCACAATCCAGCAATTATCATCGCTGCTATGGCTATACATGCCAACAGAAATAATACTGTCTTGCTATTTTGTGACATGACATTCATGACATTAACCGATTATGGCTGCCAGTTAAGACCAACGAATACACCACGCGGTACTTGGTTAAAACCCCAGGCAGTCTGATAATTTGCATCAAATAAATTTTCTATTCGACCATAAACAGTAAGTTTTTTATCAACCTGATAGCGCGCTGTTAAATTCGCCAGCCAATAGGCTTGGAGCGATGTGGAGACATCCGACCGTGGACCCGTATACGACACATCACCGCCTATGCGCCATTGATTAATTTTTGTCGCAGCACCGAGCGAACCCAAAACAGCAGGACGCCGCGTCAAACGTTCATCTGTACTTAAATCTATAGGATCTTGCAGAGTCAAACCAGCACGTAATTCCCATCTGGAGTAATACTGCATTGCACTTAATTCAAACCCTTGATTACGCGTATTTTTAACGTTTCTGAGCTGTCCATCTCCAGTCGCAGAGTTGGTTGTTACCCACAGAAATTGATCGGAAGTCCTTGTCTCAAACACAGTAGCACGCACCACCGATGGGCCACTGCTGTATTGAATACCGGCTTCAGCTGATCGTGCATATTCTGGCTTTAATGCAGAATTTCCATAGGCTCCGTATAGATATCCCAATGGCGGTGCGCTAAAGGCGTTCGACAAATTAGCTATCAACTTAAAATCTTGATCGATCTGAAAACCATAACCCACATACCCTGTTGTTGCAGACAGATTTCCTGTCTCATCCTGACGGGCGTTCAATTGCCATTGGTGACGATCTATCAACCCTTCCAGACCTCCGAATACACTGTACGCATTACGCTGGTACGCCTCTGCTGATCCATATGCGTTGCTCGAGAAACGTTGCCACTGATGATTGGTACCGGCCGTCGCTCGCCAGTTCGGTGACAATACAATCTCATTACTCCATTCAGCAATTTGCGTTCTAGATTGATACCGGCTGCGGCTTGAGGTGGTTGAGTATTCACGATTGGTGTTGTCATCAGCCAGATCTGCCATGGATAAACGCGAGGTCCACGTATCACTGATACGATTATTGCTAAAGATGGTGTAGGAGCTAATCTCGGTGCGACTAAGGTGGCGATCGGTGGCTAAACCATACCCACTATCGAAGTCGGATTTACCAACGGCATTGGTGAAACGCAGACCAATCTCATGACCCTCAGACCAGGATTTTGCCAACGAACCACTTACACTTTGATTACGATAACCATCACGATCAGGGTTGGCAGATAAATACTGACGTGTATTTACAGCAGTAATTCCCTTGGTAACATAATCCGATACTGTTAAACCATAAGTAAGCCCGTCTGCGCTACCGCGAGCAGAAGCCGATATCCTTTGTGTATTCCTTGAACCCACCTCGACTGAGCCAGAGATACCCGGAGCTCCCGATGCCGCCTTGGTAAAAATTTGTATAACTCCACCCACGGCACCTGAGCCGTAAATACTCGACACATTACCTCGCACGACTTCAATTCTATCGATCTGATCTAGCATCATGTGTTCGATGCTGACCGTACCAGTTGCATCCTGCTTGGTCATGGGCACACCATCAATCACAACCAACGTCTGCCGTGTATCTGTACCACGCAAGAACATACCAGTCGCAGAACCTACGCCACCGCTTTGCGTGATTTGTAAGCCAGCTTCTCTGGCCAACAACGCAGGTAAATCAATTGCCTGACTATCGCGTATCTGCTGCGATGTGATAACGGTTGTATGGAGTAATGCTTCACTTTGCAATTGTGGAGTTCGTGTAGCGGTTACAACCACGGGTGGCAATGAAGGTTTATCTTCGTAGGAAAACGCAGACTGGGAAAACGCAATGGAGAGTGATGAGACGAGCAGCGACAAACGCGTGCCGTATAAAGCATGTTTAGTTTTGGTATTCATTATTTTTCAGGATAGTGTCGTCCACCTGCCTCCCCGCAAGTAGACCTACCAGGAAGACGTCACGAGACTATCGGGCGAAAATATGCCGAGCCAAGCTCAACACATTTGCGGTCCGACGAACATCACCCCGTGTCGTCACTCCCACCTGTCATGGCCGGTATCCGGGCTAACAAGCATCTGTTTCGCCTTCCCATGCATTAGACACAGTGGCTTTCGAAACAGATTGCATGGCGATCCATGCGCTTGCTTACCGTTGCGGGGGCAGCACACGTTGGAATCAGCTAACTAGCTGAATCTTCGTGTTTCCCGTTTAACTGCCCGTCGGAACCGACGAGCGAGCACCAAAACAAGTCGAGTTTAGGCGACGATAGCCGTGGTCGTCAACGTCAATGATTGACATCCCAAGTAAATGCTTGCTCGAGGAGGGACTAACTGAATTAGTATCTCTATAACCCATTAAACTTCTAAAAAATAAAAAAGAGGAAGATACAAATGCACACGCCATCCAATACCAGTCAATCACTGACTAGTTACTACAGCCAGCAATACAACGCTCGTGCGTCTATACCAGATCATCCCGATATCTTTACCCGCTGGCAGCGCGACTCGGCCCTAGCTCGCAGAACCAATGCCGGTTTACTGGACGTTTCTTATGGCCCCGCCGCTGGCGAGCGGTTAGATTTTTTCCCTGCACACAAAAGCTCTGCACCCTTGCTGGTATTTATTCACGGTGGTTGGTGGCGCTCGCTCGATAAATCTGACTTTAGTTTTCTGGTACCTGGCTATCTGCAAGAGGGTTTTAATGTTGCGCTGACAAATTACACGCTAGCGCCCCATGCGACCCTAGAAGAAATAACTCAACAGCAGTGCCGCGCCTTGGCATGGCTTTATCGTCAAGCGGAGCATTATGACTATGACCCACAAAGAATAGTGGTTGCCGGCCACTCTGCAGGTGGACACTTAGCTGCAATGATGATGGCTGCCATGTGGCCTGTATGGTCAGATGAACTGCCCGTCGATTTAGTGAAGGCTGGCGTGCTGCTGTCTGGCTTGTTTGATCTGGAAGCTATTCAGCACGTCGATTTTGTGGCAAATGATTTGCAGCTAAGTGAAGAATGTGTCAGCCGTCTCTCACCCGCTTGGATGCCACAATCACACCCTGCTCCGTTTATTACCTCGGTGGGCGATCTTGAGTCCGAAGAATTTAAACGCCAAAACCAACTGATTTCAGAAAGCTGGTTTGAAAGCCACAGGCACGACGTTCTGCTGGATGGCTATAACCATTTGACTATTTGTGATGCCTTTGGCACGCCGGGTCATCCCTTGTTTGAATCTACATGCGATTTGATACACACGCTGTAGCAGGTTTCTGCATCGCAGTAGAACAACTACCCTGCCCGCAAGAATTTACAGCGGGTCAGGGGGGTAATCGCGTATCATTTTTTGTCGCAAAGTCTCCTGAAACTCAGTGGCTAGCAAGACTTCTCTCAACAAATAAATAAAACTGGCCGTAAGCGACATCATAGCCAGAACAAATAACCCCGCAATGGGCGTCACCAAACGCAAATCCAGGGCATCGGCAACAAACAAAACTGCCACCACCAGACAGATCAGCAAAGCGCATAGCGTTGAGAGGAATATTGCGCGATTGATCTTGCTGGCACGCCGAAACAAGATATCTAGCTCATCAAAGGCTGCTAGCCTGGCTTTGGCGGACACTGAGGGCAATGCATCTTGCAATCGTTCATCCAGCTCTCTGGTTCGGTCAATGATTCGCGCCAATCGATTCGTGAGTACCAGCATGTTCGTACCCACACCGGTCAGCAAAAAGACCGGAGCAATCGCTAATTGAATAATGTGACCTATCTCACCAGGTTGGATACTCATAATTATTTTTCGTAGAACGCATAGAAGAGTCGACAGTCTACCAGTGCGCCGTTACAGCAACGAAAACCCAAGTCCGTCACACAGTCGCTGCGCCACCGACCAAACAGATTTGCCTCACAAGCCCACCCTGAAACATAAAACACCATTAATTAATTGCTCTATTTGAAGTAAAGGGCATTGAATTTATTTTGCGTGCGCTAGGTGTAGCTAATCTGTTTTTTTCACATTCCACCGAACAATTCCGCAGAGCAATCAAATTTAGTAACCAAGCACAAATATTCGATCCAGAGAAAATTTTTGATGCAAATCATCTAGGTCGCTTTGCGAAAAACTGTTACATTTAACTTTAATGTTGCCATTTTGTTACTAAGGAGCAAGCATGATGAACACCTGGTCTTCCTTAACCAACACTGACGTTGCGGATTAAACGCATGAAGCTCAGCAACACAATCAAAACACCCTCTCACCCTGGCTGGACAGAATCATGATCAGAGTAGTTATTGCTGATGACCACGCCTTGATGCGTGAAGGACTAAAACATATTTTGCAGTCGGCCACCGACATAGAAATAGCTGCCGAAGCAACCGATGGCTTTGAAACGCTGCAGGTAATTCGTACCAATTCGTGTGATGTGCTGGTCATGGATCTTTCCATGCCAGGTCGGGGCGGCATGGAATTAATACGTCAGATCAGGGAAGAAGTTCCTCAATTACGCATTTTGGTACTCACCATGCACGAGGAACAAGAATACGCCGCCAGAGCCATACGAGCCGGAGCCATGGGATACATGACAAAAGAAGGTGCAGGTACTCAACTTGTACATGCGATACGGCGCGTAGCAAGCGGCCGTCCCTACATCAGCATGGAAGTCGCCGAGCAGCTAGCTATTGATTCCATGCCAGCTAATGAAAAACTTCCGCACACATCACTTTCTGATCGAGAAATTGAAGTATTTAATTTATTAGTGAATGGAAAATCAGTCACTGAAATCGCTACGCTACTTCACTTATCAGCAAAAACCGTCAGCAGTCATAAGAGCCGAATTTTACAGAAAATGAATAGCTCCTCACTTGCTGATCTTGTGCGCTATGCAGTAGCACATGAGCTGCTTCTACCCTTACGAAAATAATTGAATTTTGATCAATGCAAGCCACTCTTATGCGCATCATCAATCAGGTAATTAAAGGATCAGATTTAACCCACTTTCAATCAGTAGCACTCACATATGCATTCAGAGATATCCGATAGCCAGTGAGAAGTTCAATGTTGATACTTACCACTTCTTTCACCTATGACGCAAAACTGCAGGCAATTCGATATGCGATTAATTCTGCATCCTCAAACCGTCAACCAGGATTCATGATGTTGATCATAGAAATACACAGAATTTTTTTATTATTTTTATTCATTCATCCACAACAAAATAAGACGCAATTTTTTAGCTGTTAATTGAATTCACTTTATTTGTATCAGCCCTAAACACCTGGAGGTAACAATGACATCATCTAATATTTCCGAGACCCGACCAGAACCGGGCAGCAACTCCAATATTCACACCACGACTGGCGATGTCAGCTGGCAACGGCAGGGTAAGCTCTGGTCTAACCTGAAAGAGTTATGCGAGCTTTTACGTATACCAGCAACATCCTCTGTTAATGATGAAGAATTTTTATTTCAACATGTCCAATTTAAAACTGGCCAACGCGTGCACACTATCGGCCAACCCTTCGATACATTGTTCATTGTTCATTCAGGTTTTCTCAAAACCGTGCTGATTGATGAGTTCGGTAATGAGCAAGTACTTAGCTTTCCTATGAAAGGTGATTTGTTCGGCGTCGATGGCATACATACAAAACGATATGCCTCGGAGGCTGTTGCCTTATCGAATTGTGACTTGATACTTCTGCCTTTCAAAAAATTTATCGCTCTGGGGCGCACTCACGCCGAACTGGAATACGCTATGTATAGCGTCATGAGCCGTGAATTGGTTCGTGAGCAAGGCATGGTCAGCATGTTAGGCGCATTGTCAGCAGAAGCGCGCGTGGCACGCTTTTTGGTATCGTTGTCTGAGCGCTTTGCCGATATGGGCTACTCCAGCAAGCTATTTAATCTCCGCATGACGCGACACGAAATCGGAAGCTACCTGGGCCTGACATTGGAAACAGTGAGTCGTACGCTATCGGCGTTCAATGAGTTTGGTTTAATCACTGTTGACCAACGCTCCATAGGAATTAAGGATGTCGATTCACTACGCACCCTGCGCCGTCTGCCGCCTTCGAGTGCGCGCTCAAAACAAGCCAGCAAAAAAGCACGCGAGGCTGCACTGATGCGCAGTGGTAATTCCAATTCCGGCACAAGTGATTTACACGTAGCGTCGTTGTAGACAATTTGTATTTCGAGGATAGTCTGGGAAGTTAGCTCACTTGCACTGACTACCCAGACTATCTATTTTTTAGCTCTTATCGACCTTACCAACTACACCCATCCACACTATCAGGCCTTGCGTTGCCCCATCGCCTGCCGTTTACGAGAGCTGCTTGATGTTGGGCGAACGCCCTGAGTTACCTCTAATGGGTGCGTTGTTATCTCATGACCAACTTCACTCACGCCCTCACCGCTACTACTCTCTAGTGCTAAATGCTGACTGGTGGCTTCGCCAGCTTCTTCAAACGCATCTCGCCATACCGTTAACATACCCACGAATGGATTAACTGGTACTAGCTGATCCGAGTGCGATTCGTGAATCTGAACTTCGGCCTGATGAGAAAATTGCTGTAACTGGCCTCGAGATAACTGAGCTATCCTGTCCAAATACTGCCTGACTGTTTTACTGAACTCTGATTGGATTTCAATAATTGCGCTCATTATTTGCTGGTTAGATTGCATAGTTTTGTCAGGTCGACAAACAGCAGAATTTTGCAACTCCTGTATGCGTGATTGGTCACGCAGATCGGCTGCTACTCGCGCCAGTTTTAGCTGGGCGTCCAACATCTGGTGAGCCACGTCTAAGATGGCATGATCGATTTTATCGACTCCGGAAAAAATTGCATTTGCCAGGTTGGCTGATACATCGAGTTGGTGCTTTGCCAGATCAACCAATGAATTGTGCTGCTTAGTGCTCGGCATCGTAATGCTCCTTGAATTCAATAAGAAGTGAGCGCCGGCCAGCACCTAAATTCACTGGCAGGCGATCTCTGATGCTGCGGCAGCCAGATTCAACCATTTTGCGTACGATCAAAGCATGAGCCGAGGGTATAATAATGCCCGGCAAGGCTATGCATTGCCCCGAACGCGCCACCCTAGGTGCTGAAGGTAGTTAAAACACCGGGACTGTATGTCAAAGAACCAAGCCAGGAAGCCCCTGGAAATAAAAATTTCTACAGTAGTCGCTGTTGCTGCCATGCTGGCCGACACCGACACAGATAAATTGTCTTCAGCACTTTCACAAATCACCGGCGGAACTCCCGACTATTTCGAAGATGATTTCACGCTGCTTGATCTGAGCGGTCTAAGTGTCAAGCCTGCACCCGGAACTATCGATTGGCCAGCACTCATATCTCTATTCAAAAAACATCGACTGCACCCTGTCGCCGTGCGAAATGCACCTGCATCACTTGAAGAAGAAATCCGCAGTCATGGCTTAAGTATCGATACGGTCGACCAATCCAAGCAATTTGAACTAACACCTCCACCCTCGCCTGAAATCCCCGATGTGCCAGTTGCCGAGCCAGCTGTGGTTGAAACCACCATGAGCATGACCAATGCGATGGTGGTGGATACGCCGGTGCGTGCCGGTCAGCGTGTTTATGCGCGTGATTCCGATCTGATACTGATGGCGGTGGTCAATCCCGGAGGTGAAGTTATCGCTGACGGCAGTATTCATGTGTATGCCCCTCTGCGTGGCCGTGCTCTAGCGGGCGCCTCAGGTAACACACAGGCCAGGATTTTTTCATTATCGATGGAAGCTGAGCTTGTCTCCATTGCAGGTGTCTATCGCACCTTTGATGAAGAATTGTCGGCAACAGTGGCTGGCAAGCCAGCGCAGATAAGGCTTAACAGTGATCGTCTGGACATTACACCCATATCACTCAAATAATTTTTTCTCTTAATGGACACACAAAGATTTAATTTATTACAAATTTTTTTGCCCGACATGTCTGCTGTGGCTAGTCGAATTTAGCAAATGAATACCTTCGAAACGAAGGTCTGAGTAAAAATTTCTCCATTTATGTAATCCGTGCTTACGCAGACAAGGAGTTTTTCGTGGCAAAAATTATCGTTGTAACTTCAGGCAAAGGTGGGGTAGGTAAAACGACCTCCAGTGCCAGTTTTGCATCTGGCCTCGCATTGTTGGGTCACAAGACAGCTGTCATCGATTTTGACGTCGGGCTTCGTAATCTGGACCTGATCATGGGTTGCGAGCGCCGCGTGGTGTACGACATGATCAATGTGATCAATCGTGAAGCCAGCCTTACCCAGGCACTCATCAAAGATAAGCACTGCGATAATCTGTACGTACTTCCCGCATCTCAGACACGCGATAAAGACGCACTGAGTGAAGAAGGTGTAGAGCGTATTTTGAACGAATGCAAAGAAATGGGATTCGACTACATAGTGTGCGATTCCCCTGCCGGTATCGAACGTGGCGCTGTCATGGCACTGACTTTCGCAGACGAAGCCATCATCGTCACCAATCCGGAAGTCTCGTCAGTGCGAGACTCTGATCGCATACTCGGCATCATCCAAGCCAAGTCGCGCCGTGCGCAAACTGGCGATACACCTGTAAAAGAACATTTACTCATTACTCGCTATGTGCCCAAACGCGTTGACGCGGGTGAGATGCTGTCGCATGTAGATGTGCAGGAAATCCTGCGTATACCTTTGATCGGCATTATTCCTGAATCTGAATCTGTTCTGCACGCTTCCAATCAGGGAAATCCTGCAATTCATGTCGCCGGCAGTGATGTATCAGAAGCGTACAAAGACGTGGTTGCTCGTTTCCTTGGCGAGGATAAACCATTACGTTTTACTGATTATGAAAAGCCTGGCATCTTGTCGCGCATTTTTGGAGGCAAGTAATATGTCACTTTTATCCTTTCTCTTTAATAAAGAAAACAAATCTGCCAGCACTGCCAAAGAGCGTTTACAAATCATCATTGCCCGTGAACGCACCATACACAATGGCCCCGATTTTATGCCCGCATTACATCAAGAGCTGATTGCTGTCATTTCCAAATATGTGCAAGTAAATCCAGAAGACATAAAAATTTCTCTGGATCGCCAGGGCAATCTGGAAGTGTTAGACGTCAACGTTGTGCTGCCGGATGCCACGGCGTCCAATTGAGGTTAGTTCTTCACCATTGTTGCATGGTGTGGATTTCACCTCCGCACCGCGCAAAGCCAAAGGCATCACGGTAGCAACTGGACGCCTGGTTCAAGATGTCTTTGAACTGGAGCAGCTCCACGTTCTGTATGACTTTACTCAATTCCAAGCCTGGCTAATACAGCCGGGACCTTGGGTTGCAGGTTTTGATTTTCCATTTTCACTCTCGCGCGAGCTGGTTCAATTACTGAACTGGCCTACCGAATGGCCAGCGCTGATACAACATTACGCCTCGCTATCGCGCGCAGAAATACGCGACACCTTCAAAGCCGTCTGCGATAGCCGGCCTGCGGGTAACAAATTCATACATCGCAAAGGTGATAGTGCTGCGGGCTCATCGTCTTCGATGAAATGGGTGAATCCACCAGTGGCCTATATGCTGCATGCCGGCGCACCCTTGCTGTTGAATTCAGGCGTGTCCATACCATGCATGCATGATGGCGATCCTATGCG
>Ga0315909_10001607_pt1 | contig 30433 bp, 19 predicted proteins | sample LakEriMetagenome_11_FD_203527 | JGI IMG/M metagenome (GOLD analysis project Ga0315909, IMG submission 203527) | Freshwater fungal communities from buoy surface, Lake Erie, Ohio, United States - Buoy 2 MA125 | ecosystem: Environmental > Aquatic > Freshwater > Lake | place: USA: Lake Erie, Ohio... | reverse complement strand
GATGGTATGGACTTCACAATTGCGGCCGCATCAATCCTCGACCCGAGTCTCTCTTGCAACAAGAGTCCTGACTTCAATGAAGTGAATGAATCTCTAAGATCTGCTTTTCCGCTAATAAGCATCGAGAACCCGTCCAAGTAGTTGGTGATGCCGTATGAAAGGATTGGCCCTGGGAAAGAAGCAAGTTGAGAGAATGCTGTTGCAAAGTTGAAAAACATTTGTAGTCCAAGTCCCAAGTTGAGCCATTTCCCCAAAGCTCCTTCGGATGTCTTCTTAATTAGCCAACCTCCAAGGCCTACATCTTGTTGGCGGGAGGTTATGTACCTCCCAATGTTTTCCCTTAGTTCTTCCGTGGTGTTCTTCCCGAAATAAGACGAGATTAAGTCGGAGTTCTCTTTGTTGAAGACGGCCTGAAATCTCTTCAGTATTGGCAGCTTAGCCGCCGTGTTGCTCATCGAGTCAAAGTACTCACTGAGTTGTGCGTCGTAGCTCTTCACCTTTACTTTACCGCCAGAAACTCTCTCAATCATGAACCTGGACATTGCACTAACGGCGTTTACGCCGAGACCTTCGTCAAGAAGAGCGTCTACGTCTGGAACCTGATTGTTCATTTCAGATTCGACACTTGATGGAAAGTATTCTATCTCGGATGGAACCGAGTTGTTGTAGATTCTATTGAGTATTTCTCCAATGAAGTCGTCGTTTTTGTATTCGGACAAGTTGAGCGTTCTTGGATTTAGAAGCTCGGAGCTTATGTTGTTCTCCTCCATGACCTGTGCAGCTGTTTGAGCAGCTCTTTTTATTAAAGCCTGGTCATTGTTCATTAACTCCCGAATGTCATCGTTCTCCTTTAGATTAACGAAGTCAACGATGTCCCTCATGGATTGTTCGCTTAATCCAATCTTCCTTTCGCCTTTTCCGTCCTTCTTCAAGAAGTGCGGGTCTTTCATAAGCTGGTAAAAGAACAAGACGTTGTTGACATTCAGCTTTGTTATTTCTTTGCCATTCTGATCCTTAATGATGAGCTTCTCGCCATTAATCATGGGCGTTGAAAGCATGCGCCTTGTGTACGCGAATCGGTTTCCAAAAAAGCGACTTATTGCATTGCCCCTATTCTTGTTGAGCTCTGCATTAAGCCTTTTCTTTTGAAATGTTCCGGCCTTGACTTGATCTTGAAGTCTGTTGAAAAATTCAATCGTTTCCTGTGAAGGGGTTTTACCCTTTAGCTTGTCTAGGAGATAAATGAGCCCTCCACCAACGGTAGTTCTGTAAAAGTTCCTTTTACCGCGTTTTACGCTGTTCGGATTGGGGGCCGTTGTGGTTCCTCCAAACGTGGTCCGCTTATTAAACATGGATGACAGAATGTCAAACTCTTCAACAGAGTCAACAATGATTTCTCCATTATTGATGCTGACCTGGTTGGAGTTGTTTCCCTTGTTTTGCGACAAGAACTCTCTGGCCTCGTTTGCGTCCTTGAACTCAACAACAGACCTTTCGTTCTGGTTTGTTATAGCACTTTTGGCCGCTTTTTCATCCGCTGCTTTTTGATCAGTCAAGGACTTGATTAGCTGTCCTTGGTTAATACGGCCATCCTTGTAGGTCTGTGCAACTATTTCATTGTAGGACAAGAGTTGCTCGTCGCTGAGTTTTTTTACACCTCCAAGGGCCTCGATTTCTTCCCTTACTCCAATAAGGATGTCAGAGCTGGACTTGTCAAGCTTTCGTTCCGTCGTTAAGGACGAGATTTGCTTGAATATCTTTTGATCGCTTAGGAGCTTGGTTAGGTTACCCTGGAGCGTCGCTCTTGCCTCTTGGAGTTCTTTGTCAAGCAGAGCCTTTTTTGCTTTCTGTAGCCCTGAGTAGACCTTTGGGTAAGCCTTGACCACTTCTTTCGCCCAGACTTGCTTAGCAGCTGATACAACAGCTGCTTCATTAAATCCTTCAATGAGGTTAGCGGTCTTCTCCAGGAAGCCCTTGAAGGTCACCATACCGTTATCAAGCTCTAACTTGATGTACTTGGCTAAAGCCTTGAGGAAGGCGATGTCTTCCTTTGAGTTACCCTCTGGGTCAAACGCAATGCCCATCTTCTTGAGTCCGTCAAAGTACTTCTTTGCCGTCTCACGAAACTCTTTGCGTTGCTCTGCAATGGTTTTTGCTGGCTTTGCTTCGGGAGTTTGCGGAAGGTATACCATATATGGCGATAGTCTATGTGGACTCTTAAAGCCATTTTTTCCGTAAAAACGCTCTAAAAACTTTTTGTTTACTCCTTTTATCTTTAAAAACCTCAGGGGATCTGGTACTAAAATTATTTGTACTCCATGCTTATCGGCCATATCCTTAATTACAGCCAATGCCCTTTTCCCGAATCCCTGTCTTGAACCAGCTTTTAAGCTAAGAAAGCTTGATAACTCTATTTTAGGAATTTCGTCGCTTATCCCACCTATGTTTTCATCGTCCTTAATTTGGAATGAGGCCTCGGCCAATTCTGTTCCATCGGCGTCTGTAATAACTACACCTCCAAACATTCCTCTTTTTGGGAAAGCAGCTTTTACCGATTCCAAAAACGCTTTAGACCCCTGCTCAACCACCTCTACCTGCGCCTCCGGCTGGGCTTGTTGTTGGGGAGTCGTTTCTTCAAACATCTTCGCATACAAGTCGCGCATTGGCTCGTTTAACTCAATGTCAATATCGCTACCTACAATGCCTCTGTAGATGTCGGTAAGCCATTGCTTAAAATTGTCGAATATCTTCTGCAATGCAGGTGTTGGCGCTTTGCCCTCTGTCAGATACTTCTCGAAACCTCTAGCAAAAGCTTCACTTGTTTTTATCGTCCAGTCTTTGGTCTTGGCCCATTCTTGAACCGTGGCTCTCTCTTCATCTGTTAAGTAGTGCTCAAAGACGTGAGCTAGTTCGTGCAACGGAGTTGACACGTTCGGGTCGGTCAGTGCATAGATGGTTGCTTGTCCATCAAGCGTAATCATCATCGCCCCTCTAGCCTTTACAGCGTCTTCCTGGAACTTGATGACCTCTTCGATGCTTACTGCACTCTCGTCAAATACGACATAGTTGAAGCCTCTAGCGGTATCGCTTGTTGCTCCCCTTGCTATACTTTCAGCTGGATATTTGTTGCCATCAATGCCGGAACGCAACAAGAATAGCGAAGCTTCCTTTGCTGAGCCAAACAGCCTATTAATTGCGGCTGTTCCAAGCCCATCGGCGACAGGCGTTACTCTTGGCGAAAGGAACCTCTCATAAAGGTGGTCTCCTCTCAAGTTTTTAAGATCGTTTTCAAGAGACTCTTTTCCAGAAAAAGACCCACTCATGTTTTTCCTGCTCCAATTGGTCTCTGCTTTCTCAAGTAGTCCCTCTTTCTTCAATTGGGCCAAAATTCTCTTGGCATTTTCTTCACCAACAGGTTTATCCCACTCTAACCAAGTGTATTGGTCGGGAGTTTTGCCTTTTTGGAGAGACACACGATATAAGTTTCTGCCCGTTTCAAATTTTTCGTTTTTGCGAGCATTAAAAACGTTAATATTTTCTTTTCTCTGTTTAATTACAACATCATATTCATCCCCGTATATCTCCCTTTCTTCGTATTCTGGAAGTGGTCTAAGTATAGGGTATCGGTCATAATAACTCTCTAGAACCTCGCCTACCTTCTTGTTTAACAAATTATTTAAAACGGCATGACGAAGCAACTGCTCGTTTTCTCCTAACAATAAATCCTCGGTGCTTAAAAAAGATAGATCATTTGCGTAATTCTCGGCAATGCCTTTCAAGTCTGTAAAGTACAATCCCCAACCAAAAGCCTGCGCTCCTTCGCCTGTCCCAATGTTCTCTGTTTTGAACTTGTCAAACTGATATGGAGAGCCATGCCAGGCGTCAACTTGAAACTTTACGCCTTGAGGTAGGCCTTTTTGGAACAACACCTCGTTGGTCAACATGCTCCTTAGCCTTCCTTCGGTAAGAACGGCGTACACTCCGTTTCCGTAATCAATGGTGTCAAAACCGTTTGCCTTTATTCTGGCATGTAGTTCTTTTTGCAACGCAGAGTAGTTTGGTTTTGAGTTTAAAAACTCAAGGTCAGCCTTTGTCAACTTGTACGAGTTGCCAAGGTTCAGGTTCATCGGGATAACACGACTTGCCGTGTTTATCTCTCTGAACTTGCGAGTTATCGGATCATAATCGCCAAACTTCATGCTATCATTTTGTTCGGCGTATTCAGAAGCCTCTTTAGGCGATATTGTTACAAAGACCCCTTTTCCGGTGTCCTTGAATTTTTTGAAATCCTTGTCTTTTGATGTCCCATGGAACACCCTCAGTATCTCTTCCTTGTCTTGCTTAATAGCGCTTTGAGGAAGATCTTGCTCTGTTGCTTTCTTAAAGTTAAGCCTACCATACATCTCGGTTTTAGAGACACCGGCACGCTTGGCCATTACGTCAATCATCTTATCCATCGCAATAGCTGCTGACATGGCTTCTGATTGGTTAAGGCCGAACAGCTCTCTGTTCACGCGATATAAGTCGCGGAAGTTCTTTGGAGAAATGCCGGCACTTTCGGCGACATCATTTATTTGTTGGTTTAGAGGAGCCTGACTAAATCTCTCCTCCATGTATTGCTCAAACTTCGCCTTTCCCCAGTCTCCATCAATCTTTGAACTGATGTAGTCCGATGCAGCCTTAACGGCCTGAGCAATGCTTTGCCCGGCGTCAATTGCTAGGATGGCCGTGTCAATAGCCGTGTTCCATACGGCCTTCGCGATTGGCACAATACCAAAGGTCAAGTCAATGTTGGCTCCGCCTCCTGGCTTCACTTTCAAAGCGCGAAGTGTCTCCTTCAGCTCCTCCTCCGCCGCATTACGCTCATCAGCCTTCTGCTGTTCTGTCTTCCTTGGCTTTTTGCCAGTAGCAGGAGGGGTTTCCCCCTCCTGTGCTACAGCGGGAGGAGTTACTTGCCCTTCTTGGCGCCCTTCTTCTTGAGGAACGGGGGTAACATCTTCTCCTTGGCCTCTCCCTTCTTGGGGGGCATCGGTTTCTTGCCGTACATCTTGTTCGGTTTGAGGTTCTACTCCGACAGCTGCAGGTGTCGTTCCTGTTTCCACAATATTGGGGAAAATCTTTACGAGTCGTTTAACTGGAACAACGCGCTGTATTGTGCTTAGGAGAGCCCCCTCCGGGACCGTCCCAATTTGACGCTGAGACTCAGCAATAGCAATATCCAAAGCCAGCTCCTGATCGTCAACCTGTATCTCATTGCCAGACTGAGCGTCACGCAATACAACAGACGTCAAGTTTCCATCTTCGCTAAAGTTGGAAGACACGTACTCCATGTTTGTAAATGGAGTGCTCGGAGATACATCGTCCCCAAGTTTTAGCAAGCCTTGCTGGGCCTTGTACTCTCCGTTCTTCTGACGCTTCATTTCAGCCTCAGAAACGAATTGGTACTTTAAGCCGGTTCTTGATTGGGTAATGGGGACCTTGGTGAGGACGAGGAATCCTCGTTCTCCGGTCTGAGGGTTGGTGACTGGGGTTCCGAAGAATCGGTCTGTGGAGACTTTTTGCGGTAACCCTGGTTTAGCAAATCTGACAACACCCTTAACCTGTCTTGCTTTTCCAGTTTGCTCAGTAGTAGTAATTGTTGCGAATTCATAGTCTAATAGGTTGTCAATTTGTAACTCAATTAACTGAGAAAGAGATTGCTTTTCTGCCTCAGATAGGTTTTCGGACTCTAAGATACGAGTTTGTTCGTCAATCATCTGCTCGGCTACAGTTTCAATCTCGGCCATGTCGATTTCCTCGGCATTGGTCATTCGTTGAGTCAACGGATTAAGGATAGGCTCAATCCTTGCAGAGACGACGTTTAAGACGCTTTGGTCTGATTCTTGTACCTGTAACTCAATGCCTTGAGAAGTCTCGACAGGGGCCACCTGTGTGGCTGTGCCGGTGTCTGTCCGGGCTTGCTCCTCTTTGTAAATCTGGTCGATCTCTCCTTGAAGCCTGGTAATCTTCTTTTCAATGGTTTCTCGCTGTGAAGGCGATGTGCGATTGTTTATTTGACCATCAAGCCTGTCAATCTCGAGCATGTTATCAGCCACCTTCCTGGCATTGATGTCATCGAATTCTTGTGGTATCGACTCGTAAACATTCGACACCTTTTTTAAACGATCGGTGTTCTTCTTGTAAGACTCTCCCTTGAACTTGTCTTTGTTCTCCTCGAACAAGTCCATGACTGAATCTATGTCGCCCTTTCTGCCCACATGGTGATACAAGTCCTCCTTGAACCTAGCCCCGTTTGAAATAAAACCTACACCAGCCAAGGGCGTTACCGCTATGGCTGTGTTTACAACGATGTCTTTGTAGTCAGAAAGCTCTGCCGGCCTGGGAGCAAATTGCTCCGATTGCTCAAGACCAGCCATCTGGTTTCGAACGGACTCATTAATGGCCTCTTGGGCCACTTGGTCAATGATCTCTTCGGTTATCTCAACTCCTTGAGCCGCAGCGAAAGCCTTGCTGGCCTGGTAGGCCCCACGAATGGCTACCTCAAGTCCCTTACCTGAAGCTAAAGCCCTTACGGCGTTGTCCGCAAAAGACTTGGCCATTCCTAACTTAACGAACCTATTGATTGGTATTACGTTCTCAATTAATCCCGTCTTCAAGGCGGACCAGCCAGCCAATGCGGCTCGCGTTTGCGGGTCTATTTTAGCACCGGTTTCAATAGCAGCCCTGTCTATCTCGTTGGCGTATTCGTCGTAAGTCGTTGCGGTAGTTCCAATTGTAGCCAAAGCCGTTTGTGCGACACGCCCGTAAGGCGTAGAAAACGCAGCAATAACAGGGATCATGTTGAGACCTTGTTCGAAAATAAAGCCGACAGCATTACCAAAGCCTTCTCCAGTAAAGCCTCCCTTTTTAGAGTCATACGGAGCTTTAAATGCAGCCATACGCGGGTCTTTGGTTGACATCTGACTGTCCATTAACCCGGACTTCATCTTGTCGCCAATTCCAGTAGCGCCAAGAGTGCTAAACAAGTCCGCAGCCACATAGCCAAGACCAGCCCCAAAACGTGAAAGAGATAAAGCCGCCTTCCCGAAGAAGTTGGTCTCCTCAATGTCTTGCGCTTCTTTGTTGGCTTCCTCGTTTAATTTGTTGAGCTCTTGCCCGTATTGATTGACTTGCTCAAGAAGTGGACTCGCCACTTGAAGCACTTGCTCGAATTCACCAAACAACGATTCGTATTGGCTGCCGATTTCCTCGGCGCTCTGTCTTGTTTGATTGTAAGACTGCTCGTCCCCCATCGCCTCGTAATACTTCATCTTGCCAAAAAGAGAAGTCAATTCTTGCCCTAAAATCTCTCTGTCTTGCTGCAACTGAGGGTCTGAAGACTTAGCCATAAAGTCGCTCCAAGAAAGCGGGGCGTCTGGGTATAGGTCGTTGTATTGCTCTTCAGCAAATCTCAAGTTTACGTCTAACGCGTTTCTTAGCGCAGAAGTCCTCGCCAACTTGGACTCTGATCCGACAGCTCCCTCTTGTGCCACGGAAGTGAAGTAGTCGCGAATGGACTCTACGTCCTTCTTTCCTTTTGTGAAATCAAGGATGCGCTGACCTTCAAGGGTACTCGAAAAAGGCGTTGGTAGAAACCTAATTTCTTCTGCTGGTCTTTGCGGAGCAGCCATTTCTCCACCAACAAAGCCTCCAGTAAAGGGAGGCAGCATTGGTGCCTCAAGACCACTTCTCCCGCGTTGTGGAGCCACGGCGGTCCTAGATAAAGGCTCCGCTGTCTTTAAGTCTTCAAGAAGGTTCCCAGTTCTTTTGGCTATTCTGCCGACCTGTCCGTCAAAGATGACGTCGTCCTTGTACTGTGGGTTGTCTGTGATCCATGCTTGGACAAGTGAAACATCATCAATGTTTGCAGCGTCTTGGCCAAGGTCTTGTCGCAATGCGCTTGCAAGGTCTCTGTATTTTATTTTTGGCACGGCTATTTTTTATTTACGCCCCTCGACTTCATTAATTGCTCGACTGCGCTCATCTTTTGAGCTTGACGCTTTGTTGGAGCAATGCTCGCTCCTTTTGACGTCAGTAATTGTTCTGCTCTGTCATCCGGAAGGGCAACGTAGGCCACTTCGGCCTCTCTGCCTTGGTTTCTTAGATCTGCCTCAAACTTCTTGAGGTATTCAGCCGTCCTCTTGGCTTCTGCAATTATTTCCTGATCGCTCATATTGGGTCTTCTTTTTTTGAGCATTTTAAGCCTTTCTTGGTTAACCGCCTTTTTTATTGCAGTCTCTTCTAATTCCTGCCTAGACGCAAATCCAACGCCCACAAAAGTTGTGCCCGTAATACTTTTAGCATTCGGATCATCAGCGCTAGTTACAGGGATCTTCTGCCCTTGTGCATTTGTATAGTACGGCATTAACCTAACCTCGGTAACCGTCGGACTGGACTCAATTACTTGCCCAGAACCGTTTACCACCGGAGACATCAAGCCCTCCATCTTCACCGGGGAAGAAAGCTTGAGCGGCTGTCCTGGCGTTAGCGAAGTAGGCCCAGAAGTTCCTGGCTGTGCTTGTTCAATATAAAGTGCTGCCTCTCCGCTCAAGAATGGAGCAATTTGGCTTTTCCTCATGTTTAACTCTTCAATTAAAAAGTCCTTGTCTTCTTGAGACTCTGTTGACTTTTCTATTTCGGATAGCTGCTTATCGTAGGCGTTAATAAGGCTTTGCGCATTCTTTTTGAAAGCCGGAACTTGAGATGGAGCCAGGTCCTGTTGGGCCTTTCTGAGGAGAAGGTCTTCTTGCGTTCTAAACCTTGAGATGTATTTCTTTGACAAACGATCTCGGCTTTTTTGGTCCATGCTATCTTGGCGTTGTTCTTGAACCAACGCCCTAGACTCTAGCATCGAAGCCCTGTCCATTTCTCGTTCCGCAACGGCTGTCTGTGCAGCACCGGTAGAGATAGCCCTGGCTTGCTGTTGCAAGCCTTGTACTCGCTTACGGAACTCTTGGTTCAACGCAAAGCTTTCAGGTACGGACATGTCCACCTTGCTGGGATCGATACCGAACTCAGCGGCTTTGTTCACAAACTGATTCAGCTCGTCTACGCCGGCGAAGAACTGCGCTCTTGACTGCTCGTCAGCCATTGCCATGACATTGGGGTTCAATCCAAATTGTCCTTCACTGATCATCTCCATAGGCTGCATGGCAGCCCTGGACATCGGGTTAGCAGTGGCAGCACTGACGCCTTGGTTCATCCGGAACACCGGCACCTGAAATCCAAGACCAGCGGTCTGCTGGGCTACTCTAGGGGTAAGTTCAACGGCCATAAGGTCTGTAAAATCTTGGCATAATACCCATAGACATCGAGTATCTCGGGTCCATCATGCCTCTTGAAGTAGAAAAGGTTGGTGTGTCTATGCGTGACATCATTGCCTCATAAGGAGACACTGACTCTGGAGCAAACTCTGGCACCTCAAGAACACGATTGGTTGTGGCTTGCCCGGGAGTAGTCGTTGAGGGTAGTCCCTTCAGCGCATTGTACATCCGGAAGTTCTGAATGTATTGCGGGATGTCAGCAACGGAAGCGCCAGCTGCAGCGCCAATATTGGCTCTCTGCTGAGCAACGTCAGCCTCTAAGCCTTCCCTTTGACGGATGTAGTCCTGGAAACCGAGTTGGTACTCCATGCCCTCCAGGCTCCTCTGCTGTTGCATCTCTTGGTTCCTCATGTTAATCAACTGGTCCAGCTCAGCTCGGTTTCTTGCCTGCATGTTCATATCGGTAAGCAAGCCCTGCCTCTGCTGTGCAGCGGCATTCGAACTCACTCCCTGCATGTAGGCCAAGCCTGCTCCACCACCCAGTCCTGCAGCGATCTGACGACCACGCTCCATTTGCCTGGCAGTCTGCTCATCGGCAGCTCTCTGATAACCCATCATGGGCTGGTCAGCCAATTGTTGCTGTTGGGCGATTCTTTGGCTCAGGAGAGGGTTTTGACGGAAAGCGGGTAGCGAAGGTCGCTGAAGGCCAGAAAGTCTCTCCTGGGCCCTCCTACGAGCTTGGTTGGCCACTAGGGCCGAGATGAGGTTGCCGCCAATGTTGGCTCCCATTGACACATACGGGTTCACGCCCATACGGGCTTGTGCTGATTTGGCAAGTAACTCGTCTATTGTCATCGTTAAAGAAATTTGAGGTATTCGGTCCTATTAGGCATAACATTCTTGCGCATATTTTGTATCTCTGAAAGATACGCATCTTGCCTGGCAGAGGCCATGGCTTCAGAAATGGCTTGGTTTCTGTCCGCCATCTCGGAAGCATACATCTGACCATACTCCTCCTCGGCTTGAGCTTCAGCGTCCGCTTGTGCTCCACCGCCAAACAAGGACCCAACGGCACCACCTAGAGAACCTCCGATAGAGGCGCCTAGAGATGCCCCGGCCATAGCTCCTGCCGCTGTACCGGCTCCAGGGATGATGCTACCGGCCACGGCTCCCAAAGCGCTTCCAATAGCTGTAGCCCAAGGTGTAGCCTTAGCCTGCTTCTCTTGCTTGGCTTTAGCCCCTGCCTCCTCAATGTAGGAGAACTTGTTGGGCATCATAACGGGGTTGTATAGACTTGGATCCATTACCTAAAGACTTTTCTGAATTGGTTGACGGCAGAGCGAAGGTTGATGCCGGTTGACGTGTTGCTAAACCACAGCTTAATCGTGTGGTAAGCGCCTACAAGCCTTTTGTCCCCTGTGCCTCTGATAAAGTTCGTGCTGTTCATTCCGAGCCTTGTGCTGCCAGTGCTAGCTTGGTCTCCAGTTGATAAAGACAACAACGGATTGGCCGTGGTTCCGTCGTTAAAAGACGTTATGTTGTATTTACTGAACACGGATTGACTATTAATACCAACAACGTCAAGGACTTTTGGTTCATTCAAGTTCTTGTTGAAGACGTACTCGATGTTTGCGTCTACCCTTTCAATGTGCGTTCCGCTTAACAGCTTTAAGTAGTCATTTGTTGCGCCCTTCCATTGATTAATGTGAATGTCAGCTATATCGTTTTGGTTGTTCCTGTGTGTTTGAAGCATGTAGGTGCTTCCGTTAAGATCAAAGATGTACAAAGGACGATTGCCCAATTTGCCTCCATGACCATTTCCGCCAACCGTCCAATCAAGATTGGACATAAATGCGTCTATCTTGATGCCGTAGGACAGCCAAACAAAAGTGTCCTTATTGTCATTGGGGTTGGGAGCATCCGGCAGTGCACCAACAATGTACAAGACCTTGTCCACTTTGTCGTAAGACATTTGTAAAGTATGCTCAAGCCACGGCACATAAGTCTCCGAGAATTTCTCTCGGAAGTATTGCTCCATCCTTGACAACGACACAATCTTGGCGCCATCCAGCAGATTTATGAGGACACCGCGCTTGGTGTCCAAAGCGTAAACTCCGTTCTCCGTCGGAATCATGCAGCGAAGCAACTCAACGCCATAGTTTGTTGTCAGATACTTTGGAGGGGTGTTGTCGCTGATGTATGTTCCACCCTGTACGGCCAACGTAGAGTTGTCCTGTAGCGTTGTGAGCGACTTATTGACGTACAGCAGAGAGATAGAGTCGTCCTGGCCGATGATGGGTTCGCCATCGTTAAGCAGGGCGATCTTGGTGACCTTGCCGTATTTCTCATCCATGTCAAAGAAGTTCAATGCTCTGAACCTCGAGAAACCATCTTGGTTAAGGTCTGCACTACGCACATCTGAGTAGATGAGCCTGGCAGGGTAGTTCTGTGATACAGATGTCAACCGGTTCTCGGAGAAGAACTTCTTGGGGAAGTTCTCAATAGAGTAACCAAAGTTGTAACTGTAGAAGGCGTCTGCTTGGTAATGACCCACGGTGCCAGCAGTGGCTCCAGTCAAGTTATAGTAAGGGAAACGATCTTTATCTGAGTTATAGAAAGCGTTGGCTTCACCCTCGGTGTACATCTCGATGTACTCCGGGCTAGTCTTTGTTCCAGTTTTAAACACTCTTTGTGTTGTCCCTGTAGGAAAGCTTTCGCAATAGCCTCGGAAATCAAAGTCAAGGCCACTAATTCCGCTAGCAGTTGGCAAATAGTATGCAGGAACATTGTATTCGTCGTTGACTTTGTACCTGTATTTTGAAATAAAACAATCTCCGCCCCATACTTCAAGAGTGACTGTTTGAGAAACGCCCGTAATGGCTGAATATGCCCCAGTATGAATGTACTCTTGTATTTGGTTTGGATTGCCATACCTTGAGTCAGGCTTTCCAGCACGAAGGTTGGCTACATAAAGGGCTTGATGAATGTCGGTTGTTGGACTTGAGTATTTCGCGAATGTCCCGCTTTCGCTAACGTAAGCGAACTCTACCGCGCAATCAACATTCTCTATTGGCGCAGGTCGCATGTTAAAATAATGCACGCCGATGTTATGGGCAATCACTGGATACGATGGAACCGCAGGCTGATTTGGGCTAGAAGCAACGCTTCCGAGCCAAGTAACATTCATCAATGGATTGCCGTAAATTAATCCATTTCTCAACTGCTTAGTGCCGCCGGTTGGATTGTACTGGTTTAAGTATTGAGCAAATGCTACGCTTGCAAAAGTATTAACTCTTCCAGTGCTTGTTTCTGTTCTAGGAATGTATCCAAATTGTCCGGCGCTAAGTGGGCAATAGTTTGCCGTAATAAGATACAAAGGGTCTTCTAAGAATTGATTGAGTCCAATCGCCGTTGTTCTTTGCGCCTCAATATTTGTTGAATACAAGTTGGCCGTTCCAACGTCGCTCATGTCTATGGACGAGTTCTTTTGCTGAGCAGTCAAGTCTGTTCCGGCTATCAAGTAGTTGACAGAGCTTCTTCCGTCTCCACGGCTGGCACCATTGGATGACGCAGACTCAGGAGCATTCAACAAAATCTTTGAATTGCCCTTTGTGATTGGTATTAGCAATTCGGTTGTTGTCAAAGATGACAAATTCAGCATTGTACGGGTGTAGTACGCAAAAGCAAGCGGATCTCCCGTAGAGCCCAACTTTGACAACACGTCGGCCGCTTTTTCAGAGCCAACAAATGATGCGGTTTGAATGCCGTTAACTTGAAGGAATGACTCTTGAATTTTTCTCCTATATGTGTTAACAAAAGACCCTGTAACCCCTGGAGACGTATAAGTCCTCATATTGATAAGCTCGTTGGGATACCAGTGCAACTTATGGTCAGTGCAGGAATAAACCCTTGCTTCAACATACCCTGTTGGATATGATATGGACATTCCCGTAGGCGTAACGGTAGACGTCGTCGTTGTTGGGGTGAGAACAACAGTTCCTGTCCCTAATGGAGACGACAAAGTAAACCCACAAACGTCAACGATGTCGACGTTCATTGTGACAAGATCTGGCGTATTTATGAGAGGAGATCCAGCGCTGTTGTAGACATAGTCAACCGCAGGAGCGAAAGCTTTCTTCCAAAGCATCCTGTTTTCTGGTATCGAATTAATTCCTTGATATGCGGGGAATTTGTATGCCTCTTCGGTCACAATCCCAGGCCCACCTCCGTTATAAGACGCAGCAAACACGCTTAGCGCCTCCATATTCCTGGATGCGCCCATTTTTAGGCATTTCGGCCCCAAATAATCCAACTCCCCAATGCCGTTCGTAATCGTGTAGTCATTGTTTGTCGCCAGATTCTTGCCCGGTGTCGGCGTACCAAGATAAAGGCTCGATGGAATGATTGGACTTTGGTAAAGAATGTCCCTGTCTCGGTCCATTCGAACTACGGCCATGCCTTTGGCCCAATCTGGGTGTCCGGAAACCTGTAGCCCTAACCCTAATGCTTGAGGCAAGGAAGACCCTCCAGTAGACGCCAACAACGAATATGTGCCGTACTCCAATGTCCCAAATGTTCCCGCCGTGCCAGTGCTTGCAACACCAATATGTTCCCTTTTTGGGAACTTCCAGGAGAATTGGTCTGAAGAATGGCTATAGGCGTTGCCCTTTAATGGCAACAAGTCCGCAGTACCACTAGCCGTAGCAAAGTTGGGATATGGGGCAAAGACTTCCCCAGGTAGGGCAATGATGAGCGTCGCTGACACAACTGAGACTATTTCTGTCTCAAAAGACAAACTTGTGCCACTGACTGTTAATGTGCAACTGACAGATTCTCCTTCAACATATCCAGATGCTCCAACGGGCCATGCTGTACCTCTGGTTATCGTGATAAGGTTTGCATTGTAATTAATGTCTCCAGTAGCAATCGTTCCGGTTGTTCTGCTAAAACTTTTTGGCTTACTAGCAGAAAAGTCGGAAAAATCCAACGGCTTCACTGGGGACCAGTTGCCGTATTCGTCATGATACGTGATGCCAAAGCGATAGACTTCGTCCCGGAAGTGACCGCGGTAACGAGTGGTATTCAACGGATCTTCATAGTCAACCGTTCTGCGAATGGTCTTCGCCTCAATAATATTGACATCGTCGTCCGCAATTCTGCGGTCAAAGTATTTGATGTTCCCAGCAAGAAGTCGGTTGTCTTTCTCTACAATCGTCTTGACGGTCTCTACCGGCGCATCAGGCGCCGTAATTTCGTCAATGTCCAACTCAAACTCTGCTTCATTGCCAGTGTACGTCCCAGTAATTGTCGTAGTGCCCGTATTTGTGTTTGAAACATCATTTACATAAGCAACTAATTGCTGAAGATATGTTCCAATGTTGTTCTTTACGACAGCTACTTCAATCTTGTCGTATTTCGATGTAGTTTCACCAGTTGATAGCGCTATGCTGTAATTAATTGACCTAGATGTTTGCTGACCTACTGCTCCGCCATAGTAATTAACCGTGGTTCCAGAGCTGTAAGACAGGGGTATAATGGGCACAGGGTTCGTAAACGTTGACCACTTCGTGTAGGTGCTTGGTGTTACCGTGCTATTCTTTAGGCGATAAGCCAATTGATACGTTCCAGCCAATAAAGACCCAACGTTTCCAAGCCCGGTAATGGTCATCGACATTGCGGAACTTGCGTCCGAAATGACGTTAAGATCAGACGCAGAAGCGTATGGCCAAACATTGGTGTCCATTTGGATTTTACGGATTGTGTTCGTAAAGTCCGTAAAATAAACCGTCTTGTTCTCCCTGTCTTCGGTAAAAAAGGAGTCAATGCTGGTTGTAGGGGAGAAGTTTAGATCCGAACCACTGCAAATAGTGTAAATGGTTCCGTCAGCATAGGTCCCATTTTGAGCAAAAAAGTAAATGCCATTGTTAAAGCCAGGGCCAGAGTCTTCCTTTACGTGCGCATAAACAACAAATCCATCCCTCGGTACCCCAGAAATACTTGCTTTAGCAATCGTGTATCCAAGAATGTTGACGCTTTCAATTGGATAAGCTGTATTTAAGTCTTTTGATTTTAGGTTAACGCAGCTTTTGATTTGGTTAACGATCATCTGCTCACCAGCACCAGTCAACTCAATGTTGGTTGCATCGCGATAGGTTTCCTCCGGCTGAAAGGCCGGAGAGAAGTCCCTATGCATGCCCTTGAAGAATGTCTGACCCTCTTTCTTAATTTCCATTAATTGGGGGTTTTAGGCGTTCTAATCAATCGTTTTTGGTTGGGGAGCATGGTAAGCCACATGGCAATCGCCGCTTCAATCTCGGGCTTCTGAGGCTGGTTACGCTTCGACATAGCATCAGCCTTCAAGGTGACCCACTGCTGGTACAGCATCTGTACCTCACTCATTGGAATTTCGTTGCGCTTCTTGTAGCGTTCACGCTTGACGAACATGTATTCGATGTAAGCCACGATCGCTCTCAGGTAGTACTCCGGTACCAACGGAGTGTTGTTTGCGTCTACAGGCATGGCGTAATAGCGTAGGATGACCTTGTCGTAGCCATTGCTGGTTACGGTACTGCTAAATATTAGGTTGCTGCCTTGACGGCTCACGATGTAGTCCTTGTCGTACTGAGTCTGGTCGTCATCCGGGACATTCGCCCAGTAGTTGGAATCAAAGAACGGATAGGTGACGTGACCACTAGCCCCTACCTGTATCGCAATAGAGTCGATGTACACGCAATTGCTAGGAATCGAATAGACCCCACCAGAGATGGCGCCTGTGGTATTGGTCAAGTTCAAGGTCGTTAAACCAATGTCCCTGGTACCCTGGAACGCCCATTCATAGAAGAGAACCCGGTAACGGTCGTTCTCCATGCCCAAGGCAATCGCTGCGCTACTGACGATCTCGTCGATGCTTACGGTGTTGTTCATTGCTCTTTAGCCTGTTCTAAGTTGGTGGATTGGTAAAGCTCTGTCTCTCGGATGGATATGCCAGCCAATTGCAGAGATCTAAACAAAAGTTCGTTGTGGAACATCGGGTCAATCTCTGGATTGACAATTGTCGCAGTCGTCTTGATAGCTCTTGGGAATACGATGACCTCTACGAGGTAAGATGATCCGGTCACTGGGGCAGCAGGGTAAAACTCGATTTGCCCAAGGCTCGTTGTCCCCGATGTGCCAGAAGCATACGAAGACACGGTGTAGATGGCGCCCCTATTACCGGCAACGGCCGTATTAAATGTTCTCAGCCCTTTGTAGACATTCGTTGCTGCCCTGATAGACCTTACCCTCTTAGCGCTGACATAATCCGTTGTAGAGCCTGTAGCGGCTTGTACCAGGAAGTCGACAACCTTGTAGAGAGACGTACTACCAGTTCCAAGTGATGTATTGATTGTCGCAAAGGTTATAGCGCTTACTCCGCTAGCAATACCGGTAACCGTCGCGGTTCTAAGCAATGTCCCAATACCCTGCTGAAATGCGTCTTCACGGCTGAAATCAAGAGCGTCAACATCCTTTCGGTCCTGCTTCTTGGAAGGGAAAAGAATCTCGTCAACAAGGCTCAACTGAGCCGTATTGAAGAAATTGTCTTTTTCCGTGTCCGTAAAGTAGGGCGATCCAACCTTGTCGCAAATGAGGTCAAACCTCGCACTTAGTTCTGCTGCTGTCATTGGGCGTTGCTATCTTTCTTTTAACAATCAATCCAACATACGGGTTCAAAAGAAAAGGGAGCCGAAGCTCCCTCTGTGATAACTCGAAAAATTTATACCCCCATCAATTCCAAATCAAGGCGTTGTCTTCACCAACAGTCAATACTTGTCCGTTTGTGCCTATAGCCAGGTTCTTCCATCCAGTTCCGTCCCAGTATTTGATGTCGCCTTTTGCGTCTCCATTACTGAAGCCTGGACCAGCAGGACCTTGCGCTCCTGTAGCGCCAGGAGGACCGACATCACCAGGAGGACCAAGCTCTCCAGGGACTCCTTGGTTGCCTTGTGGTCCAGGAGGACCAGCAGGACCCGTGCTTCCGGATGCTCCCGGACTTCCAGACGCTCCAGTAGGACCGGCAGGACCCACAGGGCCTGTAGTGCCATTCTCCCCAACTACTCTGCCGGCATTGACCAATCGGCCACTGACAAAGCGTAGAATCAAATCGTTCTGCTGGATGTAGGCCGTCTCTATCTCGTCAAGCTGTACCTGCGGCACAATGACCTGCGGTGTTTGAGTAGCTAAAAACTGAGCCACTCTCTCGGAAGAAGAGCCCACATTTGCCGCTATTTCAACAGGACTCGCATCTGGGTACCTTTCCCGGTACCTCAGAATGCGTAGCTCTGTATCCGTAAGCGTTGATGCCATTACTGCTGCGGCCTTTTAGGCTTTGTGTACTTGTTCAGCTCAGCCATGGTGATCTCTGGGCCTTGCTCCTCAACCGGTTCTTTAACCTCCTGCTTGGGCTCCTCCTTCTCTGAATCTAAGAAGCCAATGCGGCTCTCGATCATGTCCAAGACTTCTTTCTCGTTGACCAATTTGCCGATCGTCGAGTTCTCGTCCACTCCCAAGGTGTAGCTACCAAAGCGATACACGCCATCGTTCGTTGTGATAACGCCACGACCTACCGCTGTACGCACCAGGTGACGCATACGAGCTTCCTTGTTCGGAATGTTGTACACCTTCAAGAACTGCTTTGGGTTACGCTCAGCGTAAGTCAAAACGTTCTCAAACGCCAAGGTTTCGTCCTCCTCATCGTAGAACATGCCGCAGAGCGATGCAACCTCCAAGAGCCTACGTCCCTTCAGCTCAGAAGCCAATGTAAGCGCCTTAGCGTTCAACAGCTTGTCTTCAATGCGCTGCTTGGATTCAACCTCCGGCTGAAGCCTCTTAAACAACGCGGTGCCATTAAACCATGGAGACTCCGGGTTGTTCGGATGATTCGTCAAGAAGTCCATCAAGTCCTTGTTGGCCTTGTGGACCAACATCGGTTCGTCCATGTTGAAGTGAAAGCGCTTGTAGCGCGTACGACCATCCGGAAGGATGGTTTCCGTCAAACGATGGACTTGTCCGTCCAAGGTCTTGTATTCCGAAAAATGAAAAGTACTCCCGTTTCCTGCCTGCAGGAGGAAGAACTCAAAGTCGCTTTGTTTTACTGGCATTGTTTTAATTTTATGACACTATAACACCGAATGTTTGGATTGGTTCTAAAAAAGAAAACCCCCGCCTTTCGGCGAGGGTTCTCCACGTAGAACCGCTGTGTTTAGGCAGCGTACAGCAAACCGTGGTTGTTGGCAGCACGGAGCTCCACACCGATGGACGAGTAGAAGTCCACTGTGAAGCCGTCCTTACCATTGGAACGGGATGCAGAGGCGCCAGCTTCAGGAGAGGTGATACCTTCCTGGACGGTGCGCCGGAACTCGAGGCTCTGGCCAAGCAAGTCCTGCTTGTAGCGCAGGTTGATCAGCGGGTTGCCACGGTCGTCGGTACCCATGTTCAAGAACAACATGGCTTTGTCCCAGTTGATACCAGAGGTAGCAGGAGCAGGGAAAAGAGCCTCGTTGGCGAATGGGTAGTACAGAACGAAGTTCAGAATCTTGTCCATGAACTTGTACTTGGTGATGTTGATACCAGTCATCAAGCCTTCGTTGCCGAATACTCCGAAGCTGATACCGCCATTCAAGGTATAGTCACGCAAGGCGAACTGAGCGTCAGCATAAGCAGAGCTACCGCAAAGAACGGTGAACTCAGAGCCCTGGCTGTTCAAGCACATCAAGCGAACTTGCTCGGCAAGATCGGTCTCAGCGATGGCAGAGGAGTAGGTTCCTACGACACCGTCAGCGATGACGCGTGGAAGGATACCGTTACCACCAAGGCGGCCAGACATTACGTTGCCAGTTGTGGCAGATCCATTTGACTTCGCAGCCAAGATGTACATCTCGCGGTCCATGGCCATCTCTTGCATGGTTTCCATCTCGTTGATGTAGTAGTAGGACCACTCGCTGTCAGACTTCTTCACGTACTTCATGTTGGAAGACTGAGTGGTAGAACAAGTGACCGAACGACGCATGATGCCCAAGTACTCACTCACTTGGTTTTCATTCCATACACGACCGGATGGGCTGTCAGAGTACTCCTGCTGCAAGTTGTACAGGTGAGCAAACTTGATTCCTGATGTCGCAATGCTAACGCCGAAGCTAGCTCCAAGAGCAGTGATCGAAAGCGTTCCAGAAGCGCCGTTTCCGCCAGCACCAGTTACCGCAGTGACAACACCATAAGCGTTGTTTTCAAAGCGAATAACGTCGCCAGGCAAGAAGGAAGCTTGAGTTCCAGACGGCACTGTTACGGTACCAGTGGTGTCGCCAGACGCTCCGGTAGGGGCACTAGTGGTGGTCACGGATTGGCGGAACTTGCCTTTCTCAAACCAGTTGAACACGTCGTTACCAACTACAGGGTTCTTGCGGCCGATACGGCTCAAGAGCGTAGTGATGGTATACTGAGGGAAGCGATACGTGATGTAATCGCTGAAGTCGGGTTTTTGGATTCCACCAAAAACGTACGTGCTGTCTACATTACCAGTTCTGATGGTATTGGGAGCAGCATTGCTGGGGTTGACTGTATTTACGTAAGCCATTTTGTTTTTTGTTTAAAGTTTAAAATAAAGGTTTTTCACCCTTCCTTAACCTATCAACTTCGGATTCAACAAGAGAAAGTGCCTTTCGTGGTGTAACCTCGGCGATGTTGGTCGTCTTGGGTCGGTCCACGTTGGACAAGTTTTGAATTACAGCGGCTTTTCCTGAGTTCTTGGCACTGCGCGTAGCGTACTCAAGCACCTTGTCGAACATCTCCAGCTTATAGGCGCTTTGCACCATCTTCTGGAAATCCGGTTCTCCACTAGGCTTCAGGAAGTGCTTAATCTGGAACTCAGTAGCTTTGGCCTTGTCGTTGTAGGTGGTAAGCATCTTTTCGATGCTCGCCCGGTCTTGGTCTTTGACCTTGACGCGATCTACACGCTCAACACCCTTGATTGCTTGCTTTAGGTTCTCGTCGTAAGCCCTTTGGCTCTGCTCCGCCTTAATAGCAATCTGTTGCTTCTGAGCATCCTGCTGCAACTTCAAGTCCTTTCGTATCCTCTTCGCGTTAAGGCGAATTTGGGTCTCGTCAAGGGAGGCCAAGTAATCATCGAGTTCCTCCTTCGAATCGAAGTCGGACTTCAGCTCATACGACAAAAGATCCACATCGGGAACTCCATCGTAATCAAAGGAAGCCAAGCCCAGGTAACCGAGCCAGTCTCCCCCCTGCTTCATGATCTCGTTGGCCTCTCGGATCATATCGTTGGCGAAGACGGTCTTGGTGGATTCTTTCGTTTCCTCCAACTCCTGCTTGAGCTGCTTGAACTTCTCGACAAACTCCGAAGAGTCTTTCACGTCGCTAAGCCCTAACGTCTCAAACTCCGATTGATACTTGGTAACAAAGTCATCTGTTACCGGTACCTCCTTGCCTTCGTCAAGGTCAATGTCGAAATTGAGGTCCTTTTCAGGGTTCTCGTCAACATTAACATTTTGATTGCCGTCTTCGTTTGTTTCTAGCGCTTCGGGTTCATCGTCCGGGTCTACATCGACATCAACTTGAGCCGGAGGCTCAGGCTCTGCAGGTGGTTCCACTTGCGCAGCGGGTTGGTCCACAATGCCTTGCGCTCTTAGAGCGGCCTGTTCGTTCTCGTCACCACCGGGCATAGCCGTAGATGCGTCGCCCTCCAGCTTCTGGAGAGCCAACAATTCTAAATTTTCCATAAGTGTTTATTGGTTTTTTTGTTCTTTCAAAGCCTCCATGATGAGGTTGAAGTTCTGTTCCTGCTCTTTCTTGAGCATGTCGAGCTGAGTTTGTTGTTCCATTGTACGGTTCTTTAACTCTTCTCTTAACATCTGCAATTGACCTTTGTTCTCGGAACGAGCTCTGTCCACTTGAATTTGCTTCTCCGTATCTCCCAAAATCTGTTGCTGGATGGCTTGTTGTTGCATAGCCATCTGCTGCTCTTGGGCTTGTTGCCCTTGAGCTGCTTTCCGGTCCGTCAACGCTAAGAACTTCTTAACACTTTCCTTTGTGTCAGGATTGAACAACAGAACCATCGCCTCAGCGATGCTCAAGCTGTTCGCCTGTACGGCCGCACTGACGAGCTGTTCGAACTTCTGACGATTGTTCATGATGTCGTCAGAATTGACTTTCACGAAAATGCCATAGTCCTGCAGAGGGACCTCCTCGTCCACCTCCATGATGTCAATGCCGATCTGAGAAACAATCGGCTCGTACTGCTCCTTGAGGAATGGGAAGATGGTCTTGATGTAGTTGGCGTACTTCTGCAGCAGTTCGTTCTCGAAAATCTCAAAAGCCTTGTTCAAAGGCTGTGTAATCAAACTGCTCTGCATTACGGCCATTTGGCTCACACCAACCAAAGCGTCGCCCTTCTGAAAGCCCTGACGTGCATCGTTGATGCCGGAGATCTTGTCAATCTCCATGTCGATGTAGCTCGCTAGGTTTAGGTACAGGTTGATGGAGTTGGAGATACCGGTATCGATGCTCGGGAATGGATTCCCGGCAGCAGGAACGCCCTCCTGGCCGCTACTCGTAAAGGCAATACCGGCCGTCTTCAAGTAGTACATGATGTCCTGCAACTGCAAGTTGTCCGGCTTGTAACGCAAGTCGTAGACAAAGCCCTTACGGCCGGCAGAAGACATCTCCTGCTGCACCGTGTACATGATCAAGTCCTTGAACTCCTGCAACGCAGCCATCTCTTCCACCTTCGAAACACTGCGGAAGTTCACGTACTGCGGGGAGATAATCGTGTAGCTGTACTCCGCCCTGACGGGGTTGTCCACGCTGTCCCTTACGATGTTGTTGGCTTCGCCCCACTCCTTCACGATGCTGGAACCCACCAGGGTGGCTTTCCGGATTGTTTCGACGTTTCGCTCCTCAATCCTTCCGCCGGCTTCCTTTTCCTTGTCGCTCAGCTTAGGTTTCTCCCCTTTGCCAAGGATCTTGACGTGCTCGCCGCCATACTGGTCCACGGTGACCTTCGCTCTCACCTGGCGGATGTCTCGCCATTCGGCGTAGAACACCAAGCACATGAACTGGTTGTTCACGGTAATGTAGGGCAGCAGGAAGTTGGTGCCGTTCTGCGAATAACCCCCCCAAAGCCAAGAGCCTTGGTCGTAGCGGATGCTGTTCAGCTCTTCAAGCGTCAAACCATAGGTGTCGCAGACCTCCGTGACCGGAGCGTAGCGCCACTCGCCAATAAAGGCCGATGTGCTGAAGCTGTCGTCAAAGACATACGGGTCCGCAATCACATACCTCGGGTCTACCCGACGGATGTGTGGCTTTCCGTACCTCAACTCATGCTTCCCAATGGCCCGGCCGACAATCAAGATGTCTCGCCAAAAGGCGAGCCTCGTCTGCACGTACTTGTCTCGCTCCACCTCGTAGCGGAGAATCGAGTCCATGGTCCGCTCAATCGGCTCCTTGTAGGAGGACTTCATGTACAACTCCAACTCTTCGTCGGAGTAGGGCATGAATGCCGGTTCCTTCATCTCCATGAGTTCCCCCGTAGGGTCAATCTGAGGCATCACCATGGCCATAATCTTCTCAGCCATAATCTGAGCCTTCTTCTTCATCTTCCGCGACACTGCGTCGCGGTTTAAGGTCTTGCAGCTTACGTCCAACTTCTGGACCGCCACCTCTCCCTCCAACAAGTTAATCTTGTTGCGGATCTTGTTGTAGTTGATCCACAAGGCCGGTAGGCTCTTGCCGTTGTAGTCTTTCTGCAGGAAGTCAAACTTCTTGGACAAGTCATAATCTCCATTGTAGAAGTTCATGCTCTTGTCCATAGCGGTATAGAGGTTCGGGATGTACCCGTTGGCGACCGTTTGTCCCAGAATCGCCAGGATGGCGTTCTTGTGGTAATCCTCCCCTTTCTGGGAGTCTGGTACCCACATGTTGGGGAAAGTGGTCTGGATCGCTTCTGCGCTCATTTACGTTCTAATTTGCCCTCTTTGTTGGTGACGTACCCCAACCCAGCAAAAAGGTTGTCATCCGTCTTTTTTCTTAACAAACGGCTTTTAGATGCGGTTCGTAAGTTAATCAAAGTTAGACCCCATGCGTCAACGCGGTCATACTTCCGCTTCCGGTTCTCAGGGTTGTAATTCGCCAAATCCGCCAACAAGTCTCCAAAAAAGTACTGCTCGATGTTGTTCGAGATGTCGTCATCCAAGATGCCAATCATTTGGTCTTGAATCATTTCGTCCATGTAAACGCCGTACTCAACGCTGTTCCCGGGCCTGGCTAATTTGCCAATCTTGGGTGGTTTTTTCGCCAAAAACCTAGTCAGCTCCCGGTCCTGGAAGTAAGCAATCATTCGCGCCCTGTTCCTTTCAATCAACACCGTGCAGGGGTTCTTCTTGCTGTAGTATTCCAGAGCCAATGCGCACTGCTCGTACGCTTCGTTCATGTCCTTTGGCTTCGCCGTGTACTGCAGGACAGCCCCCTGGCTGGCCGTTTCTTCATCCAAAGACAAACCCTTCGCGATAAAGAACGACAGGTCCGACCCGGAGCCTTCCTTCTTGGCGCCATCCGTAGGGTCACAACCTGCCGCATACAGCACGTCGTCCTCTGGTTCCTCGCGCATGATGATGTCCCCATCCTCCTTGGGAATGAAGACGACCTTGTCGTTGGACTTGCGGAATACACCACGCTTGAGCAGTGGTGGATTTGTGTCCAAGAATCCCATCCGGTTATTGAGCAGCTCCACATCAAATGGGGATTCCCCCACCTGGATGAACATCTCCTCGGGTTCCAATGGGTACTGCACCACGAAGTCGTAGTAACGCTTCATGGACTGCTTCTTCTTCTTCTCACGCTCGCTGAGGATGTACTTGAGCCCTTCAATCACGTTCTCATTACCAAAGTCCCCCTCGATCATGAAACCACTCCACCCTGCAGCAAAGTATCTCTTCAGGCCATAGCTCTCCGCGTTGTACCAGAAGTCCTTGAAGTCATCCCCATTCTCCGCCGCATCTCCAGCCGTACCGGCAAGGATGGGTACACCTTTCCTTGTGATACCATCATCGGCCGCCAAAGCTGGTTCCGTGTAGGACCAGTTCTGCTTCAACTGCCCAGGCAACCACTTGCCAGGCTCTTCGTACACCACCATGCGCATACCGGCACCCTCAAAGGACGTCGGCTCGGGGGAACGCCCGAAGATGACTGAGTTCAGCCCCACCTTCCGAATGTTGCCGTCTTTGTCCCTCACTTTCTTGGAAAGGTCCAGCCTGGACGCTGAGTTACCCGCCAGGGACGTAGCCCGGAGGAAGTTTGGTAAATTGTTGTAACCGGTCTTCAGTACGTCGTTCATGAACTTCTTCATGTCCTCCTCGGTCTTAGACGTAAAGCCAATCTCCGAGTACGGGTTGTGGATTGCCGTGCAGTACATGGCGTTAGCCAGGCTGTACGACTTGCCCCAACGTCTCCGTCCGCCTAGGATGACTCCCTTGCCGGTATTGTCCTCGTACAAGTCAGAACCACCGTAGAGGCACGACTCAATCAAGTTGAAGAACTCGGCATTGCAACGCCGAAACTCCGGGGAGATAAGACCTCCGTTCTTCGACTTCATCTTCCAAAAGTAGGTGTACATGTACATCATGCCACAGATGCCGTTGTATCCAAACCGGGTCCTTCGTATCTGCTCATGCTCCCACTTGGCTTGCTCCGTCTTGTTGGAGAAGCTCGGGATGATCATACGCTGAGGCTTGTACGTAGACATCTCCAAGGCACCAATCTTGTCAAGGTAGTGCTTGACCCGATCGTTGACATCGTAAGCCTGGTTGTACAGAAAGTCAATAAGGCTCTGCTTCATGCGTGGAAGTCGTCAATTGCTGACATGCCACCCACTTCGCTGTCCTGTGGTTGCTCCATGTTCATCTCGTTGTTGATGAGGAGCTCGATGGCTTTGCGTTGCTTGGTGAGGTCTATGAGCGAAGCGGAAAGCTTCTTGATCTCGTCAGCCTCTAAGCCGGCCGCACCCTTGAGTCGTTTACGAATCTCGGAGAGAGCCGCTTCCAAGGCTTCCAGGGACTCCCTTTCGGAGCCAATGCCCTGCATCTCGTAGTACGCTTGGATGTACTTGTCCATCTTGTCCTTGCGGATAGACGCCACAGAGCCAATGGCTCGTTGGTAGCGTTCATCTGGACCAAGGTTCTTGTAGGGAGACTTCCAGTCGGCATAGAGGGATACGAACTTGAACTCGTCCGATGTGATGCCCTTGAACTGCGGAAGGATGGAAAGGTGAGGGTTGTCGTCAAAGACGTCCTCTTGACTTATCTTGAATAGCATGCACTATTAACCAAGACTAGTCGTCTTGGTTCTAGCCAAAGAACTTGATGGAAACTAAAAACTTGTTAGCAACTGCAAAAGTTGTTAAGCTAGCTGACCATGTTGATATTACAATACTCGAAATTTCTTCAGCTGTCCCCAAATTGACCCTCGGAATCGTTCCACTGTTTTGGCCACTCTGAGCCCCTGCTGCAATTTCTACTATTATGCTTGTCGATATATTGCCTGAAGTGACGACGCCTGGAAAACCCATTTTCCAATATGAAGACGCAGGAGTGGCGTTTATCGTCCCTCCAGTTACGATTGCAATAGTAGGGGCAACGCCCATCGTATTATAAAGCGTAGTTCCTGTTGGCGCGTTGGTGCTGTCAACATTGACGTACCCAATCCACTCCTTGTAACCCTTTTCCCCAGCAAAGGAGTTGGCTACAACTCCAGTCAGCGTAACTGGCGTGGTAAACACCACTGGAGCACTAGCTGGCTGATTCATCTCCACTCTACGTGACGCCGTGTCATCAAAGACTTGTGTGACATAGTCGTTGTTAACCAAAACCTCCCCCAAAGAAATGACTTGTCCATTGGCCCTTGTTGGCGTTCCAATCGATGTCAGCCCAAATGTGGACTTAACATCTGCTAAGGCGCTACCAGCAATACGTGAGTCGCCATTGGTTAGCACCAACAAGGTCTTTGCGTTCTGCGTGTAAGCATAGACTACCTGGTTCTTGTTAATGGCGCCTGGAGAGTCTGGCGCACCAGCCAATGTCTGGAAGGAGAAGTTAAATAGTTGACTCATGCCTGGTTAATGATTTAGAATCCGGATGTGATAATGCTTGACAAGGCCGTATTAGATGCCAAGACCAAGTTGTCAGGCGTATCCAAATAGATCTCCGAAACAACTCCCGTAACACCAGCGTCAATAAACCGGCGGTCGTCCGCAATGGTCCCTGCTGATTTAAGATTCTTAAAACCAATGATACAGCCAGCAGACCCTGTGGCCGAAGCGTTAAGTACACGGTTATTCCCAATAAATCGTAATGCAAATGGAGCAGACATAAATCTTACATCGTTACCTAGTGTCGCAGAGGTTTGAAGCTGGTTTGGAGTCCTGTTAATGGCAAACTCATACATCTTTCCATTTACGATATACTGAACATTAGATGAACCGGTAGCCGTCAAGTAAGCTACAGCAATGTTTTCCAAGTTAATGATAAACACCCCGGTTGCTGTTGAAACGCCCGTAACAGGGGCGTCTTGCCTGCCAACACCGCTTACGGTGCTTGTAACCTGCGTTAATGTTCCCGTTGAGTTCACCAATGACGCATAAGACCCGGTAGTAATGGTAGCCACACGATCTGCCCCAATCTGGGCGTCGTAGAACTCTACGTATCGGTTGTCACCACCCCCGGAGTAGGCCCACTTAAAGTCATCGGTAGATATAGCCGTAACTCTCAGCGTATTACCCGTGAGAGCGGTGCCGTTGTTATTAATTACTTCTTGAAAGCGAATTGCACTTGCCATAGTTTTGTTAGTTCTGAAACATTAACAATACGGCCTTGGCGATGGTTCACTCCTCGTCTTCCCCGAAGACGTCGTCAAAGCCATGGTCGATCTCAATGATCGCCCCAAGCATCGTGAGCAACTTGTCGCAGAACTCCTCATCCTCCCAATCAATCATCCCCCAGTAGCAAACCACAGGTCCATCCAGCGTCTCCGTCTCAAAGACCTTCGCCTCGTCATCAAAAGACACAATCTCCGCGTACTGCACAATGCTGTACCGGTCGTCCGCATGGGGAACCACCTTGTGCGTAGCGCTCTCCCAATAGCCAGGTCCATCCGACCCCTCATCAAGCCAGGAACGGCGATGGAACTCAAATCCATAATGCTCCAAGATGTGCTCACTCATGGTCTAAGATCCTCCGTTTGTAGTTGCTGTTCTCCAATAAAGCCCTGTAACGGCTCTCAAATACCGAAAAAGGCGTATGAACCATCTCCTCGTACAATCCGTAGTCCCTCGGTTTCACGAACAACGCATGCTCCCACATGACGCTGTCAAACTTCGTGTCCGGGTCCTTGGCCAACCTTTCGTAGTAGTCCTCCATCAACTCCACCACCACGCCGGGGTGGAAGTTTAAATGCACTTTTGTCATACCACCATAACACCTCAACTACGCCCAAGTTCCGAATCACCCAACTTTTCCCCAAATAAGTACTTCCCCCGATCCCCCACAAAGACCAAACGATGGTTCACCAACCACTCATTCCCCGAACGAACCAACAACCCCTCCCGAACCAATGCCTTCACAGCCTTGTGGTAGGCCGACCTATCGGCCGTCTTCCCGAGCTGTACCTGGCAGAAGTCCTGATAGCTCGTAAAACTCAATGCGACGACCCTGGAGCCACTTTTAAGACGCTGGAGTACGTGCATAGCCAACTGCAACTCGGAGGGCTTAAAACGCATTAAAACGTCTATAGCGGGTAAGAACAGCTTGACGAACCTACCGCGGTCCCAAGTGGACCCGCTATGAACCCTTACGTGCTCATCAGAGATGAACTTCTCCCCAGTCTCCTCATCCAACAGAGAACGCTTCCGTACGTATTTAGCCATGCTACAAAGATAACCCAAATGACCCACTTGGGTTCCAAAAATGTGGTAGAAATTCACCACAAAAGTGGTAGAAATTCACCACACACCCCTTTTTAGACCCCCTAAAAAACGCTGTTTTCAATAGCGTAGAGGCACTATTTTGAAACACCCCAAAAAAGTGTCTTGTATATAGAAGAATAGGACCCTAAATGAAGTAGTAAAACCCAGTTGACTACAAAGCGTAGCCAATAGGATCATCCCCCCATTTTGGGGATGTGTCCCGGTAGGGATGCAACCCCTAATGCCCCCACCTGTACGACCAAATCGTACAACTGGTTACCACATGTAACCACTTAATGTCCCTCCTACGACCCAAAATGACCCTCATTTGTGCCTTTTAAGGCACATTAGGTCGGAATTATCCCGAATTAGTGCTGAAAATGTGACAGGTTTGGTTGCAGTGTCACTGACACTGTAAGCTAATCCGACCCTGAATGTCCAGTTTTTATGCTAATTTACTGGACATCGTATCAGCTACGTCAGCCTGGAGCTGACGGTGGTAATCCGAAAAAAGGGATAGGCGTAAATTTTGGCATACCCCCCCATCCGTCCGTGCTGACCGGTCGTCCCGAAAGTACCTCCCCCCCGTCTGTTCTGGCCGTAAACAATCCATTACCTGTTTACATTGTGTTATATAACACATTGTACAACAATTGGTTAGTGTATCTGTTGTTATGGTAACACAGGATGAATAGGTAGGTCTATTTTGTTCGTATTGTGTCGGTAACACAAAACAAACAAAACATGTTGCAAGTAATGTATTCAGTGTTGGTAACACTAAATACAAAAATGATGGATATTGTGTTGGTAACATTGAATGAAGGGAAAATGTATTTGATGTTGTAACATATTGCAAAGCCTATCTTGTTTTTTCTTTGTGGGAAAAATTAGGGACGAAATGTATCTTGTGTTATAACACTATACAAAGGGAGGCGTTAGGTTAAAAATTAATTGTGTCCAATAAAATGGACAATGTGTCCTAAAAATAATACACCATTTGTCCTAATAATAAGACACTGCAAACGATACAACTTTGAAGGCCGTTTTGTACTTTTGTGTTGTTCGGGAATGAGCCCGAATTTAACCCTTTTATACCTTATACCATGACCACCACCGCCACCACCACCACCGCAGAAAGTGTTAACGCGTTAACACTTTGTACCATCGCCGATAACGAGCAATTTGCTGTTATCGTTAGTGAATTGGCTAATTTGAGGAACGCTGAATCGGAAACGGCCCGAACGGGAGCGGAAACGATTTTAGACGGCACATTAAAACAAGCCGTACTAATTGCGAAGGCCAAAACATTAACCGACAAACTAGACAAAGATAAACGGCCGAATGTAGAAAAGTTTGCGGACCTTGTAGGTTATTCGTACGGGATGACTCGAAAATATTTAGACCTTGAAAAAGCCTACACTAAGGCCGAAAAGGACGGACGGGATATTGACACATTTAAGGCCTTGAATCGTTCGGTTATTGCAAACGGCAAAAGGCCTATTTACGGGATTCAAGCCTTTACGGACTATTTAAACGGATTAGATATCTATCGTTCATCCCTTGCAAAGGAACAAGAAAAGGCCGAAGCAAAGAAACAAAAGGAACAGCAAAAGGCCGAAGCCGAAGCTGAAAAGGAACAAGCAAGGGAACAAGCCGAAGCCGAAGCCGTAGCAAATTTGAGGAATTCGGCCTTTACTATTAGCAAAGTATCTTTGAACGGCCTAATTAGTGAGGATATTCAGTTAAAGATAATTAGTACGGACAACATTAATCCCGTCGTTCTATGTTCGGCCCGTTATTCAGACCTTGAAAAGGCCTTTAATATTATCTTAAATTGCGTTCGCAAAGTAGAGAACGAAACAGCCGAAAAAATAACCGCTCCAATATTAAAGACGGACGCTGAATTAATCGAAGCAGGACAAAAGGCCGTAAAGAATAAGAAAATACAAAAGATAAAAGATAGTCAAGCCTCGGGAATTGCACTTGAAGATAAAATTCGGGAGGCGATGTTGGGATAACAAGAAAGGGCTTCGGCCCTTTTTTTTGTCTTCACTATCACTATCGTTCACTATCTGTCGTGCGGCATCCCCGCACGGCTTCATTCATTCGGCATCCCCGCACGGGTGCCTTC
>Ga0315909_10001606_pt1 | contig 30444 bp, 27 predicted proteins | sample LakEriMetagenome_11_FD_203527 | JGI IMG/M metagenome (GOLD analysis project Ga0315909, IMG submission 203527) | Freshwater fungal communities from buoy surface, Lake Erie, Ohio, United States - Buoy 2 MA125 | ecosystem: Environmental > Aquatic > Freshwater > Lake | place: USA: Lake Erie, Ohio... | reverse complement strand
AAGAGCTTAAATTTGACGATTATAGAAAGATCCTACGTGACTCTAAGGGGTCTATCTTAAACTCATTTAAAGAGTGGTTTTTGAGCGAAGGAATTGAATTAGTAGTGGATGATAGTGCAATTAATATCATTGCTCAGAAAGCAATTGAGAAAGGACTTGGAGCTAGAGGGTTACATAGTGTTCTTGATGAGGCTTTACTTAATGCTCAATTTGAAGCACCTAGCTTAGAAAAAAAGCCTAGCAAGTTTACCTTAGATTCTATGGTAGTTATGTCTGGAAAACCTAAGTGGGTTTATTAATGAAAAGAAGTGATGCCGCTAGACGTATTCAAATTTTTCTAGAAGCAAGAGGATATTGCGGTAATTGCGATGATGGGGAAGCCTTAGTTAATTTTCTAATAACTGAACTTGAAATGCTTCCTCCTAGGATAGAGTTGCCACAATTGGGAACTTCAGATAATGCTTGGGAACCTGAGCAATGAAAGATCTAAAATTTGGAACTTTAGTTTGTTGTATGTTTTTAGCATTTATGTTAGGATTCTTAGCGTGTCATAAACTATATGCTGGTTTAGACAATAAGGATTTTCATGATTTCTCTAATCTATGGCGGTATAACTCATCATTATCTAGCATCTAATCTTCCATATTGTAATAGAATTAATAATGTCGGAACAATTCATAACGAATACGTTATTGCTTTAGCTGGCAATAACAAAGCTAAGTTTGGATTTTTGAATGGCAAAGATTCAGCTTGTGGCAATATATTTGGACCCATTTCTAGCTTTAATATAAGAAAAAATATAGATATTATGGTTGGTGGATATAATACTAATTTTAACGAATTTAATAAGTTAGGAATTGTTCCAGTTCATGTTGGAAATATAACTCCTGTTATTGGAGCAAACTTTAAAATTCCTATTACAAATAATATAGAAATTAATAATCTTATTTCTATTGGAATAATAACCCATGCAATAAGTGTGAGTTTTTAATTATGAATTATGTTAGACTTTTTTCAATTGTAGTAATTCTTATAAATTCTTTTAAATTACTATTTAGCAATGATCCGATAGAATCTTCGATTGGTCTTATATTAATACCAGTATTTATTGTATATCTTAAAAAAGTAGTTTATAAACTCCAGCAATAAAAGTTACTGCTGAGGCAATAGCTCCAATTATTCTTAAGGATGCATCCATCAAAGCTACGTGCTTTTTAATTGGTTGAATTTCTTCTTTAACTAGCTTAATTTGTTCTTCTGCTAGATCAGTTCTATAAATATGATGTTCTAAGTCTTTAGCTTGCTTAGCAAGGGTTACGTCAATATTGGAGATCTTATCTTCAATTCTATCTAACTTTTGATCCATTTTATCTAAGTGATCTTGCATGGGAATTCCTTTTAAGCCGGACCTTTTAACATTAAGGGTGTTTCTTCTTCTGTCTTTTGTTTCTCTTTAAGTTTACGAACTAACTCTCTAAAAGCTGGTTGCTGATTAAGTCCAAATAAGATAGATTCTTTTTCTCTAGGAGCTGCATCTACAATTTGACTTAGAACACGACTATATTCTTGAGAAGCTTTATCTGGAGATGTTTGTAAAGCCTGAGCTACAGAAGCTATTTCAGCTGGATTATCAGCTTTTAAAACTTTTTCTTTAGGTGCTTCTACATAAGTTGGAGCTAATGCGCCAGCTTTTTTAGCAGTCATTACTTGTTCTTTATATTGCTTAATTTCTGGCTTCTCGTATGCAGATGGCATTTCTTCAATCTTGCCTTGAGACGGTAATCCTTCTTTAAAAGAAGCAAGTAAAGCTCTTTGACGTTGTTCTTCTGGATCACGAACTCCACGCTCAAGCCAGTATTCAGGCATTTGAGGAGTAGCTCCAGATGGTTCTGGACTTAGTGCTTCTTCTGTAGCTTGTGCTGCAATTCCACCTATTAGTCCCCCTCCTGCAGCTCCTGCTATAGCAAGTGGTTTTGCAATTTTTTGTAATCCTTTTCCAAGTCTATATGTTTGTAGAGATCCAGCTGGAGAACCTATTAATTTTGCTAAAAATTTACTTCCTATAAATTGAGGAGAAATTGTTGCTAGTGCTAGATCAAAATTAGATAGATTTGCTGCTTTTTTTGGATCTTCCATAGCTACTTTTAAAACAGCTAATTCCAATTCTCTGTATAAATTATCTGGTAAACTTTTTTTAAGTTCAACTAATCTAGCAGCAACATCTCCGGATACATCAATCCCAGATTTATATAAATTAGGTGCAATATCTTGAATAATTTTTTTTTGTTCTTTTTGTCCAAATTGAATAAATTCTGGAGATTCTTTTGCTATTTTAGTGTCTCTTTTTATATATCCTGTTTTTTCTAATTTTTTAAGATCTGTAATTTTTTGAGACATTTCCTCAAAAAGTGTTGATGCTTCTGGATTTTTTGATCCAACTAAATCCCTAATTGCTCTCTGTGCAGCTTTTGCTGCATCTGCACCAAGTTTCAAATCACCATTTTGTGTAAACACTGCTTGTCTAATATCTCTAACAAGTTTATAAGCATCTTCACCTTTTAATAATTCACCTGGTTTATACCTATCTAGAATATTAGCTACATCTTTTTCTACTCCAGCATAAGCAGATGAGTATAGACGACCTTCTAATTCTGGAAATTGTCTAGCGAGTGGAGTTTGAAATTCTTTTATTGCAGCTTGTTTTCCCATTTGTTTTAAAGCTTGTTCTTTTTTTAATTGATCTATTATTTGCTGGTCTGCTTTTTGTATGTCAGGTTTAAAAGTAAATCCTTCCGGATCTTTTTTAAATTGATCTTTTAATTGATTATATTCATTTAATAGCTGTTCTTCTGAAATTGTGCCAAGACTTGCTTTTCTTTTGTTTTCTATAATTTCTGAAGCTTTTTTAGATGCAAATTTTTCCAATTGAGTAGCTCTCTGCTCCATAATCGGACTAATTGTTTGAATTTTTGGAGTTAATTCTTCTGATGTTTTTAAAAATTCAGGAGTTGTTATATCTACTTCTCTTGTAAAAGGCATAGAAGATCTAATAATAGATTGTTCATATTCTTGTTTAGAAATAGGTTTAGAAAGATTAGCATATGCTTCTTTTTCTAATTGATTTATAATTCTATTTTGTTTAGAAAATTGCTCTCCGACTTTAGCCATAGTTTCTTTAGGTTCTATAGTTTTAAGTTTTGCATATTCATCAGAAAGTAATTGTAATTGTTCTGGAGTATATGGAGACATTTTTTTTGCAGCAACTTCTGCAATAACTCCACCTGCTTCAGCAGTTAATCCCGGAATAGAACCAACCAATGCGCCAATTCCTGTAGCCTTTACTTCGGAAGGAATTACTGATTTTTGCGAGACAGTTTCAGCTGCTGTAGTTGGCGTTTCTGAGATATCTTGCCAGTCATCAACAGAATCTTGACTTAGTGGAACATCTTGCCAGTCATCTTGATTATTGTTTGCCATCTATTATTTCCTCGGTTCCATCTGAGTATGTAATTTTTGTTTTATTTCTAGAAGGACTATATTGTTTTTTAACAACCTGTCTCGACTGTTCTTTTTGTTGCAAAACTAAATCTGGACGAATAGTTTCTTTAACTTCATCCTCAGACATTTTAGTACGCTTAGTACCTTGTTTTGAATAAACAGATAATCTTGCTTGTAAATCTCTTTGTCCAGCTTGTTCAAATTTATCTGCTAATTCTTTCATAAATTTCTTATCTGTATCAGTAAGTTCTCCAGTTACAGCACGAGTAAAAGTACTATTAATTCTATCTATTATAGCCTTACTGCCACCATAAGCAGCTCTATCCTGATCAGACAATGCTCCTACTTCTCCAGAGGCTCTTGCTGCAAATGTCTTAGCTGCTTCTTGCGTAATTGGATTACCATCTATCATATCTCTTAAAGTTGATGCAGATTGAATTCTTTCTTCTGCTTTAACAACTTGTTTATCTTTATTAAACGAATCTTGAAGTTTTACTATCTTATCATACTCAAATTTATTTTCTCTAAAAGCTTTAGACTCTTCTCTTCCAGCTCCCATTTTTTCAACTTGTCGTCCATAAAGAATATTCTTTTGTTTCATTTCATCAATTTTTTGTTGCTCTAAATCTCTTTTAGCTTTAGCCATTTCTGCTATAGACATTTGCTTATATTGATTCATTAAAGCTTCTCTTCTTTGAGCTAAATCACTTTGAATTTCCGGAGATGTTGCAAACATATCAGCAACTTTACCTAATCCAGCACCTTGCTGAACTTGCACACCCGGAGCTTTGACATTCATTTGACTTTGTGCATTTAAATAAGTAGCTAACGCATCTCCAATAGATCCACCTATTTTTAGCATTCTATCACGCTTTCTAGCTTCTGCAAGATCTGCTTCACCTTTTCCAAGTAGCTTGTTATATTCAGCTATTAAAGCCTCTGATTTTGACATTGGAGGTTCTGCAGGAGGTAGATTTTTATTTTCATCTAAAGCTTCTTCTTTTTTTGGAGAAGCTTGTTTTACAACTGGTTGAACTGGAGCTTGAATTTCAGTTTGAGGAGTTTGCTGTTGTTCTACAATAGAAGCTAACTGCTCAGGAGTTGGATTAATTGGTGTGCTTAATTGATCTGAAGTTGGGTTAATTGGAGAAAATAATTGCTCTTCTTTTTTTGGATTAAGAAGATCTATTAAAGATTGATAATTATTATTTGCCATATTATTTTCCTATGCAATATTTCCATATTGATTTTTATTAGGTTGCCAGTTTACAGCCCAATCTTCTGTTTGAGGACTAACATTAGACGTAGCAGTTTGTCCAGCTCCTGCTACGCTGCTCCCTTTCCCTTAATTGCAGCCGCTCCTAAAGTTCCAGCTACATTTAATAAAGCACCTGTTTGAGCTTGTTGAGCCTGTTGAGCAGCTCCAGCTTGAGCAGCATATTGCTGTGCTAAATTACTTTGCTGTCCAGTAACTCCAGTGGCTTTAGCCATTTGATTTTGGAATTGTTGCTGGATAAGTCCTTTATTATAAAGTTCTTGTTGATTTCTTGCAGCTGCTGCTTGATTAGCAATATTTTGCTTAGCTGCTAAATTCTGAGCTGCCACGCTTTGTCTATTCTGAGTATTAAACTGATTAATAACATCTGCAGCTGATGCTTTCTGACCTGCCAATGCAAGTTGTTGCTGAGACATTTGAGATGCCATACTTGCTTGCTGACCAAGAGCTTGTCTTCTAGCTGCTGCAGCTTCTGCCGCTAATCTATCGCCTTGTTGAGCAGCCATATCTGCAGCTGCTTGTCCAGCTTGTAGTTGAGCAACTAAACTAGCACCAGAATCTCCCAATCCTCTTTCTTGCATTTGTTGTAATGTAGTTGCTTTTTGAGCTTGAGCCATTCCAGCTGCTTGTCTTCTAATTTGATTAAGAGCAGCAATATCTTCAGCTCCAAGTCCCGTTCTGGCTAATCCAGATACATCTTCTAAAGCTGCCATTTGGGCGGCTTGCAATCTTGGGTCCATTTGGATTTGTTCAAATCTAGATGGTCCTAAAGCTTCAGCTTCTAGAGTACCTATTAATTCTGGACTTTGTAAAGCAATTTTTTGAGCTTCTATAGTTGGAATACCAATAGCTTCTAACCTAGCGACATTATCTCGCATAAGCTTATTAGCTTCCCCCATTTCACTCTTACCAGCATTCTTACTCATATCTAGTTCCTCTACTATAAATTATCTGATATATATCTTCATAAGTCAACTCCATTCCAAACAATCGGCATAAATGAGCCGTTCTTTGTTGAGTAAACTCTGAAGTACTTTTACTTATCTGAGCAGAAATTGTCTTACAATTTTCTTGTCTAGCAATTTCTTCTATTTTATTTGTCAAATCTCTCCACTTATCTTTTCCTCTAGCTTGTGGAGCGACATACATTTCAATTATCTTTAAACAACTAACTGGTCCTACTTTCTGAAATTCATAAGTTACAAAACTATCTTCATCTTCTAAAGTTTCCCAATTAACTGTTTCTTTGACAAATTGAGAATATAGACTAGACATACTATCCTTGTCTGCGCAATAGTTGTTGCAATGCAGCAGTTCTAGCAGCTGTAGCTTCTGTATTTGCTATATTAGCTCTATTTTCAAATCCTTGACCAGCTAAATATTGTTTATATTTATTTTCTAAATCTTTAATTGCTAATTCTTTTGCTTTGGCACTTCCATAGGCTTTCATTGCGCCAGTATTTATGCCACCTACAGCTCCACCAATTCCTCTAAATATGTCCCCTACTACATTAGATCCAGCAATGTTTCCAGCTCCAGAAATAACTCCACCTGCTCCAGATCTAATATCTTGAACTCCTTGTCCAACTGCGCCTAATCCTTTAATTCCCAATTTAGATTCTAATTCTTTATATAGATCTGAAGTTGCTTGAAATGGATCTAAGGTATTGGCTCCTAATGTTCCACCTATTGCAGCACCTATTGCAGCTCCAGGTGCTCCACCTATTGCAGCTCCTGTACTTGCTCCAGCTGCAGTTCCTTCTAATGCCTTTCCACCAATATTAGCTTCTTCTGCTCTAGAAGTGGAGGTGGCTTTTAAATATTTATCTAATAGATCTTTATTAGTAAGAAGAGATCTTGTTTGTTCTGGTTCTAAAGCTGAAACATCATACCCAGCTTGTCTAAGCATATCCGCTACATTTCCTTCAACATTAGCTGAATATGTACTAGTTTTTTTACCAAGTAGATTTCCTCTAGAAACTTTCTTTTTTCCAGTTCCTGTTAATTCTGCAGATTCAGCACTTTCTTTAAATGTTTTCTGAGCTTCATCTAAAGCTTTTCTAATAGCTTCTGTGTTTAATGAACTTTGTAATGTCTGAGTTCCAGCTTTTTCCATATCTGAATACAATAAATCTTTTTGTAAAGCTTTTGAAATATCGGTTCCAGCTAATCTAGCAAGAGCTTGTTGTCTAGCTAATTCATCTTTAGTTATTAATCTTCCTCTCTCAGCAGCGACATTTTGAATTAAATTATCTCCTAAATTATATAATCCTTCTCCAGAACTAATTCCCAGCACAGCTGCTTCTTCTGGACTTAAATTTAAAGCTTTTAAATTAGTTCCTGATTTTAATGCAGATAATCCGGTATCATATGCTTTTTTTTGAGTTACGAGATTTTTATAATTCTCTTCTGCTCTTTTAATTCCAGCTTCTCTTTCTGCTAATTGCTCCGGAGTAAATTGAGTGTATTCACCTTCTAGATTTCTATATTTCATATAAGCTGCAGTTCTAGCTTTTTCTGCGGCTTTTATTTGAGCATTAGAAACTGCAGGAGTCTGCGCTGTATACTCAGCAATCTTTTTATCTAATTCAGCTTTATTTGTAGTTTCTCTATTTCTAATAATATCTCTATAATACTCTGGGAGTTGATCCCACTGAGTCATTGGAGTTCCATCTGCCTTCATTATAGGTTGCTTATTTTCATCAAGCACTGGCTCTTTAATAAGTTTATCTATTCTAGACTCTGTACCAGCTTCTTCAGCTGTTCTACCTTCTAAAAATGACTTTCTAGCTTGTTGTTGAATATCAGAAATTTCTTTTGCTCTTCCAGCTGAAATATTGGCAGATTCTGTCTGAGCTTGCTGAAGTTTTTGCTGTAAGTTCCCAGCTTGTTGAGCTTGTTGCTGTAATTGACTAACACCTTGCTGAGAAGCATTTAAAAGCAATGCATCAAGTTTAGACTGACCTCTGGTATAATCTCTTCCTTGACTAAATATATTTCTTAGAAGCTCTTCTCGTCCAGCAGCTGTTTGTGTTTGCTTAATTGCTTCTTGCGCAATATTTGCTTTCTCTGCCGCTCTATTATATAATCCAGCTTCTTGTAAAGATCCTGGACCTCCGTATTGAGCATTAATAATATCTGCAAATCTCTTTTCTTGATCTGGTGTTAATCCAGATGGTGCTGAAGTTTCTGGGGTAGGTATAGCTTGTGTAGCTTGTGTAGCTTGTGTAGCTTCTTGCGTGGGTTGTGTTTCTGGAGCAACTGGAGCTGGTTGTGGAACTTGATAAACCGCTTTTCTAGCGGCATCTATCGCAGCTTGAACATCTCCTGCAGCTGCTCCCATATTAGCCAAGCTTCCTGCTTCTACTTGTTTTCCAAATGTTTGCTGAGCTTGAGAAATTCCTTTCTGAGCACCAGTTGCTACGTTCTGAACTTTTTGAGTAGCAGCTTGTGCAACTTTTTGCTGACCTCCACCTTGAGCAGCTTTTAAATAACTTTTAAGATTAGTAAATGTCCCAGTACCAGCTTGCTGAGGTTTTGGTGCAGCTTTAATTGTAGCTGATTGAGAAGGAGCTGAAGGAGTACTAGTTCTTGGTTGACCAGCTTGTGGTAGAGGAGCTTCTTGTTGAGTTTGCTGAGCTTGTTGCTTCTTCTCTTCTTCCGAAAGAGTTTGCCCCATGCCTTGGCCAACTTGATTTGTGTTTGATCTCATTCCCATAGCTATTTTCCTCTGTAATATAAGGGTGTTAAATAGCTCTTTCCACCTCTATATTAATTCAATAAGTTATGCCTATTGCAAGTATCACAAAGTTATGCTATATTTGTGAACGGAGACTAACATCTCCTCTTTTTGCTCTTTTGGACCGTGAAATAGAGAGTTTACAAGCGAACTCGATATATGAGCCGGTGTAGGAAACGAAATACTCAACTAGGTGTCGCAAAACCATTAAGTACCTAGCGGAAAGCCAGAGAGTTAAGCAAAGTTATTTAGAACTTGGAACTTTGTAGAAAAGATACATTTAGGTTAAAAGCCCAAGCCTTCACCCCAAATAGCTAAAAGCACATTAAGGAGTTGGTTTTACTAGAAAGAGATTTATGCTCTATATAGGTAAAACTATGTGAAATTATTGGATTAATTCAAGTATAAGAGTGTATTTTGATCCAGCAGTGAAGTTAATTCCATACAAGATTTTAACAATTCCATTCCCTTGATAAGACCAATCAATATAGGGAGCTTGGGTAAATCTAGATGATTTATTAGTATTATTGGTTACTTTCCCAATATGAATCATAGATACATAAGCTAAGTTAGTGGAAATAGTAGAGTTTCCAACGGGATTTCCAGATGCATCAAATGTTATATCAATGCTAACAGAAGCTCGTGCTAGGTTGTCAAAATCAAGTCCACCATTAACTATTTGATATATCTCATCTGCAAATTCATTATAAGATCCAGCAATCATCTCGGCTGACTCTTGAAAGTCTTCCTCATAATCCTCTGGAACAATACGTCTAATATCAGATAACTTTGGCATTATCTATACCCTCTAGTAGAAACTTCTCTAGGCTCTAAAGATACTCCAATTAGTTTCCATTGTTCTCTAGCGTTTATATGAGTGAATTGAACGTGTAAGTACCTACATCTAGACTTATCTCTTGGAATTAAAGTTCTCACAGGAACTTCATTACCTTCTCCACCAAAAGTAACATTTGCCCAGTTATAGCCATCCCAATATCCAGGACCTCTGCCAGAAAAGTCAATACTAGAAAAGTCGTAAGATCTATCAGAAGAATATGCCACAGATCCACCCCAGAAGTTATTCTGGTCAAATATCAAAGTACCTTCTGGTATCTGCTTAGTAGATTCTGGTTTTCCAAAATGCTGTGGAGCGTATTGTACAATACATTTAATTCCTTTAAATATTGAAATATCTCCCACAATAAACTTATTCTCAGATTTTATTGTAACTGTATTTATTAAGGAATTTACTCCAACTATTAAAACTTCATAAATTAGTGCTTGGCTAACTGATTTATAATCTTTATAATTATTAGAGCTAGCAGGATCGTTTAAAACAGATACAATATCGTTAAATGAATCTCGTATATCAGTAGCAACGTCTGATCCAGAACTAGGAGTTACAATAATTCCATCGCTTAGTAATTTAGATTCCACTTGCTGTAATTTAATCCCTAAACTATCTCCAGTTACTGCTTTTAGTCCATTATAGTAATTTTTATTAAGTCTCCATGTACCTGCCGTACCTGCTACACTAACACTTACATTTATTGAGAATGTATTTGAAGTTAAAAAAGTTATCTCATATTCTCCGTCTATTTTTGGACTAGAGTTAGTAACATTTATACTAACTACATCTCCCGACGATAATCCGTGATTTGCAGATGTAATAATCGTTGGATTTGATGCAGATGCTGAAGTAATAGATCCGCTTATAGATAAATCTCTATCTAGCTTCTTAAGGAATCTATTAAATTTATTTATATCTAAATACTGAGTTTGAGTTATTACATCTCCAACTGCAATGTCAGCTGCCGAAGATATAGTGTATATAGTTCCACTAACTGCGCCAGTTCCAATACTTCTTATAATTTCTCTATCTGAATGATCTTGTCTTTCAAAGTTTTTTCTTTCTTGTAATACATAAGGTCTTCCAGAAGAATCTCCTAGATATATCCTATCATCTGCAGGATTGACCACGCCACAGTTTGCTGGCTTAGTCCATCTAGTCCATGCTCTTGTAAAAGTATTATACCTAAAGGCTTGTGTGGCGTATTGATTTGTTGTTTTTTCTGGAAGCCATAGAATATAACATCTGTCAGATTCCGAAGAAATACCCCAGCTCATTAGCTTATAGTCAAACCTAGTATTAGTTACTTCTTGTATTTTATTCTCGATATTTCTTGACATAATCTGAACACCTGTCTCAGATACAGTAACAACTCCTTGGCTAGTTAAAACATAAACTAAGTTGTTTAAGTTTACAGCTGTGTCTGGAGCGAATGTTAATGCAGAAGAGTCACAAAGACGCACTGAAAAGTTTGGTGCAGATTGTCCAGAAATAATGTACACGCCTTCTTCTTTTAAAACAGCTAAGCTATCTCGCAATGCAATAATTCTTTGTATCTTTTTATCTCTCGCTCCAATGTCAATATAATTAACTAATGGAACTGCCTCTGGTTGGTATATCTTAGAGAAGTATACTCTATTAGGATTTACTGAGTTGTCAGAAACTACATCAGCTGGAAATACTATTGCTGTATCAAAAGAACCAATAGTTGGGGATGTTACTCCAGATAGCTTGAAAGAAGTAGTAGATGGAATATTAGATATTATCTTTTTTCCAATAATTGTAGGATTCTTTATAGAATCTGATGTAGGATCGATGTATGTGTAAAGTTCTTGGTATAAACTAAATTCATGAACCACTGGAGTTGTATAGAATACAGCTTCGGGACTTGACGTAGTTATACTTGTAATAGTTTTAGTAATTGGTAAACTAGGTTCAAACACGGCAATTGGATTTCCGAATCCATCTAGAAACTGCTCATTAAAAGCAACATAGAATGGATCGTCTAATAAAGATCTTGATTCTAGTAATATAATCCCAGGGAGGTCATTTAGCCCAGATAAATAATAAGCATTTACTGGAGAGTTCGGATCTTTATTTATAACTCTTTCCAGCGATCTAGCAGTATCTTCAATAGATAAACTTTGAGAACTTAGCCCAGATAATAATACTTCGTTATTGGCAGCATCTTCGCCATTTCCTTCCTGTACGATAATTGGATCATCCCATCCAGTAACAGGAGATGATTGAACCACGGGATCGGCATCACCATTGTCTGCATAAACAACGTCTATGGTAGTTTTGGCAATTCTAGAAGTTCCAGCAATGGCAGTAATATCTTGTTGAGATCCTCCAGACGTTAAGGAAACTCTGAAAGTATTAGCAGTTTTATCTATGATATAGTACACAGTATCATTAGTCAAACCAGTTGGAGAAGTACCAGAGAAAGTAACTGTATCTCCATTTTGAAATCCATGAGAAGCTATAGTTATAAAATCAGTTGTACTATTGACATCATTTAATGAATTAAATTCATAACTAAGATTAGTAACTGAAAAGTCATTAATATCAAAAAAAGCATCTACGAAAGCATCTGCTGATCCTTGTATTGTATCATCATAAGTTCGCATATCTACTCTAAGAAGAATACAAGTATCTTCTGAAGGAAAAGTAGATCCACCTTTGTCAAACCAAACTCTATATTTAATTTTATTCTGGGCAGACATTATATCAAAATAAGAACTTTCTGTAGTTAGAGATTTCTTTTTAGCAGTAAATCTAAGTTTTTCATTTGTTCCTATAAATGTATAAGAACTCATTTTTGTAGAGTTGCCGATATATAGTTTAGATACTCCAGAATTATAAGGAAACACAGAAAGCATACTAAATTGCAATCTATGTCTTTCTTTTGTATTTGAGTAAAAAGCTGAACCTTTAAATATAGCTACGTCATGAGCAATAGGAGGTGCTTCATTAGCTTGTAGAATACCTTCTCCAGTTACTGGATTTACGTATAAATAAGCTCCACCTTCTCTAAATGTTTCTGGGATATAATCATCAAAAAACACTTCAGAAGGAATAACGCCATTAGTTGTTACTGGGGATTCTGCAATTTTTTGAAACTCTTCGCCAGGATCAATATCATTCAATGTTTGACCAACTTGCACAGTAACAATGGCAGTTCTATAAACTTCATAGAAATAATCTTTATTGGATATCTCGCCAGGGACTGTTATAGTTAAATTAACATTGGCAGGAATTCCTATAGAAGTTCTACCATCATATACTTTAGATATGGTAGCGTATGTTACATCTATATTCCCTTGGCTAGCATCTAAGACATCTCCACCATCTCTGTTAGTAACAGTTACTATATCTGATCCAACTTCTACTTGAATATCAGAAATAGAAAATAATGATTCTGCTATTTTTGATGCATAGTTTATTTTATTTTTTATAGATATATTATAAATCGGTATCTGAATAAGCTGACGGCCTAGTAGTAAGCTACTAGTTGGAGATGGATCACTTCCAGAAATATTAAACCATACAGCAAATTTATTTGTAGGACTGTCGAATAAAAAGAAATCATTATTTGAAATACCGCTATATATTTCTGAAGTACCAACTTTTTTAGTTAGTGTAATAATAGTGCTAGCTGGCTCAGAAGATAATTGGAATGTATCTGTAGTTTTATTTCTAATGTAATAAGTCTGAGTAGCATCTAATTCATTAGCTAATGTACCAAAAAGTCTTACTTTAGTTCCATCAGTATATCCATGTGATGCAATTGTTATAGTTTTACCAACTGTAGTACTTTCTACAATACCTCCAGTACCTGTAGCAGTTATGTCAACTTCAGTTCCAGTGGTTGTTGTTTTTAATTTAATTTTATTTGTATCTACTCGTATTACATAATAATTACCAGCTGTTAATCCGGTAGGTAAAATAAATGCTCCAGCTGATAATTTAATCAAATCATTTGTTTGATAGTTATGATCAGTTGCGCCAGTAGTTAAATTTATTGTATTATTAACTACACTTACATCAGCGGCTGCGAATGTTATTTGAGTACCATCAGATATGCTAGAAGTTGCATCAAAAGACTTATGGATACCAGCACCAGCATCTAGCACTGTAACAGTGAAACTCTCTCCTGTATTTATATCTTTAGAGGTGTTAGTTATAACATGCCTAGAACTTGGAACTCCTCTAATGACATTTCCATTAACGTCTTTTCTTGCCCATAAAACCTTATAAGCAACTTTTGACTGAGCTGGTAAAAATCCAGAACTAATAGGAACTAGAGTAGTTTCTAGTCCAATTGCTTTAACCCCACCAGCATTGGTTACATATCCAGAATCCGTAGAAAAATCATCTGCAGACTTAGCAGATATTTTTTTAATACCCTCGTTCGTTGTAAAATATAAATTGGAATTAAGTTCAAAATAGCGCAATCTTAGCCTATCTACAAGCTCTGAATAACTTCCAGAGAAGTTTAAAAAGGCTCCATTACCCGTAGAATCAAAGCTAAGTTTATTTGAGTAATGCCTTATAATTCTGCCTTTATAAGTCATTAATTGTTTAACGACAGATTCATCGCCTGTTTCATTACCAAATTCGGCAAATCCTCTTCTAGGTTCAATTACGTTATCTGAGTCTATAACGCAATTATCTAAGATATCAGCGGCTCCATCAGGTCTTGCTAGTTCGTTTGGAGATGTTACAAGACCACGTTTAATGGTTAATACAGCCATGGATTACCACCTTCTATTGCGTCTTCCTAGTGTATTTAAAGTATTTACTAGTGGAGAATGTCTTGATTTAATTTTAACTTGAGCACCTTCAACTCTATTATCTAGAAATGTGCCAGCATCTTTTTCCATATTAGCTAACTTTCTTTCAGCAGATTGCTTATTTTGCTCATCCCCCATAGCTTCAAGACAAGCTACTGCAACTCTTTGAGCTAGAATAGGATGTAATTCAGTAGGGATATTTGGAACAAAAGTTTCTTCTGCAGCTGTAACGTACTGACCAGCTTCGATATCCGGAATAGATTCAGCCGCAAAGCTGATAATTCCAAGAGACTGGTTAACGTCATTAATTCTTACGTCATAATATATAATTTTATTTGGAGAAATGTTTTGAACAAAGTCAAAGTATTGATCAGCAACCATATGGGTTGGTAGAGAATTTACTTGCAAGCTTTTTACATCTAGCATTAAAGTAGCTGTGCCACCAGTTCCAGATAAAGCGAGAGAAGCCCCAATACTAAAACTATTTGAATTAATAATAGATATTTCATAAACACCGCTAAAAATACTTAAGTCAGATAAAGTTACATTTGAAATAGCTACTTTTCTTCCATTAGGTATCCCATGATTTGGACATACAATAATAGCTTTACTTCCAGCTGGAGTAATTGTTGAAATTGCACTTGCAATAGGATTTATTTTATCAACTTCTACTATATCGGAAACAGAATTAATTACAGCCCCATTCGACTCTAATATTAGAGAATTTGGACGCATATAAAAGTATATTCTTAATTTTTGACCAATGTTTGTCTGGAAGTTTGTTAGTATAATGTCATTGTTTTCTAGGTAAAATCCACGAGCATTAATATAGGCAGTTGTATTGGAAAAGTCAGAAAGTTCATTTAAAGAATAACGATGCATTTCAAATACATTGTCATTTTCATCTACCAACGCTACATCTCTAAGTTTATTTCCATGTGCTCTTGCAGGAATTGCATATCTTTTTTTACTTGGTTCTAAAACTATTTCTGTATAGTATACTAAATGTTCTTCGTGCATTCTTTGAATTAAAGGAACTAATCCAAGATTAATTTCTTCCGTAGCCATCTCTAACAGATCTTCATCTGTAAAAGTTTCTTGGCTAGAAGGTATAAATGCTCTACGTTTGATACTGCGTATCAAGTCACCTGTTTTAAGAATGCTGCTCATTTAAGCCCTCTTTTAGGCTTTGCCCAGTTTCTCTTTTAGCAACTCATACATAGCTATCATTTCGTCTTCTGACATCTCAGAAACTTCATCTGCAGCTTGCATTTCTGGAGACTCGTCTTCCTCTGATTCACAAGCAGGACAGCCTTTTCCTTTGCACATTTTACAAGAAGACTCATCCTCCATTTCAGATTCACCACTTTGCTTAGACTTAAGCTTCATGATTTTTTCTGCCATTGATAAGCCTTTCTCAAGACCTTCTGGAGAATCAGACATAACCGATACTTTTTTAAGACCTTTCTTTCCAATCATATCTTTCATTGGAGAATACATGTCATCTGACATTTCATTAGAAAGTTCTTTTAGCATCTCTGATTTAGCTTTTGCTTTCTTTTCCATAGTTTATAGCTCCTTATTGCTACATATAATAAGGGTGTTATAGGCTAAGTCTGTCATTTAATTTTAATTAATGTAAAAACAAGTACTTATAAAATAAAAGAGGCGGTAAAAACCGCCCCTAAAATTTATTCAAACTATAGATTTTGTTATTAAAAAAGCATCAATAAATCTAATTTATAAATAATTACCTATTATTTGAATAAATACACTATTCTATAATTGAGTAATATTGTATGCTTTTACATTATACTGATTATTTAATCTTAAACATGGAATTATTCTTGTTGATGAATTTCCTGATATTCCTAAAGCAGAAAATATAAGTATATTATTAGCATAAAATAATGTTTCAGTGGTTTTTATGATAATTTTAAATTCAATTTCAGAAGAAACCGGATAAGTATAATAGTTACCTAGTGAATTATTTATTCCAACTTGATTAGGAAAACCATCCCTAAATAAACCACTAAATAATCCTGTATTTTCCATTACTAAACCAATGAATTGAAATTGAGTAGATAAAGGAAAAAAATCATTATTAACTGTTATTTTATATTCAATACCATTCCCAATAGCGTAACTATTTGAAGAATATAACACACTGCTAGTAGATGAATTTAAAGTTGTATAACTACTAGTTACTTCATTTTGTCCATTTAATGAATAATTAGGATTCCCAGAAAAATTCCAAGTTATATTGTTTGATGGCGTAGATGGTGTTAAATCAATATCAAAATCAGCTGTAATTAATTGTGATCTATATATCTCTAACACTCCTCCATCAAAATCAAAAATCTGAATAACCTGTACTTCAAATATGTCTCTTGCTTTTTCTGAAATTAAAAATGATCCGGTAGGACTCACTTGAGATGGATTAAATTCTACTATTTCATACTGTTTTCCAGGACTACTCTTATATACTACACTAACTCTACTCCAATTTGAAGAATCATTAAAATAATTATCTGCTTGTACTGGAGATAATGCAAGTAATTCCGATTTGTTTAAAGTGAATGTAGCGGAAGTTCCTTTTACTATAGAACTTGGTTTTGTAATTATTGACATAATATTTCCTTAAATTTTAATGATGAATTTAATATTAGCATTCCCATCTGGATTTGGTAATGTAAATGTAGTAGATCCATTCCCAACTCCATAACTTGTACCAGTTACAGCAAACAAAGCTGAGTAAGTAGTTCTGCTTACTGCAGATCCATCACAAAGTAACCATCCAGAAGGAGCAGTAGCACCAGCATACATAAGCATTGATCCAGTTGGAGCGGCACTTCCTGCAGATAAACCAGCTACAGTTGAATCTGTATATGCCTTAGCTGTAGTTAAAGTAAATTCATCCATAGAATCTGCATAACTTTCAGCGTAAGATCTATCACCAGTTGATGAAGTATCAATAGCAGTTTGAGTAGCAGTACTAACAGGCTTATTAAGATCCGAAGTATTATCTACATTTCCTAATCCCACCGCAGACTTATCAAGTGTTTGGAATGACTTATCTCCGCGCCAATACTGACTAGTACTACCAGCTGTTATTGCATTTTCTTTTCCTGATAAAGAAGATGTAACACTAGAAATACTTGCTTTAAGATCTAAAGCTGTCTGTGTTGCAGAATTTATTGTATTTCCACCAGAAAATCCTGCTAAAGCATCATCAGTATAAGCATTAGCAGATGTCAAAACAAGTATTGCTTTAGAATCAGCATAAGAATTAGCTGAAGTAATAGCAGCTTGTCTAGAAGTTTTTTCTGCTAGTATATCCGCAGATAAAGATGAAGAAAGAGCAGAAATTTCAGATAGGTATGCAGAAGTAATATCTTCAGAAGCTGATACAATTTCACTGTCTACGTAACTTTGTAAACTTGAAATAGCAGCTGCTCTTGAAGAAACTTCTTGACTAAATTTAGTATCTGCATAAGAATTAGCTGAACTTAGAGTAGAAGCATCTGCGGCAGATCTACTACTAGCTTCTGAAGAAAATCCATTAGTTATGGCATCGTAAATATCGCCATCAGCATTTTGGAATTCTTGAATTAATTCAGCAAATGAATCAATAGCAGAAGGATCTACGTTAGTAATTATATTATTAATTTGACTTTGTAAACTTGAAACAGCACTTTGTCTAGAACTAGATTCAGAACTAATTGCACTAGATAAAGAACTTTCAGCAGATTGTGCTCTAGTACTTTCAGAGTCAATTTGACTTTGCAAAGAAGCAACTGAAGAAGCTCTAGAAGATTGCTCTGCGCTTATAGCAGAAGATCTAGATGATTGCTCAGCACTTAAAGCAGCTGATCTAGCAGAAGATTCTGAAGATATAGCAGCTTGTCTGGAACTAACCTCAGCAGAAATCTGAGATTGTAAACTAGCTTCGGCAGCTAAAGCTCTAGACTCTTCAGCATTAATTTCAGACTGAGCACTTGCTAAAGCCTCATCTGCTTTATCTCTTGAGTATTGTTTTAACGGAGCTTCTAATGTACTAACTTTTACAGATTTAGATACATTACTAGAAGAAACTAACATTAAATCATTTTGATCTAATGAGCCTGTTTTTTCCGTCAGTTGACTTAATTTTTTATTCATTTATATCTCCAAGTTTGTATTATTAATATTCTAAAAAATCATCAGAATCTAACAACAATTTATATCCATCTTCTAACAAAAATACAAACTCTTCACTATCCGAGTTGGCGAACGTAATATCGAAATCTTCTGAATTTAGAAACTCCCTGTCTATTTTCAGAAATTGACCATCGTAGTCAATAATAGTTATTGATTCAATTATAAAAGAATTTCTAACTTTATCGGAACTACTAAATGTCCCATCAAAAAATCCATCTTCATCATTAAAAGTAACAATTTTAATCTGATTTCCTTCAGTACTGACATAATTTAAATTAACTCTCTTCCAATTGGAAAAGTCATTAAAATAATCGTCAGATGATACTACTGAATTATTTACTAGATTAGTTTTGAATAAAGTAAAAGAAACATCGGTTCCTTTTAGTATACTCGAAGGTTTTGAAATTATTGACATAACTTCCTTTTTAAAAAAGGGAAGGATTTCTCCTTCCCCATTTTGTTAAACTAGTACTTAGTAAGCGTAAGTAACGAATACTACGTCACCAGATTCAATAGCTTCAACACCATTAGATGCGAAAGCTCCGATCCAAGTAAGACGAGTTTTACCGCCTACAACAGAAACTGTATAATCTTCATCCTTGTGAACCATTAGACGACCAACGGCAACAACAAGTGAGTTAGCAGTTGCTTCACGAGTAAGTTCTACATAAGAAAGCTCAGTAGAAATCGTGATTTTTTGTTTAGCAAAAGCTTTAGCTTCAAGAACATCAAGTCTTGCATCTAAATCACTTTCAGCAGCCATAGCACGGCTTTCTTCAGAAGCTAAATCAGATTCAAGGTTGTTGATATCAGACTCAGCTGTATCCATACGACCTTCAAGAGCTGAAATATCAGAAGAAGCATTGAAAGATTGAGATTGAAGAGTTGAGATATCAGACTCAGCTTCAGTCATTCTTGATTCAAGAGAATCAATATCGCCTTCAGCAGTTGTCAATCTAGTATTTAAACCAGACTCAACACCCATAGCTCTTGATTCTTCAGCATCAATATTATCTTGAAGATCTTGATCTCCAGCAATTCTTGCAGATTCTTCAGAAGAAATAGCAGATTGTCTGCTAGAAACTTCAGCTGTAATCTGAGATTGTAAGCTAGACTCAACACCCATAGCGCGAGACTCTTCAGCATCAATTGAATCTTGAAGATCACTTTCAGCACTTTGTGCACGAGAAACTTCAGAATTAATTTGAGACTGTAGAGAACCTTCTACACCTTGAGCACGGCTAACTTCAGAATTGATCTGAGATTGTAAGCTAGACTCAACACCCATTGCACGGCTTTCTTCTGAATCGATATTGTCTTGCAATACACCTTCAGCAGCCATAGCTCTAGATTCTTCTGAATCAATATTAGATTGTAGTAAGCTTTCAGCAGCTTGAGCACGAGAAATTTCGCTATTTAGAGCAGATGTAGAACCTGTTCCAAGAGCAGAAATTGCAGAAGTAATACTTCCATCAGCAGTTTGGAAAGCAGCAACAACTTCAGACAATGAGTCTAAAGCAGCTGGATCAATATTGCTAATTACGTTATCAATCTGAGATTGAAGACCAGAAACCTGACCATCAACGTATGTTTTTGTAACTGGATCAGTTTCAAGAACATCAAGTCTATCGCTAAGTGCTGATTCAGCAGACATAGCTCTTGACTCTTCAGAATCGATATTGCTTTGTAAAGAACTTTCAGAAGCTTGTGCACGACTTACTTCAGATGTGATTTGAGATTGAAGACTTCCTTCAACTCCCATAGCACGGCTTTCTTCAGCATCGATTGCGTCTTGAAGATCACTTTCAACACCCATAGCTCTTGACTCTTCAGAATCAATATTACCTTGAAGGGTAGATTCAGAAGCTTGAGCACGAGATACTTCCGCAGTAATTTGAGACTGCAATGATCCTTCAACACCCATAGCACGAGATTGTTCAGAATCAATATTGTTTTGTAGAGTTATATCAGCACTACTTCTAGCAAATTCTTCAGAAGAAATAGCAGATTGTCTACTAGAAACTTCTTGATCAATTAAATTTTCAAGTTGAGTTTCAACGCCCATTGCTCTAGATTCTTCAGCATCGATAGCATTTTGAAGATCTAAATCTCCAGCAATACGAGCAGATTCTTCAGCAGAGATATTACTTTGTAGAGTTGTATCAGCAGCTTCGCGAGCAGATTGTTCATTAGAAACAGCAGTAGTTCTGTTAGATACTTCTGTAGTGATTTGAGATTGTAGAGAACCTTCTACACCCATTGCACGGCTTTCTTCTGAATCGATAGAATCTTGAAGATCTGATTCAGCAGACATAGCACGGCTAACTTCAGCTGTAATCTGAGACTGCAAAGATCCTTCTACGCCCATAGCACGAGACTCTTCAGAGTCTATGTTATCTTGTAGCACACCTTCAGCAGACATAGCACGAGATTCTTCAGAATCGATAGCAGATTGTAAAGATCCTTCTACTCCCATAGCTCTTGATTCTTCTGAATCAATTTGAGATTGTAATGATCCTTCAACGCCTTGAGCACGAGAAACTTCAGAGTTAATCTGAGATTGAAGAGATGCTTCAACACCCATTGCTCTAGATTCTTCAGCATCAATGTTATCTTGCAATACAGCTTCTGCAGCCATAGCGCGGCTTTCTTCAGCAGAAATATTTCCAGAAGAGTTACCAGCTAAAGTAGAGATAGCACCTTGAAGAGAACCATCAGCAGCTTGGAAAGCAGCCACGATTTCAGTTAATGAATCAAGAGATGCTGGATCAATGTTAGAAACAACATTGTCAATTTGACCTTGAAGATCAGAAACTTGTCCATCCACGTAAGTTTTAGTTACTGGATCTGCTTCTAAAACATCTAAACGACCGCTTAGAGAGTTATCTCCAGCAATACGAGAAGATTCTTCAGATGCTAAATCTGCAGAAAATTCTGAACTTAAAGAACTCACTGCAGATTGACGATCAGAAACTTCTTGATCAATTTGATCTTGAAGGTCACTTTCAACGCCCATTGCACGGCTTTCTTCAGCATTCACATCTGCTTGACGATCAGAAATTTCTTGATCTAATTGATCTTGAAGATCAGCGTCACCAGCAATGCGAGCAGATTGCTCAGAGCTTACTGCAGCTTGTCTGTCAGAAACTTCTTGATCAATATCAGATTGAAGACTTGCATCTCCAGCGATACGAGCAGTTATTTCAGTTTCTAAGCTAGAATTAAAAGCTAGTTCAAATCCTTTAGAAAGAACTTTACCGTCAGAAGCAAGTTTTAGAAGTTCTACTTCATTTCCGTTAGAATCTTCGACACGCAAAGATTCACCATTTAGAAGTTTAATTTTCGAACCGTCAACCGCGTCCGATTTAATAAACTTCTTCTTAATTTGTTGAGCCATATTTTCTCCTTGTTTTTGTTATGGCAGGTCAGTACTGAATTATCAGTACATCTGTGTTATCTAAAAACCCATCTAATCCTAAATTTTCCCATGATAATTTGTTACCAGTAATGCTATAATCAATACCATTAACTTGAGTTATTCCACCCTCTGGAGTAACAATTACAGCACTAGAAATTAAGGGTGTTTGTGCAAGCGTCACAAACTTATCATTTATATTTTGTTGTGTTAATTGAATCTTTTCAATGATAAAGCCAGAGGTAGCTCCAACTAAAAAACCTCCTGCAGAAGATCCATCTCCTCCGTAGAAAGCTTTTTGATCTAAGTCGTATACAAATTCACTAACCTCTAGAACAAGGTTATTTCTTTGACTTGTAGTTAATTTCGGAGCTTTAAATATCGCCATCGTAAATTCTCAAACCTTGGTCAATTTGTGAAGGACTATCTTGCCTAGAGCCTAAATCAATAGCAAGATCGCTATCAAGATATCCCATATCAATATCTCCAGTATCATCTGTAATTGTAACAGGAGCTACCCATACAATATCCTCTTCAAAAGGATCAAATTTCCAAGGCATTAAAACCTCGTTTTCTGCACAGATACTATAGATTTTTTATTAGAGTCAGCATATGTAACAAGTACTTCTTGGACAAGTACAGAATTATTTTTATAAGAATATAAATCTTTATTAGCTTCTGGAAATGTTGTAGATATTTCATCCCAAACCATTTGAGGAGCAACTGCTGAATTATTTTCTTTTAATTCAAAATGTCCAGAAAATACGTTAAATATGTAATTTTTTAAAACCTGACCTTTATAAATTGGATTAGTATCTTGATATTCTATTTCAATATAACTAATTAATTCTTGTTTACCAGCAGTATTTACCAATGCAAAGTTTGTCCCAAAGTCTTGAGAGTTAGAAATTATTCCCATACCTATTGGAGAAATTTCAATTGCAGAATTTGATCTAGATACATAAAAATCAGTTTTATGCATTGTATTAATAACAAGTGCAATCGCCATTGCAATAACAGAAGAATCGTCGTTTTCATTAATTGGAATCTCAATTCCAGTAGAATTTGAAACAATTGGTTCAGTTCCCTCTTCATTTACATTAAACCATAAATGAAAGCATTTATTATCTGGAGCTGAGAATAATTTTATATATCTATTCTGCAATGACTTATTAACATCAGAAATACAGCCTAAAGCTGTTTTATGCGCTTGAGTTCCTCTAAAATAAGAAACCTCTGAAGGTAAGTTATTTGGAGTATAAGAAACACGAAAATGTGTATAAAATTTATCTACGATAGACTTAGAATCAGATACACGCAAGGATTTCCCATAAAAATCATGGACTTCCTTGAAAATTAATCCTGCGTCATATTGAGAATTTTTATTATCAGACATCAAAACCTCTGTAATATAAGGGTGTTAATCCTAGTATTTCTAAGTACTTAAAATCACTTACAGTGACTTAAATAGAGGTTGTTAAAGCCCTAAATTTAATAGTTCCAGATACAAAGCCAGAATAATTGGAGGATGTGTATTTTAGTTGCCCAGAAGAAGTTATGCTAAACTGTATTCCAGATTCATCTCCAACAGAAGTAACTGCTATATCCCAATCTGAGCCTTTCTGTATTCCACTTATTTTTATTTCTTCGTATAAAGAAGAAGTAGCATTAATATATATAGAAGCATATACTTCAAAAGATCTGACAACTGCATTTAAAAAAGCTAATCCAGTAATATTTGCAGCAATAGCCTGTGAGTTATTAATGTTAAAAGAAGTCTCATCTATATCGCCTGGAGAACTAGCTCCAGAAACTAATGAATCCACTTCAGCTTTTGTATAATAACGAATATCTCCACGAGCGTCAGTGTGGTACTGGATATGATCGTCATCCACCAATCCAGATAATAATCCATGATCTGAAGCCTGTCCAGCTGGCGTGTAAACCTGAGTACCTCTAAAGTCTACATAGTTTTCACCTAAATCAGTTTGAACAACCCTAGCTTTAACAGCATTAGAATAATTGTTTGATTGAAAGATAACACTCCCAATTGGTACAAATTCTGTAAATGGCAGATCCTGCAAATTGGATATTTCTGAATTTGCTCCAGTTCTAGCCGCTGTTATATTATTATATTGTTGTGTTCCAACAACCCCAATTACCTTATTATTTACGTCATTCGTGCCAAAAAAATGAACTAATATAAAATTAGTATTTGACATTTGTGTTAATTGCCAAGCTCCACCTGTGTATTCATTATACGCAGGTCTTCCATTTGCTCCTGTATATCCAGCAGATCCGCTGTAAATTAAAGGATATGCGTCAGCAACTTTCTTTCTCCAATACTGACCTTGGCGATAAAGTATTGGTATTTGAGTCTGAGCAGGAATTGTATGAAGAATATCTTCATCTCTAATACTTCCTTCATCAGAAGTAAATTGAGCGTCTGCGTCACTATTTCCAGAACCTATTGTAAAATTTTGTAAAGCTAGTCCAGATAAATATCTAGCTCCGAGGATAGTGTGTAAGTATGAATGAGTTACCCCATCCATAGTAATACCATGCCTTTCTTCTCCAAATAATGTACTTAAATTTGTTTCATTATTCCAATAAACAAAAGCGATAATTGCATCAATTTGAAATATATCAGCACTAGGTACTTGCGTTGTTTCTAAAGCCCCGGAAGTATTAAAATAGATATAATGAGTTCCTGTAAGATTAGGAATTGTTATACTCTGAGCCGTAGTTTTTGTAAATTTTTCACCTTTAATATAAAAGCTAAAAGAAGTACTAACTGGAGCAATTGTAAAAATTCTAGTTCCATCAACAAAACTTATTGTTGAATCTGTTCTGTTAATAAATCCGGTAGGCTCTCTTGTATCTTCAAAAATAGCTGCAGTGCTGGCTGCAGAATTAGCTTCTACTTCTTCAATAGCAGCTTGAACATCGGTTGAAGTAATAGTTGCAGTTGGTGTAAAAGGAATGTCAGAAGCATCTAAAGAAACTGCATTAGTTTGTCCGTTAACAGAAGTAACTGGAGCTGGAGAAATTTCAATATATGCTGATCCAGACCATCTATAGCATAAATTTGTATTTAAAGCTACATATATAATTCCAGTAGACCCAGTAACTGGAAAAGAAGCTAAATTAGCGTATTCTAGAACATCATCCACATAAGCTGGTAGATAAGTTGAATCAATTTTGGAAGATGCATTTAAAGGAGCAACGCCATTTGCTGCACCCTTCTGAGAAGTAGCAATTTTATTAGCTGCTAGCTGATCCAAAGCACTAGCAACATTCATTGGATTAGAAGTCCAATTTCCAGGTACTGCGTATTTATAAGAGCTGTCAGTAGAAGTAGGACCATAAACCCATCTAACTCCACCAAGAACATCAACAGCTTCATTTCTATGAACATTAATTAATTGGAAATAACAAGTTCCAGTTTTATTAAATGTAACAAAGCTTAAGTCATATCGTTGCAATGACATATTCGCTAAACTTAAGAAACTTGTCGCAGCAAGAGAAGCGGTAGAATTAAAAAATCCCGATGGAGAAAAACCCCACATTCCAGTGATTGCTAAAGAACCAGCGGAGTGAGTTATTCCATAAATTCCATAAGTATCATACATTCCAATAGATACGTTAGCAGCATTTGCAATTACTGTAGCATACCCAAGTCTACAACGATACATAGCTATTGTAGTTAATGCAGAAGGAGTGCCAGCAATATTTACAACACCTTCAATTGTACAATCAACAAACTCAGTAAAGTTTTTATAAATCCCTGTAAAATTTACTCCAGTGCCAGCTTGTCCGTATAAGCTTCCATTAGTAAACTGACAGTTTTGGAACATATGTCGTCCATTACTACCATCTATAATTAAAGCATATCCAGAAGTTGGAGCAAATTGTATATCTTTTACTCTAACTCTATTAGTCTGAGATCCAGTAATTGTTAAACTACCAACAATTTTTATTGGACAGGCATCAATATTACTTGGAACAGCGGCTGTAATATATAAATTGGATACAGCATTATTTACAACAACATTTTCTGTCATTGTAATATCTTTCTTTAAATGAATTAAAATTGCTGTATTTCCACCAACATTTTGAAGCTGGGCAGCATTAACTGCTGCCTGTACAGTTTTAAATGGCTTATAAGGAGAACCATCTACAGTTGCTCCAGTATAGTCATAATTAACGTGTAACTCGTGATAATAAGTAGACGCGTCTAATTGACCTTGTACAACCGTAGAAGAGCCATCAACATATGTTTTTACTGCTTTTTGAGAAGGGTATAGAGTATCTGAATTTTCAGATAAAGTTCCATTTATCGATTTATTAGAAGTGTCTTCTTTTGCATTTAATGCTGTTTGTGTTGCCGATGAAATAGGTTTATCTGCATCACTAGTATTATCTACATTACTCAATCCAACTTGAGTTTTTGTAACTACGTGTGGATTATTTAGATTTGTAATGTGACTAGATAAATCGCTTTGTATCGCTGATTTTATTCTTAAGTCCATTTCTTGTTTTACAGTAGGAGAGTTTACTCCTAATGTCTCAACTAAAAATTGAACTTCATTTACAGGCTCCCCTGAGTCTGATCCAAAAGAAGCTGTTAAAACTACCTCTGCTGGATTTTGATCTCCCGCTGAAGATATTGTACTTTTTGTTAGCTTTATTCTAGGTAATTCTGGATGAGCTGCTGGCTCGTCTCCAAAATACACTAAATATTTAACTCCAGCAACCGCTACTGGAACAAGAGGGTTAGCATAAACCACTCTAGAATGTGCAAATCCGGGAATTATATCTCCCACTCCTGTAGGAAATGTGTAAAACGCTAATATAGGATAAGCAGTAATAGCGTCAAACGTCATAACTGCATAAGCTGAAAAATTAGCTAATGTTATAGTTCCTTGCGTTGTACCATCAAAAAAATACCAATTTATTTTTTGTCCAGCTAATGAATTTTTAAAGTACCAACCGTCTCTAACTAAACCATTGCTGTATATATTTGTACTAGGATCTTTTACTCCCGGTCTTCCATCTGCATATATTTGTATATTATCTTCAAATGCATGAAACTTTCTTACGCTATTTATTTCTTCTAAGTTATCTAATCTTCCATCAATCGCAGTAAGTTCTGTTTGAACAGCGTTAGATATTGGCTTATCAGCGTCAGAAGTATTATCAACTTGGCTTAATCCTACATCATATTTATAAAGAGTTACATCTCCAGTTCTAGAACTAACAGAAGTAACAGGAGCCGCAGGAACTTCTGCTAGAGTAATATAATTGTCAGGATTTGATGCATCATATTTTAAATCAAGCGCATCTTGAGTGTCATTTGAAATAGGCTTATCTAAATCACTAGTATTATCAACATTAGATAAACCAATATCATTAGGAGAAACATAGTCAGTAACTTGAAGCCAACTACCGGGATAAGCTGGAGGTGGATAACCAGCTGCACCAATGAAATTAATCATTCTAAATGAAGCACCGTTATACATTACACCATCGCCTACAGCGTAAGTTACACCATTATTATAGTCTCCGGTCCAATTGACATTAGTTATTAAATCTAGCGCATCTTGAGTAGCATCGCTAATAGGCTTATCAGCATCTGAAGTATTGTCTACCTGGTCTAAGCCTATGTCAGCTTTGTCAAGTACTACATCTCCAACTTCAGTATTTACAGAAGTAACTAAAGAAGGAGAAGCCTCTTCATAAGCAGTTCCATTCCAGATATAAAGCTTTCCAGTATCTGCAGCATAGTACAAACCATTAGTTGATCCAACTGGAGGAAAACTTGCAAAGTCTGGATATTGAGAAATTGCTCCTCCCCCACCAGTTCCAGAAATATAGCCAATTCTTATTAATGTATTTGCCATAATTAGTGCCTTTGCTTACCAGCATAGAATATTCTAGTAATATCAAGAGAGCCAGAAGTTACAGCTATTTTAACTCTGGCATATAAAGCTCCAGAGCCATTTACATCCCACATATGACTCCCAGAAGCATCAGTAACTCCTTGGAAAGATTCTGTAAGGTCAGCAAAATTTATATTGTCGGAGGATAACTGAAGAATTAAAGTTACATTTGGAGAAACTCCATTTGCATAAGTAACCATTATTGAAAACTCATCTTCTCTATCATCTAAAGAAAAAGAAGGGGAAGTCCAGTCAACATTTATAGTTTCTGAATTTTCTAGTATTTCTTTTAATCTTATACTATCTAAAATAAATCCTATGGTAAACCCCCATGAAATTTGTTCGATTTTCTTAAATTTTCAGTAGCTGTTAATATTTGTAAATTCCAAGGTACGTGAAGTCCACAAACATTCTTTCCCTTTAATGGAATAATATGATCGACGTGGTGTTTAATTCCAGTTTCAATACTTAATTCGTAGGATTTTTTGTATATTAATTCTATATCCTTTGAATATGCTATAAATGCTTTAAAAGAAGACATTTTTAAAAATCTACGCTTATTTTGATTTTTAGCATGTAAGAATTTATTTCTTGGATATTTTTTACTGTATATTTTAGCTCGTTCTAAATAAAACTCTCTATTATTATCATACTTTTGTTTTGCTTTTAAAGAAATTTTCTCTTTATTTTTTATATAATTTTCTTTTTGTTTTTCTAAAATATGTTTTTTATTTTCTTGATATTGCTTATTTTTACAAATCTTACAAATAACAGAAAAATCATTTCGTAAAGCAACTGTGGTGTCTTTAGTTAATAACTTATTACATTTAGAACAGTTACTTACGTTACAAAATGTATTTAGTTTATAAATCTTAAATCCATTAATAATATTAGACTTTTTTCTTTTATAATTAAATGTACTTTTAGTCATAGCAAAAAACTTTAAAACTTCAGAAACTGAAGAAAAAGTATAACATATGTTATCATTTTCCAAGCATACTGTTTTTTGTTTTTTATTATAAACGTACACGCTATTCCTCTTTTTTGTCAGAAGTTAATTTTCTTCCAAAATATAGTCCAGCACAGGCATAGAAAAATTGTAAAGCATTTTCTATGTCAACACCGTCAACAAGTTTTGCCATTTTATTTAAAAGACCAAATATAACTAATCCAGAAGAAATTACTAGAAGGGTGAATGATGCAGAAGGCTTTTGAGATATTGCATCCCTTAGAATGGGAACAGGAATTCCCTTTTTTGTACACCATTCGGTAAGTTGTAACTGGATATTTTTTAAATTTTTCACTTACCTTTTACCTTTTTTCCAGTCTTCAAAATCATAAACTTTAGCATTAAAAATAGTACTATCGTCGTATAATTTTGGTAAAATTCTTAAATATGACCTATAAGATCGATATTCTTTTCTTTGCTCAGTATCTATCTCTGCGTCTGCTAACTGAGTCCAATCTGTTGAGTCTAAAAAGTAATTTCTAGTTTGTCTTAGACATTTCCAGAAATACTCTTTCCCAACTTTATCTACTTCTTCAATCTTAAGTTCTATTCCTTCAGAAAGCTTAAATAATCTGGATATTTTTCCATTTATAAGCTCTGTTTTTTCGTCTACAATGAATCGTTTTTGCTCTTCTGTTAAGTGCGATTCTTGCACCCATTTAACTATACTGTTCCATTGTCCAAAAGCTAAGTGATAATCTCTGTATAAAACTGCAAGCTCTGAAGATTCAAATTCTTTTATTTCTTCTTCCTCAGAGCCAGCATTTTTAATAATCAACTTATACATGAATTTTCCTTACGAAAAATTCTTAGCCTTTAACAATACTATCGCGAGCAGCTTGACGTTCAGCTTTAAATTCTGGAGAAAGTTCTTCTCCTTTTTCTAAAGCACGAACTACCATCCAGTCTGTAGAATCAAGAAAAGCTTGTGCTTCTACATTAATTTTCTCTTGCTCTTTTTCAGCTGAGATATCTTTAAACTCAGCTTCATGCTCACCAAAACTTCCCATACCTAAATGAGAATCATACCAAGCTTGCGCCTCTTCCGTTGATTGGAAAGAGGCTTGATTAGTAATTTGTTCTTGTTTTTTAATTGATACTTGTATCATATTATACGCTCACTTTTGTAATTGAGAAATAATTATAATTAGCAACTGGATATAAAGTAGTAGCTCCACCTGTTCTTTGATTTGCAACAGATATATTTATAGTATCTCCTTTAGCTATATATAATATATCAGAACCGCCAAGAGAAACAAATTGCGAACCAGTAATAGGAGCAATAATAATTCTAAGATCGGAAACAAATATTCCATTTTTAAGTACTGATAATTCTGCTGAATTTCCTGCAGTCCAAGACGAACTAGAGTATAATACTGATGCAGAAATTTGATAATATCCAGTTTCTGGCGCAGTATAAATTCCAGTAGAGGTATTTAATGCTCCATGTGTATCAAATGTTTTTACTGCATTATAAGTTAATGTTACACCAATGCCAGTATTAGCAATACTTTGCCCACTACTATTAGTTCCTCTCGCAGCAACTGTATTCAATCCAAAGCCAGTAAGTGCAGGATTCTTGCTTGCGTTGATTACGAGGTAGCCTGAATTTTGTGTTGAACCGTCTATGTATCGCAATAGAGCAGTTGTTATGTTTGTATTTTCTTGCAATCCTGCGTCTAAAATTAGGATACCTGTAGTCTCTTCGTACTCTCTAAA
>Ga0315909_10001605_pt1 | contig 30454 bp, 28 predicted proteins | sample LakEriMetagenome_11_FD_203527 | JGI IMG/M metagenome (GOLD analysis project Ga0315909, IMG submission 203527) | Freshwater fungal communities from buoy surface, Lake Erie, Ohio, United States - Buoy 2 MA125 | ecosystem: Environmental > Aquatic > Freshwater > Lake | place: USA: Lake Erie, Ohio... | reverse complement strand
TATGCTTTTGTGGATAATCAAATAAATTATTTTGGCGAAAATAAATCTAAAGATGCTTGGATCAATATTCAGTTTCCTAGCTTAAATGGCACCATATACATAAGTTATAAAAAAATTAAGCCACAGCAACTAGATACTTTAATTAATGATGCTTATAAATTTGCAAGCAATCATTCCAATAAAGCGACCTATATCGCAGATTCTGTTTTTACAACCAGTAAAGGAGTACATGGTGTTTTTTTTAATATCGGGGGAGATGTCGCAACAGCGTATCAGTTTTTTTTGACCGATTCTAGTACCCATTTTTTTAGAGGGGCTTTGTATTTTAATACGACACCCAATGCCGATTCTTTATCTATTTATAACGATTTTTTATATAAGGACGTGCAGCATTTGGTCAATACATTTAATTGGAAATAATGATATCTTTACCCTACAAATAATATTATGATAGCGATTGATTCTGTTTTAGTGAGTGACCAAGTAATTGAAGAACAATTTGTTTGTGATTTGACAAAGTGTAAAGGCGGTTGTTGCGAGGATGGGGATGCGGGCGCGCCTTTAGAAAACAAAGAAAAAGATTTCATCAAGAAATATTATGATATTGTAGAACCCTACATGACCAAAGAAGGAATTAAGGAGGTGAAACAAGTAGGCCAGTTTTTATATGATCGTGAGTTTGGATGGGTAACACCCACTTTAAATGGTCAGATATGCGCCTATGGGTACAAAGAAAAAGGCATCATCAAATGTGCCTTTGAACAAGCTTATAATGATGGTAAGATACCTTGGAAAAAGCCCATTAGTTGCCATTTGTTTCCCATTAAAGTTCAAAAAAGTAAGCAGGATCCCGATATTGAATACATGAATTATGAGCCTCGTGAAGATCTTTGTCAGGCGGCCTGTTCCTTAGGCGTTAAATTAAAGGTACCTGCCTACGTGTTTTTAAAGGAATCAATTATTCGCAAATATGGGGAAAAATTTTATGAAGCCTTGGATGCTTCTGCGCAACATCTAAAGGATAAATAACTATTTTTGTAATAATCATTATGCAAAGTATTTACGCCTCCTCATTTGACACCAAAAGCAGCGAAAAAGCAGTTGATCTGGAACACAGACGCAAACTGAATTTTAATATTTCTAAATACAATGCAGTAGTTCCAAAAGGTAAAGCCCAATTTCCAGATTTAACTAGAGTTCGCGAATTAGCAAAAAATAAAAAATGGGAAGCGATTGAGCATTTGGATTTGTACCTAACGCAATTTGAAGATCAAATAACCAAAAGAGGTGCCAAAGTTTTTTGGGCAGAGGATAGCGAACAAGCACTGAATTTTATTGGAGCGTTATGCAAGGAAAAAGAATGTAAATCCGTTGTTAAAAGTAAGAGCATGGTGACGGAGGAAATTCATTTGAATGATTATTTAACCTCCATCGGTGTTGAAAGTGTGGAAACAGATTTGGGTGAATACATACAACAAATGGATGGCGAAGCGCCGTATCATATTGTAACGCCAGCCATGCATAAGAGCAAGGAAGATGTTGCTAAATTATTTAATGAACATTTAGGTACCGATATTTCATTGACACCAGAACAATTAACATTGGTTGCGCGTAAAAATTTACGTGAAAAATATGTGCAAGCTGAAATTGGAATTACGGGTGCTAATTTTATATTATCTGATATTGGTGGTATTGCTTTAACAGAAAACGAAGGTAATGCGCGTTTGTCTGTGGCTTGGCCAAAAACACATGTGGTTATAGTTGGCATTGAAAAAACGATTCCTTCCATGAATGATTTGGGATTATTTTGGCCTTTGTTAGCTACCTATGGTACTGGACAACAAATCACTGTTTATAATAGTATCATAACTGGTCCTCGTCAACCCGGTGAAGTGGATGGTCCTGAGGAGATGTATGTAATTTTACTTGATAATGGACGTACGGATTTATTATCGAATGCAAAAGCAAGGGAGGCCTTGTATTGTATCCGTTGTGGCGCATGTTTAAATGCATGTCCTGTGTATAAAAACATTGGCGGTCATGCCTATGATACCACTTACAGTGGCCCAATTGGCAGCGTGATTACACCCCATTTAAGAGGGATGCATGATTATAAGCATTTAAGTTATGCTTCAAGTTTGTGTGGTAATTGCACGGAGGTTTGTCCAGTAAAAATTAATATTCATGAATTGTTATTGGAAAACAGAAGAGAGTCAGTCGTCGCTGGCGAAAGTGATTTTGCTGAAAAGTTTGCTTGGAAAATGTGGAAGAATGCATCCTTGAGTCGTATGTTGATGAATCAAGGAAACGCGACTATAAAAAACTGGGTCATCAATAAAATGTTTAAGGGTTGGTCCAATCAAAGGGCACCGTTAGAGTTTCCTAAAAAAACATTTAATCAACTTTGGAACGAATCTAAAAAAAGGTAGTTCAAAAATTACAATCCCCAAAAAGATAATTGGGTTACATCTTTCTACATGCCATCTGCGTCGGCAACTGCTTCCACAGGATCTTTTTGTTTCTTTAAACTATGGTTGACTACATACACACCAACCAAAGTACAGAGGGTTCCTATAATACTGGTTACCGACATTTTTTCATCTAGTAGTAAGGATCCCACCCAAATAGCCACTATCGGATTTATATAAGCATATAAAGAGGCAATCGCAGGTTGCAAATGTTTCATGCTATAGATAAAAGAAATAAATGCAAAAACGGAGCCGCCCAAAACCATATATACGAGTACGCCCCAGGTGCGCCCAGGAATACTTTGTAATGGAATATAATTATTGGTATACAAAGCAACCATTGCCATAACAGCAGAAGAAATCAACATTTGCCATCCAATGGAATAATAAGCATTGATATCAATTTTATTTCTTGCAATGATGACCGATCCAACACTCCATGTTACCGTAGCAAATAAGGACAACGCTACACCTAATGGATAATTGGTGCCATGCATTTGTAAACTATCCTTGTAAAAAATAAAAACAATACCCAACAAGCCTAACATTAAACCAATAAAAGTACCAAGTGTTATTTTAATAGCTTTAAAATAAAATCGTTCAATCAACACCACTGATAAAGGATAAAGTGCGGCAATTAATGCAGCAAGGCCACTAGTGATAAATTGAAGTCCGTAAGTCGCAATCCCATTGGAGGAAACAAACATTAAAAAGGACATGGGGATCAGCCACAAAAACTGTTTTTTTGTTGGCAATCCTGCCCCCTTCATTAAAAAGAAACAAACATAGATAATGCCGCCTAAAAATTGGCGCATACTTGCAAATTGAAAAGCTGGAACTTGTGAAATACCCATTTTGCTTGCCACCCAAGTGGTGCCCCAAACGATACTTGTAACCGCAACGGCAAAGTATGCTTTTTTATTATTGGACATAGGTGTGACTTATGAATGGACTAGCACAATTATAATATTCGCCAGTTGATTAATGTTTAAAATGCCTTAATTGGGTCATCACCATGGCTAAGCCATGCTCCTTACAATAGGCAATACTGTCTTTATCTCTTACAGATCCACCTGGTTGAATATAAGCTTCAATCCCTTCCGCATGAGCAATACGAACACAATCATCAAAAGGGAAAAAAGCATCTGATGCTAGTGTCGCTCCGTTCAAGTCAAATTTAAATTGCTTTGCTTTTTCAATGGCGTGTCTTAAAGCATCAACGCGGCTTGTTTGACCACAACCTTTGCCTACAAGTTGCTTGTCCTTGATTAAGGCAATCGCATTACTCTTTAAATGCTTGCAAATGATATTCCCAAAAGTTAAATCTTCCTTTTCTTTATCACTACAAGGTCTTGCACCTGCTTCCTCCCATTGGGTATAGTTGCCAGTATCCAATCCTTGCTCCAAGTTGCCGTTAAGAATTGATTTTTTTTGAACTGCATTAAAAGTAACACCTGGTTTAGCTTGTAATAAAACCCTATTTTTCTTTGCAGATAATATGGTTAATGCGTCTGTATCAAATGCGGGCGCAATGAGTACTTCAAAAAATATTTCTTGAATTGCTTCCGCAGTGGCAGTATCAATTTTACCATTGGTGACCAAAACACCACCAAAGGCGCTTTCTGGATCGCCTGCTAATGCTGCTTGCCAACTTTCAAATACGGTAGTGCGATTCGCCACGCCACAAACATTGGTATGCTTGATGATGGCAAAGCTTATTGAAGGTAATTCCGCGATTAATGCAATGGCTGCATCTACATCCACTAAATTATTGTAAGACAATTCCTTGCCATGTAATTGTGTAAACCATTGATCAAGATCCCCATAAAAAGTAGCCACTTGGTGCGGGTTTTCGCCATAGCGTAATACTTTGCCTAGCGGTGGGTTGAAATAATTACTGATGGCAATATCATAATTCATCACCACTTCAAAAGCCTTCGCAGCAAAAGCCTTTCGTTGTTCTAAATTAGTTTGCCCTTCTTGACGAATTAAAATTTGATTTAATTTTTCATAATCATCCTTTGCTGATAAAACTACCAAGTCTCTGAAGTTTTTTGCTGCCGCACGTATCATCGAGGGTCCTCCAATATCAATTTTTTCAATGATTGCTTTTTCTTCATTGGTATTTTTTAGGGTTTCCTCAAAAGGGTATAAGTCAACAATGACAAGATCAAGCTCGGGTATTTTGTATTGGGCCATTTCGATTAAGTCCTGTTCCTCGTATCTACGACCTAAGATACCCCCAAATACGGATGGGTGTAATGTTTTTACACGCCCGCCTAAAATGGAAGGATAGCCAGTAACAGATTCAACGGAAACACATGGAATGCCTAAATCTTCTAAAAATTTTTGCGTGCCACCTGTAGAATAAATGGTAATATTTAATTTTTGTAGGGTTTTTGCTAATGGCTCTAAACCATCTTTGTAAAAAACTGAAATGAGGGCTGATTTTATTTTCTTTTCCATACCCAAAGGTACGCGGTTTCCATTTTTTATTTTTTGCTGATTTTCCACAAATGCTAGTGGATTTAGGGGAATAACTTTATTAAGGAAATTAGGGTGATGATGACCAAGCTATAAAAAAGGTATTTGGCTTTTCGTTTATACAGCCATATATAAACAAAGAATAGCCAAAAGTAATAGCCTACGACCATTCGACCTGACATTTGAATAAACAAAGGAGTCCCAATGGGATTTTGGTGAAAGTTTAAAACTATTCGATTTAAGATATTTATGTAGGATTGAATTAGGCTCCCAAGATGCATACTAAAGCTGACTTGATTTGGCATAATCATTAATGCAATTAAAGCATATAACATCAGGGTGCTCAATGGCACCATAATAAAATTACTTATGATGACCAAGGTGGAAGTTTGATGAAAGTGATATAATAAAATGGGTAAGGTGGTTAATTGCGCTGACAAAGTGATACATAAGTTGCGCCACATCCAATTTAAAATGGGGTTGTCCATGGGTAACATTTTATAAAATACTGGATAAAACAAATGAATTCCAAGGACGGCTGCATAGGAAAGTTGTAAGCCAATGTGATAAATGGAGTGTATGTCAAAAAATAAAATCACAAGGATGCCTCCAGCAATACAATTAAGGGTGTATTTAGGTAGGTTTAAAAATGTTCCCACAAAAAATAAGCTAAAAAAAATGCTTGCTCTTATCACCGAAGGACTAGCGAATGCAATAAATGTATATATCCAAACAGTGATTAGTACAATGGCAAGTTCAATAATACGCCAAAATAGATTACGTGGTAAATGACCTGTAACAAAAACTAGATTTTTAAATATAATATCTAAGTGCATTCCACTAATGGCAATGATATGTATAATGCCTAATTGGGTGTATGCTTTAATTATATTTTTATCTATATCTGATTTTACGCCTATTAGTAACGCTTTTGCAAAACCACCCGCTTCAGGTTCTATGATGTGCTTGTCAATTTTTTGCATCATCCATATACGTGTATGACTAATCATCCCATTGGGATAGGGTAACCACATTAAGTTTTGCTGCTGGGTAGTTACATAGATAACACATCCCCAGCTTACTAATATGAGTAGTATGATTATGCCTTGTTGCCATTTTTTTAATGAAAATAGGGGTAAGCATAATAAAGTGCCCATGCTTATTCCAATAATGAAAAAGGCAATGTTGTTATTTAAACTTGCATAATGATCGCTAAAGTAGTGCGCTATTAAATAACCAATACATATTGAAATGGAGATAAATAAAAGGGGATGTTCGGCTTTCCAATGCGATAGGGATTTTTCCATCCCGGATTGTAGCGAAATAAAAAAAACAATGAATTGCGGGAAATACGCTTAAGCGCCTAATAAAAAAACAACTAATTTTTTATGAAGCTCTGGTTTGCTATTTTTCCAGTTGGCGACCGACTGCGTTTTGATCCATTCATTAGGACCTGTTAATTCCATGGCTACACAAAGTTTGGTGCCGGGATGACAATTTTGAATGATTGCTTCAAATAACTGATTATTTCGATAGGGAGTTTCAATAAAAAGTTGGGTGACCCCCGTTTGTTTAATTTCAGTTTCAAATGCTTGAATTTTTTTCTTTCTATCAAGCGCATCAATAGGTAAATAGCCATGAAAATGAAAATTTTGGCCATTCATACCACTGCCCATTAAAGCCAATAATAAGGAAGAAGGTCCAGTGTAGGGTTTTACTATTGCACCTAATTCCTGAGCAGCTGCAACTAATAGTTGACCTGGATCCGCAATACCTGCGCATCCTGCTTCAGATAAAATACCAATATTTTTTCCTTGCTTTAAAAGTTGTGTAAATGCATGTATTTGTTCATTTTCAACTTTGTGTATCGCATGCCAGGTATAATCGTCAATGACCATCTCCTTCCATAATTTTTTAAAATACCTTCTGGCTGTTTTTTCATTTTCAACAAAAAATGCGTCACACTGTTGTATCCAGGTTAATACATCAGTGGGCATACTATCAAATCCTTCCTCATGAAGTAACATTGGTAATAAAAATACTTTTCCTAAGGTCATTATTGATTGTCTTTAACTTGTTGTGTGTTAAGGTGTGCCGCTATTAAAGCATAAAAGGGCGCAACCATCCAACCAATAATAGGAAGTAAGTGAAGCATGTAAAATAAAATACCATTTCCTATAGGAAGCCCTTTGTGATTAGATATATAGTCGGCGGAAGCAATTTTATTTTTTTTCTCCGTAGCTAAGCCATAGTCAAGCATGCTATAACCTAAAAAATAACATTCCATCAAAATGGTAAAAATGGGGGTAAACCAACCAATCAATGGAACGGAACATACAATTACAATGGGAATTAAATAAACTGTTTGCCATAATAAGTTGGTAAGATTAAGTAGTACTGCACGCGTAATTAATTTTTTATAAACGGTTTTATCTAAAACAAAAGGAATTTCTTTTTGTGCCGCGTCTATTCTTAAATGCAAATAGGACAACATCGGAGAAAAAAGCATTAAAAAAAGATATTTAAATAAAGCAAAGTAAAAAAGTAATAAAGTAAACCACAGCCAGAAACTTCCCATGGTTATAAAAAATCCTAACCAATCACTACTAATGCTATCTAACCAATTTTTTAATCCAGTTCTTAAAATAATCCACTCAATAAAAGTGCTTGAGGTATCACCAAAGTAGGTCATACCAATGATAAACATGACAGTGTATAGTATACCCGGCAATATCATCCATTTCCACAATTTATGTTGTAGTATGAATTGATGTGCTAAAAAATAGGCACGAACCGATAAAATGAGTTCTTTAAGCAAGTAGCTGAATTTACACTAAAGATACGAACTAGTACTTTAGAATGATGCTATGATTGCATTTTGGTTCCGTAAGCTAGGTCACCTGCGTCACCTAATCCTGGTACGATATAGCTTTTATCATTTAAAACATCGTCAATATCACCACACCAAATTGAGGTATCCATCCCAAGTGCCGCTTGAACAGTTTCAATTCCTTTTTTGCTTGCAATTGCTACAGCAATATGAATTTCCTTTGGCTTTTGTGCTTTTGTAATTGCATGTATGGTTTCAACCAAGGAAGCGCCGGTGGCTAACATGGGGTCGGCTACAATTAAAATTCGATTGTTTAAATCAGGACAACTCAAGTATTCAACACTTATCTCAAAACTACCATCTGGATGATGTTTTCGATAGGCCGAGATAAATGCATTATCTGCTTTATCAAAATAGTTTAACATGCCTTGATGCATGGGTAATCCTGCTCTTAATACAGTGGCTATCACAGGCTGTTCCATTAAAATTTTTGATGCGTGGGTGCCTAATGGAGTTGTTGTGTTTACCAATTTGTGCGCCATTTGCTTGCTCATTTCATAGGCAATAACTTCGCCAATGCGTTCAATATTACGTCTAAAGCGCATTCGATCTTTTTGTATTTGTACATCTCTTAACTCCGCAATCCAATTACTTAATAAACTATGTTTTTCACTTAAATGGTGCACCATGGCTAGTTATTTTTTTCAAATCTAGGTTTCTTAAGGACAATTTTAAAATAATTTAAATTGATCCCCATCAAATAAGCCTTGATCGCTTAATTTAAGGTGTGGAATTACTAGCAAAGCCATAAAGCTAAGTGTCATGAATGGGGAGCCTAGTTGACTGCCTAAAGCCTTTGACATGGCATCAATGATCGTATATTGTTTTGCGACTTCATAAGGATCAGCAATGCTCATGAGGCCAGCAACAGGGAGGGCTAGTATTTTAGTTTCCGTTTTATTTACACAACTTACACCGCCTTTTTCTTGAATAACACTATTGATAGCAGTGGTAATACTTTCATCGTCAACGCCAACAGCAATAATATTATGACTATCATGAGCCACAGTGGATGCAATCGCGCCATGCTTAAATCCGAAATTTTTTATAAATGCAATGCTAGGTGGGGCTGATTTATAACGATTATACACAACCATTTTTAAAACATCGCTTTCGGGATTTGTTACTAAACAATGCTCTTTTTCAGTGGGAGACATCCATATACAGTTAGTAATAAGCTGTCCATCAATAGCTTCAATAACAGGAATGCGTCCTTGTTGATTTGGGTAATCCTTGGCATAAATTTTCAATTGTGTAGCTGAAATGAATGCGGCGTCAAATTGGTTGATGGCTGTTTCTTGTATGGGTGCGATATAGGAGTTTCCTTGATCAGCCACCAATAATCCGTTAATATAGGTTGATATTACTTCAAATGAAATCAGATCCTGAACAACAATAAAATTAGCAGGATCGCCCACTTTCATTTTACCAGTGGGTAATTTATAATGCTCAACTGGATTGATACATGCTGCTTGCAGTACATTGAATTTATCTATACCTTTTGCAACCGCTCTTGCACATAATTGATTGATATGTCCTTCGAGTAAACTATCAGGATGCTTATCATCGCTACATAGCATTATATTATTTGTATGCGTATCAATTAGTGGATATAATGCTTCAAAATTTTTAGCTGCACTTCCCTCTCTAATTAAAATTTTCATGCCTAACCCTAATTTGTCTAGGGCCTCATCTATCGTAAAGCATTCGTGATCGGTGCTGATACCTGCTGCAATATATTTTTTTGCTTCTTCCCCTCTTAATCCTGGTGCATGTCCATCTACTGGCTTTCCTGCTTTATGCGCTGCATTAATTTTTTTAATTACATCTGGATCATTGTACAAAACACCCGGAAAGTTCATCATCTCACTCAAATAGTAAATATCGTCTGATGCTAACAATTCGGTTATTTGATTGCTATCAATCATCGCACCTGCTGTTTCAAAAGTGGTGGCAGGCACACAGCTTGGTGCACCAAAGAAAAAATGAAATGGAACTTTTTTTCCATTGTCAATCATATAATGTACGCCATCCACCCCGCAAACATTGGCTATTTCATGCGGATCACTGATGGTGCCAATGGTACCATGCAAAACAGCCAACCTAGCAAAGGAGCTTGGGATAAGCATACTGCTTTCAATATGCACGTGGCTGTCAATAAAGCCGGGTAATAAATATTGAAAGGGGGCATTTTCGCAAGGATTGATGGAAACAATGATGCCGTTTTCCACCTGAATACTTGCAGGATAAATTTGCTTACCTACAATGTCAACATATTGGCCAGTAACGGAAAAGGTAGCATTCATTTTATAATTAGTTTACATATTAAACCAATAACTAAATTTAAATATAAGAGCCCTACTTTTATTTTTAAATAATGGATCTGTAAAATAATTGTCGGTGTATACTAAAAAAAAGTCGCTCATTGGTTGGTACCTATATTGCAAACGACTATTAATATTAAAGTTATTGCTTTGGGTATTGTACTGTATAAAAGTAGTCCAAAATAATTGGGTATTAAAATTGTATTCAACCCGAGGTGCAATTAATAATAATTTGGTGCTGCCATATTTTCCAGGCAGATTAATATTGTTTAGTTCTGCTCTCAATCGAATATTCAAATTAGGCTGATTACGCCATTGAATTCCGGCACTTATTCCTCTAATCGTTCCATTATAAAAATGACCAATCCTAGCATCGCCAAACCAACCTAATTCCTTTCGTGTGTCTGACATAAAGCTGATTAAAAATTGGCTATACTGGTATCTTTGCGCAGGTAAAGGGGTGCCGCCTGTGAATGACGTGGGAAATATTAAATCCACTACATTGTTTGCTAATTTCGCTTTTAAATTGGAGGAGTTTTTAAAGTCGGTCTGTATGCCAAATTCGGTCGTACTTTCATTTAAGGTATTATCGGGATTCAGTACAGTATAGTTTTCTAATTGCACTTCAAATTTTCCAATTTTTCCATTGGGCGGTTGTGTTAAATATGTTAATTGCGCATAACTATTTTTATAACCCATTCTTATCACTGTATCTCTTAGTGCATCGTAATTATTTATACGTTCAACAAAACCCATATCGGTGTAATAATTCTTACCTAAGTTTCCAATTTCAAGCACCGTATTCCAATGCTTGCGATTGGTAGCTATTCCTACGTCAACATAGGAATTGAGGTCTGTTATAGTAGCTTTCATGGATTGATGGTAGGTAGCCCATGAACTAAAACTTCCTGGAGCATTGGAATATTCAAATGTAATACCTGCATTACGACCATATCTGTCCAATGGATTTTTTATTGCTTCTTCTTTTGAAATGTAATTTTCACGATTTAAAAAGTAGCCTTTAATTTCAGACCTTTTTAATATTCTTTTATGTAAGGTGAAGGCAGAAAAATTTTCAGGACTATAATCTCCTTGTCTTCCAGTTTGCATATTCATGACACCAATTCTTGTTCCAGGTGCTAAATTACCAGACAATCTGGCGCCAAATAAAATAGGAATTCTATTTCCTTGCTTATCTAATCCAATCGTCCTTGAATAAAAAGGGCGTACAGGTGGAATGCCAAAATTGGCGAAGAGATCAGAGTTTTCAATGAAAAAATTTCTTCTTTCAGGAAGAAAAATATTAAAGCGGGTTAAGTTAGTTACTTGCTGATCCACTTCCACTTGTGAAAAGTCGGGATTGACAGTGACGTCTAAGTTTAGTGAAGTATTTAATGCTACTTTTGCATCAAAACCTGCGTTGCCATTGGCATTTAAGCTTTTATTATTTAGCTTATCTTCATTAGCAGTTCCAGTGATATAGGGTTGAATAATTAAATTATTTGAATTGATGGGGGGTGCAGTAGGCCAATGTATCACGCCTGTATACCCCAAATCATAGGACCTAAATGTAGGTGGCACTTTGGCCCAGGTATTGTATTGCACATTTTTCGCATCAATACGAATAAAATTGATACCCCAATATTTTTGATTCGGATCATACCTTAATGATTTTAAAGGAATCATTATTTCTGCCACCCAAAAATTACCATAGTCCTTGGTTGCCGAAAACCATTTAGTATCCCAACTCCAATCGCTCATGCGTTCTGTGGAACTACTTAACTGATCTTCGGATTGCACATTTAAAGCGCTTAAAACAAAAAAGAAGCCATTTGTTTTTTGATTCAATGGGTCAAGCACAATACCAATGCCGTCATTACCATCGTGTCCCACATCTCTTTTTAAACTTTTGATAATAGCAGTACCGCTGTCGTATACTTTAAAGGCAAAGTAAATATTTTTATCATCAAAGGTGAATCGTACTTCTGTTTTTCTTTTTGCTTCGCCTATATTATTGGGAAATTTTTTATTATCAGCATGGGTAAAATTTGCACTAGCCCAAATCGCTTCATCCAAAATACCATCAATTTTAATGACTTCAGTTGCTTTAATTAAATCAAGTTGATAGTCTTTTTGAAATTCAGTGATTTTTTGTGCTTGACATTTTGTTGCAAAAGCAATGGAAAGGCAATAAAAAACAAGGTTTCTGATCAAGCGCATTCGTCTAATTAATTTATAGCAAATATCAGATATGTATATTAATTATCCTTATTAGATGCGCGCTTATATGAAAATAAAAGTATGAGCGGTCTATTATTGGTCTAGAATGTCAGGACGGCGTTGTTGGGTTCGTTCAAGTGCTTGTGCTTGTCTCCAAGCTTCAATTTTTTTAGGATCACCCGACAATAAAATAGGAGGCACTTGTAATCCTCTAAATTCAACTGGTCTTGAAAATACTGGCGGAGCCAGTAGGTTATCTTGAAAGGAGTCGGTCAATGCGGAAGTTTCATCATTTAATACCCCAGGTATAATACGACCTATCGCATCCACCAAAACGGCGGCGGCTAATTCACCACCACTTAATACATAATCTCCAATGGAAATTTCGCGCGTCACATACATATCTCGAATGCGTTGGTCAATGCCTTTATAGTGACCACAGATAATTAATATTCTATTTTTAAGTGAAAGTGTATTGGCATCTTTTTGCTCCAATGTTTTACCATCCGGGGTCATAAAAATGATCTCGTCAAATTTGCTTTCTGCTTGTAATTCGTCAATTGCGTTTGCTAAGGGTTCGCACATCATCACCATGCCAGCGCCTCCGCCATATTGGTAATCATCCACCTGTCCATGTTTATTGATGGCCCACTTCCTGAGTGTATGTAATTTAATGTTAAGTAGTCCTTTCTCCTGCGCACGCTTCATCATGCTATGCTCAAAAGGGCTTGTTAATAATTCTGGTAAAACGGTTAAAATTTCAATGGTCATAGTGTAAAGATAAAAGAAACAAAATAGACGTGTATTTTTTTTCTATTCATTCGGTGTGCGTCTAGCCCAAAAGATCGCCTAAATCGCGTCGGTCTTTTTTGGTAGGGCGGCCTATTTTACTTAATCGCTTTCCAGTATGAAAGCTAGATGCTACTTGACTAACGCGTTCCAATTCCTCAATGGGCGTAAGGTCGTCGTAATATTTAATGGCTTCCATGTATGCCATTCTTGTTTCAAGTAACTGGGTTACTTTAATGACCCAGTTTTTATGCTCCGTTCTGGCTTCATATTCGTCCCCTATAACTACTGCACGTGATGCTTTGACGGATTCTCCTTTAATTTTAACGCGCCCTTTATCAATGGCTTCTGTTGCTTGACTTCTGGTTTTAAAAATTCGGATACACCACAAGTATTTGTCTAATCTAACTTTTTGTTTCTCTGCTTTTTTTATAGTTTCTTGCCCCCGCATGTGTTAGGATTTATTTTCTGCAAAAAACTGATGAAAGTAAGGAATGGTTTCAATGCCTTTGTAAAAATTGACAATATCATATTTTTCATTTGGGCTATGCAAGTTATCACTATCTAAACCAAAACCCATAAATACAATTTTTACATTTAATTCCTTTTCAAATAATGCACAAATAGGAATACTACCACCACCACGCACTGGAATTGGATCCTTTCCAAAAGTAGCAGCAATGGCTTTGGCTGCACTTTGATATTCGTGGGAATCAATGGGTGTAATATAGGGTTCTCCTCCATGATGTTCAAATGCATTCACGGTAACAAATGCAGGCGCTATTTTTTTAAAATGCGCTAATACCATACTTGTTATTTTTTCAGAAGATTGATTGGGTACTAGTCTGCATGAAATTTTTGCAAATGCTTTTGATGGTAAAACTGTTTTTGCACCTTCTCCGGTATAGCCACCCCATATGCCATTTACTTCAAGTGTGGGCCTAATACCTGTTCTTTCATTAGTGCTGTATCCTTTTTCACCCCAAAGATGTTGAATGGCTAAATCTGTTTTGAATTCAGTTTCATCAAATGGCGCTTCTGCCATTTTTTTTCTTTCCGCGTCGGTGGAAGATAATACATCATCATAAAAACCTGGAATAGTGATATGGTTATTTTCATCATGACAGGATGCAATCATTTTTGATAAAATGGTGATAGGGTTGGCAACCGCACCCCCATAAACACCACTATGTAAATCACGATTGGGCCCTGTAACTTCAATTTCAATATAGCTTAATCCACGTACCCCAATGTCAATCGACGGCGTGTCCATGCTAATCATTGCTGTGTCACTTATTAAAATAACATCCGCTTTTAATAAGTCCTTATGTGCTTTTACAAATTCTGCTAAATGTGGGCTGCCAATTTCCTCTTCCCCTTCGATAATGAATTTTATATTCGTACAAAGTGATTTTGTTTGCGTCATTATTTCTAATGCCTTCACATGCATGTAAAATTGCCCTTTATCATCACAAGCACCACGCGCATATATTTTTCCATCTTTAATGGTAGGATCAAAGGGACTGCTATGCCATAGTTCCAATGGATCAGCAGGTTGTACATCATAATGACCATAAACAAGAACTGTTGGGAAACCGGGGTCTGTTATAATTTCACCATAGACAATGGGATGTCCTGCAGTTTCATAAATTTTAGTTACTGGTGCGCCTGCTTGTTTTAATGCCTGTTCCACTGCTTTTGCGCAAGTAAGCATATCCCCATTGTTTTCCGACTTCGCACTGATACTGGGTATGCGTAATAAGGCTAAAAGCTCTTCTAAGAATCTTTCTTTGTTTTGGTCTTGGTATTGTTTCCAGGTATTCATTTTGAATTAATTTTAATTAAGTATTTTGTTTATTTCAATTCATATTTTTAAGCATCATTATTTGATAAACATGGGTGACAGATAAATCATTTTTCAATAATTATGCTAATTGGTGTTTCAAATCTGATAATACATTCTCTCTATTCCATGCGAGTTTTTCTTTGAAAGGCGCATTTCGTTTTTCGCAATTTTCAATCGTACAAATTGCACAACTAAAAGGCATACAACCATCGGTATGCACAAAAAATTCAACGCTATCCCCAAATTTATTTTTTATCAATTTAGTAAATTCATCAACTGCAGCATGTGCTTCATTTACATTAAAATACCAAGGCACTGTTAAATGACAATCAATGTGCATTAATGCCCCATATTTAATCACCCTCAAATTATGTAAATCAATCCAGTTGGTATGTCGAGATAAATTTAATTCTTGTATAACTGCATCCAATAAAGCCATATCCGCTTCATCCATAATTCCTGCAAGCGATTCTCTAATAATTTTATAGCCATTGTAGATGATCCATATGCCCATACCAACGGCTATGCTAGTATCTATGCCATTATACCCCGTAAATAAAACAAGCCCAATACCAATAACCACTGCATAAGTGGTATAACTATCTATCAACAAATGTTGTCCGCTAGAAGTGAGTGCCAATGAATTATTTTTTTTACCTATTGCTTTTGCAATTAATCCAGCAGCCATGTTTAAAACTGCAGTGGAAAGCAACACCCAAATACCATTATCTAGATTATGTAAACTACTTGGTTCAAAAAAAGTAATAATGGACTCGTATAAAATTATTCCTCCTGCGGTTATAATTAAACTGCCTTCAAAGGCGGCCGATATGAACTCTGCTTTACCATGACCATAGGGATGGTCTTTGTCTTTGGGTTTGGAAGCAACATATAAACTGTATAATCCAATCAAACCTGCTATTACATTTACAATACTTTCCAAGGCATCCGACAATACGGATAAGGAATGGGTCATATAGTACGCAACAAATTTAAGTACGAATAATACGATACTTAAACTAGTAACAAAAAATTGAATTTTTAAATTTTGTTTTGATTTTTGCACTTATGGGAAATTGATAAACATGTAAGTATACAAATGTAAGGCTGAGCTTTCAAACTAATTAATGATTTGACTCGTCGTATCTTTTTTGCACAAATTCCCAATTCACCAAATTCCACCAATTATTGATATAGTCAGGACGCTTGTTTTGATATTTTAAATAATAAGCGTGTTCCCAAACATCCAAACCTAGTATTGGAAAGCCTTTTACTTCCGCAATATCCATCAATGGGTTATCTTGATTAGGCGTAGAACTTATGGCTAAGCCCCCTTCTTTTTTAACAATCAACCAAGCCCAACCACTTCCAAATCTTGTTTTTGCTGCATCACTAAAAGCAGTTTTAAATGCATCAAAGGAGCCAAATGTTTTTGTAATTGCGTCGGCTAAAGTTCCAGACGGTGCAGTTGCTGGGGCCGGCTTCATTAATTGCCAGAATAGTTCATGGTTATAATGTCCACCTGCATTATTACGCATCTTAGGACTGTAGTGTGAAATATTTTTTATCAAATCGGCGAATGCCAATGATGTAGTGTCTACTTTCTCAGCCACACATGCGTCTTTTAAATTAGTTGCATATGTTGCCGCATGTTTCGTGTAATGAATTTCCATGGTCATCGCATCAATAAAGGGCTCTAATGCATTATAAGCGTATGGCAAAGGATGTTGCTGATAGGCCGTTATATCCAAATTATTAGTTACAAATGATGACATTATAGGCATGGCCACAATAGCCATACCCGCTTTACCAGATGTTTTGATAAACTGGCGACGATTTTGGGTTGATTTTGACATGATTTTATTTTTTAAAGTACTTCTGTAAAGTTACCTTAATTGGCTGTAAAATTCGGTAGTAAAATTCATGGTTAAATAGCTGTGAATCACGCATGGCCTTATAAATTAAAAACAATCCAATGGGGACTAAAATCATGGATGACAACCACATCCCATTAAATACAGACCATTGTCCCGATTTGGCCAATTTTTCGCCAAAATTGTTGAATAAGAAAAAGAATACAAAAAATATGATTGCTGAAATCATAGGGGTTCCCAATCCTCCTTTTCGAATGATAGATCCAAGCGGTGCACCAATTAAAAACAATACCAAACAAGCAATTGACAGAGTGAATTTTCGATGCCATTCAATACTATGTATGGCTACTGCATTTTTATTTTCAGTATAAATTTGCCCCAGCATTTTAAAATTATTATCAATAGAGGACAATTGATAGCCCGCAGCTTCACTCACACCCAAAGCAACTGAATCAGGGATCAGTTGTGTCAATTTTTTTATGGGCGCTTGCAATTGTTTTTTTCCAAACAGATGAGTGCTGTCTTTGTACAACAAAAAACGTAAGTAGGGGGTCAACTCTTGTTCGGTTCTTTTTACAAAAAAACTATCCATATTGGAAATAGAATCAATCGCTTTGCCTAATTGTCGCACACTCAACATTTTAGGATCATATAAAATATCGTTTGTTTTGTTGAGTTGAAAGCTTTTCAAATCAAAAACTTTTTTATACTCTTTAAAATAGAGCCTAGTAAATTCAGTATTGGTCGTGGATCTAAGCCCTCTTTCTTGGTATCGCCATCCATTGTACATGATAAATTCTAAAAACTTTTTATTGGAGGACACGCGCATTACGCCTGATTCTGCAATTAAGTAGTTGTCTTGCAATCCATATCTTTTCTCAAAAATTACAATGTTATGTATAATACTATCGTTCGCTTCTTTTTTTCCTAATTTAATAACATAGCCATCTATCTTATCATAAAAAACGCCTTCTTTTAAATCAATAGCAGGCTTGGCGACAATAATTTCATATTTTAAATTGGTGAGTTTCATTTGTGTAACTGGAATGATATTGTTCGCAAACAAAAAAGCTAGTCCAGCTAATAAAACGGAAAATAAAAATAAGGGGCGCATAAATCGCGTCAATGGAATACCTGCAGCTTTAATGGCAACTAGTTCAAAGCTTTCGCCTAAATTACCAAAAGTCATAATGGACGAAAATAACAATGCTAAGGGAAGGGCGGTGGTAAAGGTACTAACAGATACAAGGCCAATTAATTCAATAATGGTAATAAAGTCAAGCCCTTTACCTACTAAATCATCAATGTATAACCAAAAAAACTGCATCGTTAACACAAATATACAAATGGCCAATGCAGCCAAAAACGGCGCAATGAATGCGCGCAGAATTAGTATGTCTAATTTTTTGAACAATGTTAAAGTACTAGCTAGCTACCACCAACGCGATGAAATAGCTCTTTAATTTGATATTCCCAAAGTTGGCTTTGGTCTTTAATTTCATTTTTTTCAGCAAAATCTTTGATGATTAAAATGGTTTGATTTGAGATTTCAGTTTTCTCAATTCTAAATTCAAAGTATTCATTTTTTTCACTGTGCAGCCATTTGAATCTGATGAATTTATCTGCTTCTTGGTCCAATAATTCTGCCTTATCAGGTACACCACCATTCCAGGAGAAACTGAAAACGTTTTCCCATTCGTCCACTTTGTCAGCAAACCATTCTTGTAATCCAGATGCAGTAGATAAAAACTCAAATAATATATTTGGTGAGCATCTCACAGGAAATTCAAGCGTAAATAATTGTTTCTTACTCATATAAAATCGAATGCCGCTTTAATTTGGGCTCGTTCGTTGCAATGATATTAAATAATTGGTAGGTTCCAAGTATTTTTTTTGTTAATTCATTCACAGCTTTTTAAGGCAGCGTTGATTATTTCCTAAATATGATGTAAGTAATTGATAATCAAATCATTACTAAAACTTAAAATATAACTAAAGTTCATAAAATAATCGGCACTTGGACCGATTAACTTAAATAAGACTCAAAGTGATGGCTTATATTTGCACCCCATAATGATTTGAGTATGTTTAATAGTTTGAGTGAAAAATTAGAATCGGCGTTTAAGCACCTAAAAGGGCAGGCGCGAATTAATGATTTAAATGTGGCGAATACCTTAAAGGATATTCGTAAGGCACTATTAGATGCGGATGTCAATTTTAAAATTGCAAAGGAATTTACAGATAAAATTAAAGAGAAGGCCATTGGTGAAAAGGTGATTAATGCAATTAGCCCCGGTCAATTGATGGTTAAGATAGTACAGGATGAATTAACCACATTGATGGGATCATCTGCTTCTTTATTGGATTTATCTAAAAGCCCTACTATTATTTTAGTTGCAGGTTTACAAGGAAGTGGAAAAACTACTTTTTCAGGAAAATTAGCAACTTATTTAAAAGCGCAAAAAAAATCGCCCTTATTAGTTGCTGCAGATATTTATCGTCCGGCAGCGATGGATCAATTAACCGTATTAGCAGAACAAGTTGGGGTAGATATATTTGTCGAAAGAGAAAATAAAAATGCTGTTTCGATTGTACAAAATGCATTGGTATATGCAAAAGCAAATAATAAAAATGTAATCATTGTAGATACAGCGGGTCGTTTGGCCGTGGATGAAGTCATGATGAATGAAGTAGCTGATATTAAATCTGCTATCCATCCACAGGAAATTTTATTTGTCGTAGATGCAATGACAGGGCAGGATGCAGTGAATACTGCCAAAGTGTTTAATGAGCGATTAGATTTCACAGGTGTGGTATTAACGAAGTTAGATGGTGATACCAGAGGGGGTGCGGCACTATCTATCAAGTATACTGTTGATAAGCCGATCAAGTTTATGAGCAGCGGTGAAAAAATGGAAACCTTAGATATTTTTTATCCCGATAGGATGGCGCAAAGAATTTTGGGGATGGGAGATATTAGTTCATTGGTTGAAAAAGCACAGGCACAATTTGATGAAGCAGAAGCAAAAAAATTAGAGAAAAAAATTAGAAAAAATCAGTTTGATTTTGAAGATTTTTTAACCCAGATACAGCAGATAAAAAAGATGGGTAATATCAAAGATTTAATGGGGATGATTCCAGGTATGGGAAAAAGTTTGAAAGATGTAGATATTAATGATAATTCATTTAAGGGTGTAGAAGCCATCATTCAATCCATGACGGTATTGGAACGGCGTAATCCAGATTTACTTTCACCCAGTAGAAAGCAAAGAATTGCGAAAGGGTCGGGCAAGGATATTGGAGAAATCAATGCGTTCATTAAGCAGTTTGACCAAATGAAACAGATGATGAAACAAATGTCTGGCGGAATGATGCCTGGTAAAATGCCTGGTTTAAGAAGATAACTAATTGATTATCAGTATCATTAATGATTTATTTTAGGAATAAACACCATTTTCCATCATTTTATATTATCTTCGCGTCCTATTAACCCTATTTGTTAACGCCTATAAATATCTATTTAACATGGCAGTAAAAATGAGACTACAGCGTCATGGTAGTAAAAAAAGGCCTTTCTACTTTATAGTAGTAGCCGACGGACGCGCACCAAGAGATGGTAAATTCATCCAAAAAATTGGTACTTACAATCCTTTAACAGTTCCTGCGACTATCCAATTGGATCGTCAAAAAGCGTTAGAGTGGTTAAACAAAGGTGCACAACCTACAGACACGGTTCACCGTATTTTATCTTTCAAAGGAGTTCTTTATTTAAAACACTTATTACGTGGTGTTAAATTAAACTTATTTGATGAGGCAACTGCGATGGCTAAGTTTCAAACTTGGTTCGCTGAGCATGAAGCTAATATAGCGAGCAAGAATGATGATCACAAAAAAGCACAAGCTGCTAAAAAAGTGTATGTTCCAGTTGTGAAGAAAGTAGCTGAACCAATTGCGGAAGCGCCTGTTGCAGAAGCACCAGTTGCGGAAGCTGAACCAGTAGTTGCTGATGAAGCACCTGCTGCAGAAGAAACACCAGCTGCAGAATAATTTAAAATTAATCTAGCTTTAATAAAGCCCCTGGTTCCGTTTATCGGTATCGGGGGTTTTTTGTAATGAATACTTATTAAAAAAATCAGACATAATCCAATTGTTCTGTTTCGAATAATTAGTTTTGTGTATGCAATATTTTAAAACAATACCATGAGCGAATATATACATATCGGAAAAATTGTGGCTGCACATGGTATTGGTGGGCAAATTATCATTGAACATGCATTAGGTAAACCCATTAATTTTAAAGGTATTGACGCCATATTTGTTGAAAAAAATACAGCCAGCTTTATTCCTTATTTTATTACATCAGCTGTTGCTAAAACGGATACGTTAACCCATTTACAGATTGAGGGTATTCAAAATAGGGAAGCCACTCAAATTTTAATCAGTAAAAAAGTGTGGCTACCACAAGCGGAGTTCCAGCAGTTGGTGGATAAAAGTTCCCCTTTGGCTTTATTAGGGTATATGGTCAAAGAAAATGGTATTGATTTAGGTCAGGTGCTTGAAGTTATTGAGCAACCGCATCAGTTGATGGTAACCATATTATACCAAGGTCAGGAAGCGTATATCCCTTTACATGAAGAAAGTTTAAAAGGGGTAGATCACGTAAAAAAAACGGTCACTGTTTCACTTCCGGATGGCTTGTTGGATTTATATAGCACCGCATCGGAGTAGCCACAAAATAAATTTAAAATTTTTTTATACAAAAGTCTACTAAATTAGTAGGAAATAAATATCTTTGTATTCTTACAATAAAAAATATAGTATTATGAGTTTAAGATTAGGGGATATTGCACCGGATTTCAAAGCAAAAACAAGTATTGGCGACATTAGCTTTCATGAATATCTTGGTGATAGTTGGGGAATTTTATTTTCACACCCAGCTGACTTTACACCAGTTTGTACCACTGAATTAGGCCGCACTGCAGCATTGCAAGAAGAATTTGCCAAACGCAATGTAAAAGTTTTAGCGCTCAGTGTGGATGGCGTTGAAAGCCATCATAAATGGATCAGTGATATTAATGAAACACAACAGGTGCATGTGGATTTTCCAATTATCGCAGATGAGGATAAATCAGTGGCTAACGCTTATGATATGATTCATCCAAATGCTTCAGAAACTTTCACAGTAAGGTCCTTGTTCATTATTGGACCAGATAAAAAAGTAAAATTATTTATTACCTATCCCGCTTCCACTGGGCGAAATTTTGTTGAAGTATTAAGAGTGATTGATTCTTTGCAGTTGACAGCCAATTATAGTGTGGCTACTCCTGCGAATTGGAAAGATGGAGAAGATGTGATTGTGGTACCAGCCATAAAAACAGAAGATGCTTTAGTTAAATTCCCCAAAGGCTTGAATATAGTAAAACCTTATTTGCGTTATACCCCACAACCGAATAAATAAGATGTAATTACTAAATGTATGTAAGGTAATGAACGCCTCAGTAAAGCGTTGTTATTTTGTTCATCAAAATGAATAACGCTTACAGTGTGTCACTGTTGTTGCGAGTCAGCTACCTTTCTTTTAAGATCCCTTTCTCTGAATATTCAGCGAAGGGGATTTTTATTTTTCACTATTCCATTTATCTAACTGCTTTAATGTGGCAGTAAGATCCTTTGGAAGGGGCGCTTCAAATTGGTAGTTCGTTCCATTTAATTCAAAGCGTAAAGTATGTGCATGTAAAGCTTGTCTCGCTAATAATGGGCGTTCTTCTTCCTCCGCTTTACTTAATTTAAAATTTTTCTTTTTTATGGAAGACAATAATAATTTTTCGCCATCTCCATAAATTTCATCTGCAACAATGGGGTTACCTAAATGTTGGGCATGTATTCTAATTTGATGTGTTCGGCCCGTATGAATTTGGAAACAAACCCAAGTATATCTTTTATAATATTTTAATACCTCAAAACTTGTTTGTGCTGCTTTGCCTTTGGCATGAGTCACCATTTGTCCTTTTTTGCCCGGATGTTCCATAATCGCCTGATCAATGGTTCCATTTTGTGGCGGACGACCCATCACCAAACCAAGGTATTTTTTTTCAATAGTACGACCTTCAAATAAAGTGCTTAATTCTTGGTGCGCTTCGGCAGTTTTTGCGAATAAAATTAAACCACTGGTATGTTGGTCTAATCGATGCACCGTAAATATGGCTGGATACTTTTCCTGTAACAATGATTTAAGGGAAGCTTCTTTGCCAAATCGATCAGGGATACTAAATAAACCGGCGGGCTTATTGAGTACAATCATGTCGTCATTTTCAAATAATATATCTATCATTAAATTGCGTTCAATTAAATAGGAGGGAGTAAGATTAATTATCCTTTGCAGATTTCCTTGTAAATGATTTATTCATAAACTTTAAAAGGCGTACTTCTTTTTCTGCTAAAAAACGCCATTTACCTCTGTCCACATTTTTTTTAGTAAGGTTTGCGAACATAACGCGGTCCAAATGTCTTACATCATATCCCAAATGTTCAAATATGCGTCTTACAATTCTGTTACGCCCACTGTGAATTTCAATACCAATCACATTTTTGGAAGTATTGGACAAATAACTTACTGCATCAGCAGCAATAAATCCATCTTCCAAATCAACCCCTTTTGCAATGGCCTCTAAATCTGCTTTAGTCACTGGTTTATCCAAGGTAACTTCGTAAATCTTTTTAATTTCATAGGAAGGATGGGTTAATTTCTGTGCCAAATCGCCATCATTCGTTAATATCAAAACTCCGGTGGTGTTTCTATCAAGTCGACCCACTGGGAACATACGTTGTGTAGTTGCATTTTTGATAATATCTAAAACCGTTTTTCTGCCTTCAGGATCATTCGCGGTACATATGTAATCCTTCGGTTTATTTAATAAAATATATACAGGAGTTACTTGTAATTGCAACACTTTCCCTTTTAATCTAACTACATCTTTGTATTGTACTTTATAACCAGGCTCTAAAATGGTATCACCATTGATGGTTACATGCCCAGATTTTACCATAGCTGCGGCTTCACGTCGACCAGAAATACCCGCATGTGCAATGTATTTATTCAATGGCATTTGTTCATAAGGCGTATCAGCCGCTGCATTTACTTTGCCAATGGAAGCGGTTCTTTTTTCATCGGCTTTATCCATGGAAGCAGGTGTTCTTTTATTCGTTGTTGCTGGACGCGCAGTATGAGAAGGCGTTAGTTCCCCATATTTTGGTGGGGCGTCTTGAAAACTTTTCCGAGTGCTTGGTTTTTTTTCATAGCCAGTTGTTTTTTTGGCATAGGGCCCCTTCGCGTACTTTTCTCTCGGCGGATCGGTTACAATCCCTCTTGCTTTATCAATTTTTCTTTGTCTTGCAGCTTCGCCCATGGCCCTTGATTCGGCTTTGGCTTTTTTCTTATCCTGTCTTATATTTTCTTTGACAGCACTCCCCTTTTTTTTAAGAGAGAATTTATCAAAATTATCAGTTCTATTTTTTTTCATTGTGCCGTACTATTAAAAATTATCCTTGTTGGCAAGCTGTCCGCAAGCAGCATCAATATCCTTACCACGGCTTCTTCTTACCCTAACATTTACCCTGTTTTTTTGTAATGCGGTTACAAAATTTTCAAATCCATCTTCGTTGGGTTTGTCAAATGGAAATTTATCAATCGGATTGTATTCAATGACATTAATTAGGTCTGCAGGAACTTGGCGGTATATTTTTGTTAATTCAACAACATCTCTTTCGCTGTCGTTAAAATCTTTAAACAAAATATATTCAAATGTGATTTCGCTACCCGTTTTTTTATAAAAATAATTAAGGGCTTGAATTAATGCTTCAATATTATTGCTTTCATTGATCGGCATAATCTCATTCCGTTTTTTATCATTCGCGGCATGTAAGGACAAGGCTAATTTGAAGCGTACTTGATCATCGCCTAGTTGTCTAATTCCTTTGGCGACACCCGCTGTTGAAACGGTAATTCTTCTTTGGCTCATGCCCAAACCATCCTTTGCTGAAATTCGTTCTACTGCTTTTAAAACATTTTTGTAATTCAATAAGGGCTCACCCATACCCATGAACACAATATTCGATAATGACTTTTCATGGTGTTTTTCGCTTTGTTGATTAATCATGACCACCTGGTCATAAATTTCATCATAGCTTAAATTTCTCTTGCGTTCCATGTATCCTGTCGCGCAAAACTTACAACTTAAACTACAACCAATCTGTGAGGAAACGCATGCGGTTTTACGCTCACTGGTTGGAATTAATACGCCTTCAATCATATGATGATCAAAGGTTTCAAATCTGGTTTTTAATGTACCATCCTCACTTAATTGCGTCGTATTTAAGGTTAGGGCAGGTAGCGTAAAATTGGCTTCCAGCTGCTGGCGAAGGTCCTTACTTAGGTTGGTCATTTCATCAAAGCTATGCGCATGCTTTTGCCACAGCCATTCGTGGATCTGTTTTACACGAAATGATTTTTCTCCTATTTGCCCTATAAATCGTTCAATGTCAGCGATTTCGAGTTGTCTGATATTAACTTTAGTTTGCTCCATAATGCAAAGATACTTGATCGTTTTTGTATCCTTTTATTTCTTTTTTGAAGCTTTTTTAGCCGAAAAATCCCCCAATTTCAGTAGGGCCAATTTTTCGTGAATTAATTTTAGATTACTTAACATCATTTTACATAAATGCATCCTAATTATCCTAAATTTGGTGTTCAATTTATTGATTTAATAAAAAAATGACCAATTATGAAAAAAATGTTATTCATGGGTATTGTGTTCTTAGGAATATTTGTAACTGTGCAAGCACAGGATAGCCCACTTAAAGAGTACCTAGGTAAATATACTTTTGCTGAAGGAAGTCCCGTGACAGAAGTGGTGTTGACTATTCAGGATTCAGTCTTGGTTTCTTCATCATCTGTGGGGTCATTTCCATTAGAGAAAAAAGGAGTCGATACTTTTTATTTAGCTGCGTATGATGCGTTAGTGATTTTTAAAAGAGATGCTAATAGTATAGTGGAAGGTGTTGGCATCAATGTGCAAGGCATGGAGTTGATTGGCAAAAAATCAGCAGCTTCAAGTGCAATCAAACAAGACTTTTATTTTGAAGATCAAATTTGGGCAGATAAATTATACAACTAAAATTGATAATCCATTAGCGCTTCAAATGTAATTGTATCTTGTTGACCTGAATTTAAATTTTTAACAGTACATTTTTTAGCCGCTAATTCATCACTACCAATAATCACAATGGTAGGAATATTTTTTTTCTCAGCATATTTAAATTGCTTGTCAAACTTACTTTTCTCAGGGTAAATTTCGCAAGCAATTTTTTTATTTCTAAGCGTCATCATCAATTGATAAGATTGCATTGCCTCTTTTTCACCCAAATTAAAAAATAATACTTGTGTCCCTTGTTCAACGGATGCTGGAAATAAATTTTTCTCCTCCATTACATCATAAATGCGATCAACCCCAAAGCTAATACCAACGCCAGGGATATTAGGAACCCCAAACAAACTGGTTAAATCATTGTAGCGCCCACCACCGCCAATACTGCCCATTTGCGCATCTTTGGCTTTCACTTCAAAAATAAGACCCGTATAATAATTTAAGCCGCGCGCCAAAGTAAAGTCGGCGACCAAATGCTTGGCCATACCCGTGTTAATATGATAATTTAAAACATAATTTAATTCAGCAATACCAGCTTGTCCAGCAGCATTGTCACCCAATAACGCTGCTAATTTTTTTAATTTTTCTTCATTACTTCCTTGAATATTCAAATAGCTTTGAATGGTATCTTGTTGTGCAGGTGTAAATCCTTTACTACTTAATTCTACTTGCACTTTTTCCCAGCCTATTTTATCCAATTTGTCAATAGCAATAGTTAGGTCAATTAATTTTTCGCTACCACCACAAACTTCAGCAAGTGCTAATAAAATTTGTCGATTATTTATTTTTATTTCAACTGGTAAATTTAATTTTTCAAATGCGTTAACATACAACGCCACCAAATCAACCTCATTTAATAAACTTTCACTTCCTACAATATCAGCGTCGCACTGATAAAATTCACGGTACCTTCCTTTTTGTGGACGATCTGCGCGCCATACTGGCTGAATTTGATAACGTTTAAAAGGGAAAGTTAAAGCGCCATGATTCATGGCCACATATCTTGCAAATGGAATTGTTAAATCATATCGCAAAGCGCGTTCCGTAATGTTAGGGGTGCTTTTGCCTGCTAAAATTTTATCAAAGCCTTCCAGTGTTTGTTCTTTTTTCTGCAGGTTGTCTAAGCCATTATTTAAAATCTTAAAAATCAGCTTGTCGCCTTCTTCACCATATTTTCCCATTAAGGTGTCTAAATTTTCCATGGCGGGTGTTTCCAACGGCGTAAAACCAAATGATTCAAATACGCCACGTATCGTTTGAAAAATATATTGGCGTTTTTGTACCGTTATGGCATTAAAATCACGGGTTCCTTGTGGCAAAGATGGCTTGCTCATGCTGTCAAATTTATAGGTAAAGATAAATTTTTAAATTCATCCTATATTAATTGTTTAAATTGCCTTTTTAAATTAAAAATATGGAAGACTTTAACCATTCTAGTAATAATCACAGGAATAATTCAAGAGATAAATCAGAAAGATCCTACCGACTTTTTAAGAGTATCTATGATTTTAGCATGGCGGCGCTCATTTTAGGCTGCGCGGTTTTGATGTTGGGTGCTAAATGGTTCAAGTTAGACCAGGTGTTGAATGTAGATTCCGAGTTTCGGACCATTTTCGGGGGTATGTGTTTATTGTATGGTGGATTTAGGTTGTACAGGGGCTTTCAAAAGGATTACTAACCTGTTTGTTTTTTAAATTTATGAATTTCAATTATGCGTAAAATATTTATACTTTTTTGGGGCATCATTTTGCTCGCCGCATGTAACAGTTCTACATCTAATGCACCCATTGAAACTACCAGTGAAGGGGAAATTAATATTTCAGTGGAAGAAAGCTTTAAACCCATTATCGAAGAACAATTAAAAGTGTTTAATTCAAGTTATCCAAAGGCAAAAATTCATGTGTACTATAAGTCGGAAATTGAGTGTTTAAAGGACTTTACAAATGATAGTACGCGAATGATTATCATTACAAGGGGGTTGGAAAAAGCGGAACAAACAGGATTTAAAAACCAATTAGGGTATGCCCCTACTTTTGGTATTTTGGCCTACAATGCGATCGCAGTATTGGTACATAAATCAGCCAAGGATACCCTATTTACATTAAAGCAATTAGGGGATAAATTAAAGGGGCTTGATCCACAAGAAGTGGTCATGGATGGCAATAATTTAACCGGAATAAATCGTTTTTTAAAAGACAGTTTATTAAAGCAAACTGCTTTTGGCAAAAATGTGCATGGGGCCAATGGATCTGCTGATGTAATCACCTATATTAAAAATCATCCGAATGCCATTGGATTTTTGGGATTGAATTGGGTAGGGGATAAATACGATCCAAAACAGGTTGAAAATCAAAAGCAAGTAAAAACCGCAATGGTTGAATGTAGTTTGTGCGAGGAAAAGGGGACTTATGCTCAACCCTCTCAAGCAACCATTGGTCGCGGGCAATATTCATTATCATTACCAGTTTATTATATTTTAAAGGAAAATGCACCTGGGTTAGGGTCGGGTTTTTTAAATTTTTTAAGCCTAGAACGTGGGCAGCTCATATTTAAAAGAGCCTTTTTGGTGCCGGCGAAAATGGGTTTTAAAAAACGAAATGGGCTATTGAATTAGTACCGCTTATAAAAACTAACATTTTGTAGTACAATTATCCATTAATTTAGGTTGAATTTCAGGTAAAATTTGATATTTTCACCTTCCGAATTTATAATTTGAATTAAATTTAAGGATCCAGAATTTTTAAAAAGTAAAGTGATGAAAAAATTGGTTTTATTATCCGTAAGTGTGGTTTTAGCATTGTCAAGTGTACATGCGCAAGTAGTTCCGGTTTCTCCGTTAGCGGAGGGGGTGAAGTTATTGAATTATGAAAAAAATAAATCCGCCTTGGCTTTCTTTAAAGATGCCTTAGATAAAAATCCTACCAATACGGAAAATATTTTTTGGTATGGGGAAGCGGTTTTAGCGGAGCAAGGTTCTGGTATGCCAAGTGATACGACTATTAAAAAAGCGAAAGCAATTTTTCAACAAGCGTTGCAAGTAGCGGGAAATGATCCTTGGTTATTAGTGGGTATGTCACACGTACAATTATTAGAAGGAACTGATGTAAATGCAGTAAAGCAAAATTTAGAAGTTGCATTGACGTCCACTTTGCTTACTAAGGGCAAATTTAAGGGAAAACCTAATCAAGATATTGTTAATGCTATTGGTTATATACACGCTGAGATCCCTAGTAATATTGGCGATCACAGATATGCGATTGATAAATTAAAGGAAACAATTTCTGCATATGAATCAGTTGTAAATCCTAATCTATTTATTAATTTAGGTATTAACTACTTGAAATCGGGCGGTGAAAATGGCGGAGAAGCGGTGACTGCATTTCAAGAGGCAATATCACGCGATCCAAAAAATGCTTTTCCTTATTACAGAACTGGAAGAGTGTATCAAACGCAAAGTAACAAGGAGTCATTTGATGAATATTATAGCAAAGCGATTGCTGCAGACCCAACTTTTCCTCCGGTTTATTTCGCTTTATATTCCTATTATGCAGATCTAAATACACAGTCAGCAACAGAGACTGCAAAAGTGAATTTGGATTTGTTTTTAAAATATGCGGATAAGGATCCCTCCTTAGACATTTTTAATGCAGATTATCTTTTCCGTGCCGGACAATATGATGCATCATTAGAAAAAGCAAAAGCTTTAGAAGCCTCTATTGGAATTGCTGCTTTACCTAGATTAGGGGTGTTATTAGCGTATAACTATGATCGTAAAGGTGACTCAGTGCAAGCAAAAACATATATTGAAAATTTCATGAGTAAAAGTACTGCTGATAAGATAGTTACTAGTGATTACGAATTAGCAGTTAGGATTATATCTCGTTTTAGTGGCAACCAAGTAGCATTAGCTGCTTTATTAGAAAAGGCAATTGCAGCTGATACGGCTAGGGTAAATAAGCTTAAATATTACAAGTTGGGCTATGAAATGTTAGAAAAAGCTAATATGTATTCCGATGAGTTAAAATGGTATGCGAACTATTCAGCCCTAAGAGGGATTAAGGATGAAGTGTATTATTATAAAACGGCAAGTATTGCGGCAAATGCAAAGGAGGGCGCTACTGCAAAAGCAATATCAATGGAATATATCACGGCCTTCCCTGATAAACCAAATGGATATTCATTTAATGTGAAAGCAGCTAGATTATTGGATACAGCAAACAATTTAGGGATACTTTTTGAAGCAGCTACACTACAAAATCAGTTTTTGTCTAAGGATATAACTAAAAACAAGCAAGCCATGGTCAACAACTTTTATACCATGATGGGCTATTATAATGAGACCAAAGCATATGAGCA
>Ga0315909_10001604_pt1 | contig 30461 bp, 37 predicted proteins | sample LakEriMetagenome_11_FD_203527 | JGI IMG/M metagenome (GOLD analysis project Ga0315909, IMG submission 203527) | Freshwater fungal communities from buoy surface, Lake Erie, Ohio, United States - Buoy 2 MA125 | ecosystem: Environmental > Aquatic > Freshwater > Lake | place: USA: Lake Erie, Ohio... | reverse complement strand
CCACAACGAAGATCTTTGATTAGCACTCGGCGGGCCAAGCCGTTCCACTCATCAGAGTCAAAACGACTGGCCAGCTCTTCTATCTTATCACGTGCCCGGTTGCCAGTGATGCTACGAGTTCGGAGAGCTTCTGTGAGTGCCCAAAACTCCACCCAGGGATTATCTTTGCCTGTGAGGTCCTTGGTCTCTGGAACTTTCTTTACACCATAGACGAAATAAGGATTGTAGGCCAGGTAACAGTTGTATAAAAAACACTGAGCACCTGCTGAGCCCAAACGAGCCGCCACTAGAGCCTTTTCGATCACTGCTTCTTTGTGTAGCCTAGAGTCGTTGCCTTCGAGATCTTGTATCCAATCTACTGCCACTTTGAGTCCATTATATTCTTCACTTTGCCAATTGCGAGCCTGAGTCATGCCTGTACCTTTGTATTTAGGCCACTTTCAGCCTTCATTTCGTATTGTGATAAAATGTGAGCAATGATGCCTGTATGATCATCGCGACTGTGTCGGTGTTGTATGAGTTGCAAGGTCTCTACGTCTTCAGGATGAAGAGTAATTACCACACTCACTCCCAAGGGTGTCATTCGCATAAGTCTACCTGTACTTGAAAACCTGAGGAATCACAAACCAGTCCCACTGGCATGGGTTCTTTGTTGACCTGAGCAAAATATCGCATATTGGCCAACTTCAACATGGCATCCCATACAGCGGTTCTTGCTCGAACAGTGGCCATGTTGTCTGTCATTTGTTGTATGGTCATGTACATACCAACATCGTATTCACTGCCACCATTGCGGAAAATAACACGGAATTTCTGTCCGTTGCGGAAACCGTCTATAATAGTCTTGCGGCGCATACCAGCTCCTTTTTTAACTGTATGCAACTATTATAAAGAAAGATTCATTTCAGGTCAACCTCCCAAAAACACAGAGGTTAGTGCGCACTAACTTAGGTTCGTATTACTAAATCGTTGGCTTCTTGCTCGTCGTACTGATTAGGAGTCAATGATCCTGGGTATTCCAATCCCTCAGTGCTGATTGGACCGTCTTGTTGCAGGCCTGCTTGGCTAAGGCGTTTGGTGTTTCTACCTTCGCGCATGGCCGCAATCACGCTTTGTCCCCCGAGACTGGTAGAATCAATTGTGCGTTCTAACCACATGGCCGGTCCGCCAAAATCAGTTTGGGTACCATAACTTGGTAGACTCTGCGCAAAACTGATAGCAGTATTGTTGCTAGGACGTATATCGTCAATAACAAGATCCATGCGCTGACGATTGAGATATTCTCTACCCAACTGATCTTGCCAAGTGATTTCATTGACATAGACCTCTTTGGCATTTGAATAATTGTTGTAGATATCCACGTTGGCCAAGGCCGTAAATGGAATAACACCGTTGAGCCAAGCATCCTCAAACGATTCTTCTGCTGTTGGGAATGGGCCATAGATTCCGGCAGCCGCCCAGCCCACAGGAATAGTGGTATACCAGTCGCCAGGCGTCATTGGATCTTCTGCTGTCCATATGCCTGTACACATGGTTTGTATGGTTTGATAGATACCCTGGCCCTGTGTAAACTCATCAAAGGCTCCTTGTGCCACTAGGTCGTCATACAAAGGTAAGTTGTCATTGATTGGTTTACCACTGTTGTATCCTCCAGCAAATCCAATCACGTCGCTCACAACCAGTGTATTGTTGTTTCCGGTATTTAATTGTATGTCGTAATCACTGCCATACATGTTTTCCCAGAATTCAATCACACCCGGAGTGACATATTCTTGCTGATCCTGCAACAATGGCAAATCTTTGAGGTTTTCCATGTTGGCAGTGGCCTCTGCCAATTGTTCAGTACTGGTGCTTTGGATTCCTTTGATCTGCAAGAAACTGCGACTCAATGCTGAATTGGCCACTGCTAGATCGTCCGGAATGATTCCTTTGAGATCTTCGCCTAGATTGTTGAGCTCGGGATTCACGGACCCAGAATCATTTTCATAGATGGCACGATATCCTGCGCTGGCAGTACGTATTGGTGTGGTCAATGTTTTAAAACTCTTGCCAAATAATTTTTGTGGATTCAGCAAGTCTTGACCGGTGGTCACTGTGGCTTGTGTATTATTCAATATCGATTTGACTTGCCGGACTTCAGTGGAATCCAGTGTGCCTAACACAGTGTAGATGTCTTTTTGTAGAGTTGGTGGTAAGGCAGCACCTTGTCGAGCCAGTTGATTTAAATCAACCCCGAGATCTCTCAAGGTAAATCCACTTCTTGTTCCTGTGATATTGCCATAGGCTGTGGTCAATATGTTGTATCCTAGCTCTTGTGCTGTTTTCTCACTGATGGTAATATTGCTGAGTTTTTCATACATGGGGCCAAGAGTACCAGTGTTTTCCATGTTGGCCAAGAGTTGTCCAGGGCTACCAAGATTTTTAAGATTTTCCCAACTTACTGTTTCGCCCAACTTTGAAATATCATCTCCTAGTCCTTCAACCCAGTTTGAAACCCCGGTGATGCCAGCAGTGATGGTATTGTCAAGATTGGTAAAAGTTTTGTTGAGATAAGTTTCAGCATTCTTGGCCGCGTTGACAAATGAATTTGCTGTGTTAACATAACTTTGTGCCGCAGAAAATATACTACCAATTTTACTGGGGTCTCCAGTGAGCACTCCGGCGACCAGTTGCCCGGTTCCTCCCAAACTTTGTCCAGCCCAGGTAATACCTTGAGTGAGTGCAGTTTGGAATGCATTTGTAGTAATTGATTGCAAGAACTGTGCTGTCTTTGGTCCGTATGTTCCCACTGTGCTTAGGAATACTTCATTGCCTGCGGCCACTGGCGCATTGGCAATATTGCTCCAGGCTTCTCGCATGGGTGCTGTGAATTCCAGCACAGAATCTTTCATAGATGATAGAGTTGTGGAAAGTTCGCTGAACCAACTGGTGTTGGTAGTGGCCACGGCGCCAGATACTGTGTTGGCGGCAGTGGACATGGAACTGCCACCTGCTGATACTACAGTCTCGGCTCCAGCGGCTCCAGCGGCTGAACTAAAAGGTGCTGAACCAAATATTTCACTGAGGCCGCCGTTGGCAATGAATGCACCGGCTGCGGTCATAATGATCGAAGTTAGCGCACCAGAACATGCCATACTTAGGTTCCAACTATAACGTCAAGGCTTCCAAATGCTCGAGGGTGGAAACAGGTATCAGGAGATCCAACATATACTATGGGTTTGCCTTCGGCTAACACACTAAGACTTCCGATAGTAGTAACTGCTACACAATGTATCTGGCAACCTTTTGCTCCACAACACGGATGTGGCGTCACTATGGTTCCTGTGGTGCAGGCCGGGCGGCCGTTGATAAGAACGCTTAGTGCGCCGGGAAAAAGTGCTAATCCTCCTGCTATGTTTGGATCTCCGATTCTCACTGCTGGTGGCATAATTTTATCCTGTTATGATTTGCTTGGCAGGCGGAGTAACGATTCCGGTAGTGGCTTCGATATACTTGGCTCGCACATCTTCGCGAGTTTCTGCCGCCATGGCAATATTAACAGTATTTATATAGACATTTTTTTCGGGATTTGAGCTGAACAAGCTGGGCATCATTTGTAGCCCTTGGGGACCCAACACCATGCTGATGGGTTGAGTTACTTCAAAAACACCGTCAGTATTTTTGAAGATTTTAGCGGTAATTTCCTCACCGCTGACAAGTTTAAAAGTGTAAATTTCACCGGGTGTTAAATGATTCATAAGGTTCCTAGGTTATCAGTAAGGCTCATACGAGTACGAATCTCGTCTGTGCTCAGCTTACTTAAACCTTGAAACCCACCTTCGACAAATAATTTACCTTCAAAGTAGATCTGTGGAACTGTGCGATGCCCTTGTTCCATGATAAACTCACGAGCTTGTACATCTTCGTCAATTTTGATTTCTTCAAACGCGATATTTTTGTTGGTCAACAATGCCTTGGCTCGATCGCAAAATGGGCAATGTTTTTTTGAATATACTGTAAGCATTGTTTTCTTTTATCTGATATTGTAATTATTTCTTGTGTATTTCACAGCAGTTTTATTTATTGCGAGTCCAGAAACCCAGGCGTTCACCTGCGGCGCTGGCATACCAGCCGTAGCCCGGAGGGGGTGTGGCATCTTGGCCCTGCCAAACAGGTATGATTTCATCACTGTTGTGATTGCGGAAGTCGTCGTTGTATCTTAGATGTATTTCTATCACGCGATCACCAATGTATTCCACGTTGATCCATTCTTGTCGATCTTTGAAATCGTGTAACATCTCAGGCAAAGGACGATCCACATCCGTCCGACACCATCGTGAGAAGCGGTCCAATCTCCGAGGATCATCTCTAAAACCCTGCACTGTGAGATGCTGTTCCCCCCAATGATAGTCTACTGACACATGCGGTCCTTCCAGGACCTGAGACCAAAAAAATCCATCAGGGACTGTTTCACTGTCACCTTTTTCCATCCACAAGATCTGCGCACCTCGACTCATCATACGGATGTTTGTGATAGGTCTTATCACATATTCTCCAGACCATGGCACGGGAATGCCAGCTGGTCCAGCGGCGATGCCTTGTCTTCGTGCCAATATGAGTTTGTCATAGATCCATAACCATTCAGCCGGACATGAGTCATACACGTCTTGATCGCTGACAAACTGCATCACACTCCCGACGCAAGCACAATCTTGCAAATATGCTCTAAGCGTTCTATGTGTTCATAGGCTCGCCAGGGAGTAGTATCAATGGCCACAACGCCGTGCCCTTTGATTCCTACTATGTCATAAGCAATATTTCCTTCGTCGTCTAACTGAAGATTTTTATGACATTGATCTGCCAGCTCTTGACTGATTGGAGGTACATCGCCAACATTGGGTGCTACTCGAGTGTATCGGTTGAGTTCTGGAAAGTTGTTGCTAATGCTACTAAGATCAATGCCAGCATGCATGGCCGCAATACAGTAGGTAGGATGCACATGTACTACCACACGCACTTCCCCACGATGTTGTCCCATTTGTTTTTGTAATCCAAAATGTAATGGCATTTCTCCGCTGGGCTTTAGGTTAGCACTGATGTCACTGTAGGGTAATTCTTTCCAACCCCACCGATCAGACAATAGACCAGTACCTAGTTCGTTCCAAGAATTAGGTGGTTTGATTAGAATTTTTTTAAATTGATCTGGTTGCATGGTCTGCTTGCGCACACCACTAGGAGTGATGTAAAAGTGATCACGGTCATGATGGCGAATAGAAATATTTCCATCACGGCTAGTGATCCAGTTACGCTTGTAAGCATCTACAAGAATATCACAGCAAGTCTCAAGCATTAAAATTGATCCGCTTCGGTGGAGTGTGCCAGTGCTGTGGTTGATGTGGCACCAACTGCTGTGGCAATGGCATCAAAGTATGGAACACCTGCTTCACGCTGATGTTTGACTGTGGTAAAGCCACGCTCTTGTGCGGCAAACTCACGCTGTTGCATTTCTGAATAACCACGCATGCCAGTTTTCTGATAGGCTTCGGCCATTTCGAATGTGGCCAAGTTGTTGCAATGGAACCCAGCAAGTGTGATGAACTGATAAGCATAGCCCATCCGGCCAATTTCTGCTTGGAAAGTTTCGCATTGTTCTTCTGTCAAATACTTGCGCCAGTTGAAGCTGGGTGAACAGTTGTATGCCAACTGTTGATTGGGGAATACAGCGTGAATGGCATCAGCAAACTTACGAGCCTGTTCTAAGTCCGGTGTTGATGTTTCAAACCATAACAGGTCTGCGTACTCAGCATAGGCCAGGCCACGAGCGATACAAGCATCTAAACCGTTCTTGAAATGATAGAAGCCTTCGTCCGTGCGTCCTTTGTCGTAATCAACAAATGCCTGATCTACAGGATCGATATCACTGGTGATCAATGTGCCTGACTCTGCATCTGTGCGAGCAAGAATAACTGTGTCCACTTCTGCTACGTCGGCGGCCAGTCTTGCGGCATTTAAATTACGGATAGCCTGTTTAGTAGGGATTAAAACTTTACCACCCAAGTGTCCGCATTTCTTTTCACTGCTCAATTGATCTTCAAAGTGTACAGCGGCGGCTCCGGCTTCAATACAGCTGAGTGTTAGTTCGTATGCGTTTAAGGCACCACCAAAGCCTGCTTCACAATCTGCAATAACAGGCAAGTAATAATCTGTTGTACCTACACCTTCCAGTGTTTGGATTTGATCTGCACGACGTAGTGCGTTATTGATTTCTTTGACCACAGCAGGAACTGAGTCCACTGGGTACAAACTTTGATCTGGGTAAACACGACCTGCGGTGTTGGCCGCCGCGGCCACTTGCCAACCACTCAAGTAAATTGCCTTTAATCCTGCCTTGGCATGCTGAACTGCTTGCTGACCGTTGTATGCGCCTAGCGTTGGCACAAATGGTTCTGTTGCTAATAGCTCACGTAGTTTTGTGGCACCACGTCGTGCCAGTGTGTATTCTATTTTTAAACTACCTTGTAACTTTTTTACATCCTCTTTGGTATAATTCCGTTTTTTCATCTATAAGCTCATTCCTGTAAATGTATTTGAATCTACGTCTTGTTTGGTACCGCCGATAACATAGCTGGTGATTTCAGTTTCTTGTGGGGCTACTTGCACATCGCCGCCAGCAATCCACTTCTGTGTCCATGGCAGTGGGTTGGATCCACCGCGATATTTATTGGGCAAGCCCAAGGCGGTCATGCGTTTATGAGCAATCCATTCCACATAGTCGCAGAGCAACTGTTTGTTGAGACCAATCATAGACCCATCCTTGAACAAGTAGTCTGCCCAGGCTTCTTCTTGTGCCACAGCTGACTCAAACATGGCCACTACTTCTGATTCTGTTTCTTGTTTGATTTTGGCAAAGTCAGGATCATCCTGCGGCAATATCTTCAACAGACTCTGACTGAATCCAAGATGCACGTTCTCATCACGAGCAATCAATTTAATAATCTTGGCATTGCCTTCCATCTTTTTAAGTTCAGCAAATGCCCATGAGCAAGCAAACGACACATAAAAGCGAATACCTTCCAGCACGTTTACACTGTTAAGGCACACCCATAATTTCTTCTTGAGCTCATAGGCGGAAATTTCAAATTTCTTACCATTGCACTCATGTTGGCCTTCGCCCAACAGTTGGTACCATTGACTGTATTGTATCAAGTCATCATAGTATTTGGAGATGTCGTTGCCGCAGGCAATAATGTCGTCCACGTCCAACATCTCATCAAATACCCGGCCAGGATCTGAATACACATTACGAATGATGTGTGTGTATGAACGGCTGTGGATGGTTTCTGAAAACGCCCATGTTTCGATCCATGTTTCTAACTCAGGCAGTGTGACGATAGGAAGGAAGGCTAGATTGGGACTACGACCTTGCACACTATCCAACAGTATCTGACGCTTGAGATTGGCAGTGAAAATATGCTGTTCAAAAGGTGTAAGGTCCTTGAAGTCTTTGGCATCACGTAGCACATCTATTTCTTCAGGACGCCAAAAAAATCCCAACTGTTTGTCTGTGAGTTTGTCAAACTGACGATACTTTAATGTATCATATCTTTGCATGCCCAGGCCACCCCTGGGATCAAGAAAGGCCAGGCTGGTGGTGTGGTCACGATTCTTTTGAAGATTAAGTACGCTCATTGTTTTCTCTTTTATATTTTGCAACTGTCGCAGTCGGCATCATCTGCGGATAGACTAGCGTCTACTGATTCAATAATTATCTCTTTGTTGTTCATGCGTTCAACATCAATTTCACCCGACCCATCATAGGTATTAAAGTAATAGAGTTGCTTGCCACCATACTTGTAGAACATGATCATGTGTTTGAGCATCTCACTCATTGGTATCTTCTCATCATCAAAGAACTGTGGGTTATATGAGGTATTTACGGATATGCCCTGGTCAATATACTTCTGGAGAATGGCCATGATTTTCAAATAACCTTCAGGAGTTTTTTGATCCCACAAGAGTTCATACTTGTTTTTAAGTCTGCGGTACTCAGGTACCACTTGTCGGAGCACACCATCCTTGCTTTGCTTGATTGAAACATAACTGCGTGGAGGTTCTACTCCGTTGGTGGAGTTGGAAATTTGTGCCGATGTTTCTGCAGGCATCAACGCCATCAGTGTAGAATTACGAATGCCGTGCTGTTTTAACTGAGCACGTAGTCCAGCCCAGTCCACAGCATCAACGTGAGGTACTAGTTCATCAACTTCGTGTTTGTATGTGTCAACAGGCAGTATGCCATCGCCATACTTGGTTTCATTGCTCTTGGGGCAAGCACCAAACTCACGTGCCAGATCTACTGACGCTTTGATCAAGTAATATGACCAGTGCTGAGCCCAACGATCAACCACAGGCAATGCCGCTGGATCACTGTAGCTCAAGTCGTTCTTGGCCAACCAGTAGGCAAAGTTAATGATACCTACACCCAACGGACGTCGTGCTTCCGTGGCCAATTGTGCGGCAATGATGGGATAGTTTTGATAACTCAACAACGCATCAAGACCACGCACAGACAACGTACAGGCCTTTTCCATGTCTTCTGGATCACGGAACACACCCCAGTTGATGGCACTGAGTGTACAAAGAGCGATCTCGCCTTTGTCATCATGCACATCAGTCAAAGGCTTGGTTGGCAGAGTAATCTCACAGCAGAGGTTGCTCATTTTAACAGGAGCCAAGTCAGGTTTGAAACTACTGTGAGTGTTGGCATGATCAACGTTTTGTAGATAAATGCGACCAGTGTCTTTGCGTTCTTGCATGAATGCAGTAAACAAATCTATGGCTTTGATTTTCTTCTTACGGAGTTTGGTATTTCGTTCGGCTGTTTCATACAGTTCACGGAAACGATCTACATCAGTGAAGAAAGCTTCGTACATCTCGGGTACATCATGGGGAGAAAATAAAGTTATGTCTCCGCCAGTCAACAATCGTTCATACATTACTTTGTTGAACTGGATACCGTAGTCCATGTGGCGCACACGATTGTCCTCGGTACCTTTGTTGTTTTTCAGTACCAAGAGATCTTCTACTTCGTAGTGCCAGATAGGGTAATAAAGAGTAGCGGCTCCATTGCGCACACCGCCTTGGCTACACGAGCGGGTAGCCGCCTGGAACATTTTGTAAAAAGGAATAACACCTGTATGATATGCATCGCCGTTGCGAATAGGTGATCCTAACGCACGGATACGACCAGCGCCAATACCAATGCCGGCTTTTTGACTTACATACTTGACAATTGAACTTGATGTGGCATTGATTGAGTCAAGACTGTCATCAGTTTCGATCAACACACATGATGAAAACTGTCGCATAGGAGTACGAACACCAGCCATCACAGGAGTGGGCAATGAAACTTGATGTTGACTGATAGCATCATAGTAGTCGCGTACCCACATCATACGACTGTCTTTGGGATAGTTCTGGAACAAGGTGGCAGCAATCAGCGCATAGGCCATCTGTGGTGTTTCAAAGATTTCTTTTGTGACACGATTTTGTACAAGATACTTGCCACGGAACTGTTCCATGGCAGCATAGGTCAACTGTTCGTCGCGATCGTGACGTATGAATGAGTTAATGCGTTCCCATTCGTCTGTGTTGTAAGCTTCTAGCAGTTCTGCATCATAGAAGCCTGCTGTGACATTTTTTTTAACCAGGTCAAGTATGTGCCATGGTTGGAACTGACCATACACCTGCTTGCGTAGATGATAGCAAATCAGACGACCTGCTACATATTGATAGTTGGGAGTTTCTTCTGTGATAAGATCGGCAGCACTCTTGATCAGTGTTTCTTGAATGTCTGCTGTCTTGATTCCATTGTAAAACTGTATGTGTGATTTTATTTCTACTTGACTTGCTGAGACCCCAGTTATTCCTTCTGTGGCCCAAAACACTACTTTGTGTAATTTTTCTAAATCCAGCGGCTCTTTGTTGCCGTCTCTTTTTGTAATTTGTATCTGTGTCATCGCTACCTCAGTTAATGTTCTTTGTTACCGCTTGTGAATCTATGCTACGTGTGATGTTGATTTCTGGTGATGTGATATTTAACAACTGTCCAGCTTCCCAATTCAGTATATATTTTCCCTTGTTGATCAGGACTAAATTGTCTGCAGAACTACCGTTAACGGCTAATTCCGTGCAGGTTATGTCTGATCTAGAAATCATGTGTAAAGTATACACTATACCCAGAGCTTTTGCAAGACTACAAAAGTGATTATCGGATAATAAATCCCAGGGATCTGGCCACTGCTCTAAATCATCCCAGTGCAGATAGTATGGTGTCCAAGGACATTGTTGCCACCAATCATTGATGGCCAACAGTGCTGTTTCTAAATCGTTAGTTTGGTTATCCTGCCGCAATTGATGCCACTGGGATAACCGGTCTTCATACCGGGTTGGCCACACAGTTATCCTAGATAGCTGATTGAATATCTAAGGTAGCCGCCTGTAGCACCGCTACCCGATGGCAATGTGTATCGTATTTCTATATCTGTGCCATTTTGAACAGCACTGAGAGTTAGATAAGTGGGATTGTTTTCACTGTAATCATCTGTGTAAGTCAGCGTACCCGACGAGTCATCGCCGTCCTGTGAAACCACTTGCAAGGTTCCATATCTAGTTGTTTCGTTGACACCATCTTTGAATTTGTATTGCATAGTAAAGGCTTCTGCTTGAGCAGAATCTATAGTAATGATCTCTGTTGGAGAACCGATTAAATCTAAATATACTTGTTGGCCAACATCTTGGGTGTAAGTTCCAAACTTGTAACGTTCACCTTTATCAATAGCAAAAACTTTTTTATCGTTGATCTTGATGCGCGGTTCCACGAGGTTAAACATTTCACTGCGTTCAAACATGTCGCCCAAGGATACATTGTTGTCCCCGTTAATATCAATGATAGGTGTAGTTGGAGTTTGATCGCCGCCTTGGAAGTCTGTGGCCACATCCAAGAAGATGTTAAACCCAGTCATGTTGTTTTCTACAGCACCTATCACAATACCCTCGTGGTAGATGGTATCAAACAAGTTATGTAACAATCGGAATCCTGATGGGCCGCCATTGACTGGCGTGCCGGTACCGATCAACACACCTTGATACAACGTATCAAATTTTGAATTCTGCACAGTGATGCCTTGTATTTGCTCATCGGTATTGAAAGCATAACTCGAGCCATGGAAGTGGCAACTGTCAAAAGTCACTGTGTTTGTGATTGTGCTCACTGTGCTGGAAAATTGTACTGACACAATGTCAGCTGTGGTTATTCTGTTGAATGTAGACAACACTTGTATAGTGGCATTGTTGTTTCCACCTGAAATGGTAATGACATCGCCCACAGTGTAGCCCTGACCTGGATTGTTCACTGTGACCGTAGTCACGGGACCAGCGGCTACAATATCTACAGTCAACCCAAATCCCGAACCTGAATTGCTTGTGGCCACATTGGTTGCGTTAGTATAACCAGTTCCGCCTACTAGGGATACCGCATTAAAAGAATCCACGCCTTGTGCATTGGCAATATCATTCTGATTGAATGGTCCATTGAAACTGACATCCTGGAAACTGATCTGTTCTGCATCCTCGACCAGGAATAAATCAATTTCTTCGTCGCTTTGGAAACCCATGTTATAGATTTCAATATTCTGCGGAGTAGCGGCGCCATTGTTTCCAATGTTCACACCTGTCTGCTGTAAACTATCTGCTGTGCGAGCCACGTAAGGACCAAATGTAGAATCATCTGCGGCATTTAAAAATATAATAGAACTATCTCCGCCTTCACCATAGAGTTTGCAGTAAGGAGGAATCTTGATTGAATCTGTGACACGATATATTCCAGCAGGGAAAAATAAACTACGACGAACTTGCGGATTGTTTTCACGACAGAACATCTGGTAAAGAGCACGATTTATAGCATTTGTATCGTCAGTTTCGCCGTCGCCTGTGGCCCCAAAGTCTTTGACTGAGGCTGTTTCATCCAGCACTGACTGTAGGGTACGTTGTACAGGATCTCCTGATGTGGGGCCTGTTTGCACAGTGTAGCCACCAGCTTCACCTTTGTAGGTATAGAGCCCAGCAATGGCAAATATATCTGAATATTGTGTGAGGATTTCAGTGTTTCCAATGGCAGGAGCACCTTCTTGTATGGTGCCATTACCAATGAACAATCTGCGTTCGTCTATAACCCACCCAAACTCTGCACCCGCTAGTTGCGGTAAGTTTTCGCTGAGTCCTTTACGCTGGGTGATACGTGATATCTGTACTATTGCCATTCTTGTCTCCGATCACATATTTAGCTGGTCATGTAATAGAGCTCAAGACGCTTCCACCACTGTTGTTCCCAGTGATCAAAATCCCCTTCTTTTAGCACAAATTCTTGGTATTGTGGCGCTGTTGTAGGATTGCCCATGGCGTCAACTTCGGGTTTTACACACATCAGCACCACGCCTTTGCGTATGTTTGTACCGTAGACTTCATTGTGTGCCAGAGCATAAGCGGTGAGCTGTAGGAAGTAATCTTCAATCCATTCTTGGCGCTTGGGTTTGTTGGTTTGCTTGTAGTCCAAGATAGCTTCATCAGTTAAATGTATGCCTGCGCCATCAGTGGTTCCTGCATAGAGTTTGGGGAAATACAAGGGTATTTCAACTCCCCAGAATTCTGTGACATTTTTAAGACCATCTTCGATCACAGTTTCCGCCATGGCATGGCTAGCCCAGCTGTAAGGGTTTGACCCACGTTCTTTGAGTTCACCTGTTTTTACATAGTGCTCTAAGTAGGTGTGCATACGTGTGCCACGATTGGCAGCTTCTGTGGTAATGGCCTGTGCCTGTGCATGACCCACACGATTGCGCCACTCATTCAAAGCACGTTTCTTTTCTTCAGGTTTGGTTTTTTCAAGTATAGTAGTTACACTGGGTAACTTTTTCCCGTCGGGAGTAAGATACAGTCGTCGTCCATCTTCTGTGGTACGGCTTAAAGGTTGATAATCAAATTTTGGATTGTACATAAGGTAGTAGTAGTTTAAAAAGTTTATAATAGGCTTGTCGACCTAGATGATAATTGTCTGGAAACCATTCACTAGACTGAAAAAGATCGTGTTTGCTACCAACTAGATTGGTAATTTTACCAGCAAGATTTTTATTTGTGATACCTTGTGCGGCAGTGACATCACCAAAAATAGATCTAGGATAATTTTCAATAAACAACGAGCAAGAACTAGGAACGATAAATCTTAGCCCAGGAAAACATTGTGCAAAATCATCTGGGATGTCACACAACCCACCAATGACAAAAAAATTAGCTTGTTGATTTTTAGCAATCAATTCTGCACGTCGCATGTTATCTTTGAGACATTGTAACCCATATTCATAAGGATCTTGATCAATAGTTTTACTAGTTCCACGCAAGGCACAAGTAACAAACCAAACAATAGTTTTCACTGCGGGAGTTAGTTTGTCCTGGAGAAGATTTAATGCCTCAGCATTGCCAATAAAACCTTTACTGGCATTCAAGACTTGAAGTCCAGCATCTTCAAAATGCTTTTGTAATCCAGTGTGTGTTACAATCGATCCCTGATCTGGTGGTGCCCATTCTCCACACCCCCAACTGTCACCGGCTATGGCTATCAAACTCGAAAACTTTCTCCGCATCCACAGCGGTCACGTTCGTTGGGGTTGATGAAATCAAAACCTTCGTTCAGTCCATTGCGTACCCAATCCATGGTCATGCCCACAAGATAAGGTTGATGTTTGGGGTCAACATAAACTCTCACACCATTGACATCATAGTGAGCCACACAATGTTGTTGACCTTGTTCAACGTCAACATATTCTAGAGTGTATGCAAGTCCTGAACACCCTGTTGTACGTACACCAATTTTGATGCCAAGGCCTTGCCCGCGGCGAGCTAGATTTTCTTTGACTTTGCAGGCCGCTAGTTCAGTTATTGATATCATGTTTTTTACGATAGTCTTCTATGGCTGCCTTGATTGCATCTTCCGCCAAAATGGAGCAATGAATTTTAACAGGAGGTAGTGCTAGTTCTTCGGCAATTTGGGAGTTTTTAATTGCTCCAGCTTGGTCAAGGGTTTTTCCTTTGACCCACTCTGTGACAAGGCTTGAGCTCGCAATCGCCGAGCCGCAGCCATACGTTTTAAACTTAGCGTCTGTAATAATACCTGTATCATTATCCACCTTTATCTGTAATTTCATTACGTCGCCGCAGGCAGGAGCACCTACCATACCTGTGCCCACTGTGTCGTCTATGTCCAGTTTGCCCACATTGCGTGGGTTTTCATAATGATCAATTACTTTGTCAGAATAAGCCATACCGATCTCCTATCGTTTATTATAATGGTTTTTGTTGACAGAGTCAACCGTTTTGGTATTTACTTGAGATCAATGGCACGTTTGGCCATTTGGTTCACAGTTTTACGAGCTTGATCCACGCTCATTTTATCGCCACCTGGGGCACCAGCAACTTTGGTGCCTTTCCAAATAATCTCATCGCCTTGCACGTTGTCGATTATGTTGTTCAAAGGTTGTTGGCTGGCCAGCAAACGGAAACGGTCTGCGGTCATGTTGATACCGTTTTCACGTGCAATCTTGACAAACGCATCCACGCTCATTGGTTTGACTGCATCAGTGTCCTGTGCTCGTTTGAGTAAAAACTGGCCTATGGCGGCCAGTTTCATTGAGTCTGGATCCTGGAATTCACGGATCAACATATTATCTACGCTCGCGGCCTAGTGCTTTGGCTGGCGGAAGTTCTTCAGTGTCTATATTTGCATCTAGACTAAGATCTAATTCTTCTTCACCAGTGTCAGCACCGGATACATCTGCTCCTGGAAGGGGAGCGGCTCCTGCGGCGCCAGCATCTTGTCCTGGAACCACTGGGGCTTGACCTGTGAGTACACCTTGTGCGGCTTCCAGTTGGGTTTTTGAACCCTGGAGGCCCTGGATAAGACCTTGTAGTGAGGCTGTGACATCATTGTTAAACTGCTGTGCTTGATCCATACCAAGATCGTTACGGATACTGTCTACCAGAGCTGGCAAATCTTTGAACTGCATGGCTGAAACTTGTTCAATCATTTTTTGTACTTGGTCAACCATGTCTTGAGCGGCCAATACTACCTGAGCTTGTTGGATCTCGCTGGCTTCACGCAGACGGCGATTGTGTCTGCTACGACTTTCGGCTGTGGCTTGAGCAGATGCCTGCTTTAACATTTGTTGTAGTTTGTTGGCTGTGGTAGGATCACTCATGGCCTTTTGTAGTCCACCCAACTGTGTTCCCAACGCGGCACGTTGACGAGGATCCAATGCTTTGCCTGCAACTGCGGTATCAATGGCTTTGCCAAGAACATTGGCTTGACTGCCTTGACCTGTGGCTGTGGCAACTTTTCTTACACCAGAGGCTGCCGCGGCAGCCTGTTGAGCAGGAGTCTGCTGTGCCATGGCCATGCCAGGTGCGGCGCCTGGTTGGGATTCACTCATACCAACTTGCATGGCAGACAGATCACTCATGGCCTTACGAGCCTGCGCACGATCCATTGTGACTGCATATTTTTTATTGTCAAAGGCAAACGAATCTTTGCCAAAGTCTGCGGCTCGAGCATGTGCTTTGATAAACTCAGCAGTGGCTTCTGGACCACCTAGTTTGGCACTGGCTTTGCGCCATGCATTGACCAAGGCATCATGGGTGAAGTTGGCTGCACTGCGGCCAACACTGCCGCCAAGAGTGGTACCTGTCATAGCAACCGGTAAACCAGTTCCAAGGCCGCCACCAATGGCACCACCAGGTCCCAATGCGACACCGCCGATTATTGCACCAGGTATAGCCCCTAGAGCAAAACCAATACCAGCACCCAAAACTTCGCCTGCCGCCTTACCTACACGTTGCATGCTTTGTGGGGCTACTTCTTTTATTTGGTTTGCCAGGGCCTGTTCCATCACTATCAACTTGAGATAGCTGGGATTTTGTTCGCTACGATGAAAATCTGGAGTGGAGCGATGCTCTTTGATCAATCCACGCACTTTGCGAAGCATCATCTGTGCTTTTTGTGGGGTCATGGCATCAATGGCCAGACTCTGTCCAAAATGGCTCTCAAATACTTTGAGGCTTTGTTGTGTTTTGGTTTTTGATTCCAATTCTTGCAGTTTCATCGTTGAATCCTTTTTGTTGCCAGTATTTAGCCAGATTTACACATTTATCCAACTGTTCTTGAGCATATTTTAAACGAGCTAGGCTTTCGGCCAGCCGGTCAGCAGTCACAAATTTCAGTGCAGAATCTGTGCTGTTTGCCAGGGTATTGCGGTAATACATGATTTCATCTGACCTACGTTCTACTTCTAGGTCAAGTGTGATCAATTCTTGTGCCAAACTATCTTTTCCGTATTTGTCAGCCACACACCATGATATGGCTACTTTGCTAGAGCTGGGTTCTACAGCCAATGTGGCGCTTCTATATACTTGGAATGAACGTGAATTACGAGTGATGGTGTATCGTCCAAACGCACGAACAGTGCTGTCCATACGAACAATGGCATTGGGGTTGTTTAGTAAATGATCTCGTGTAAGACGCTCCAGCATGAGCTGGGCTTGACGTTCGCTTATTTTAGGACGTAGTGTGTGAGCAGCCAGCCCACTATTCCTGTCAGGAACACTATGATTCCTACTCCCCAGTTGATCAGGCGATCGGTGTTGCGCCGACTCATGTTTTGCACCATGTCGTGGACTTCTCTGATCACTGTGTTTAGATTGATCACGGTTTGTTCCACTGTTTCCAGTTTTTCTTCCAGGTACTTGTACCTCTGAGCGCACAGTTCCACGTGAGTTTCTAGACTTTTCTTTTCGATGTCCGTTGTTTCCATTGGAATTAGAGTCTTTCTTGGTTGACTGTTTATTTAGCGTCTTGGGCATGATAAATGATGTTGGGATTGGTGCCTGTGGCACTTAATATAGGTTCGAGACCCGAGTCTTCAGTGAGACCAGTGATCATAGGGGTGTTGTCGCTGTCTTGTTTTAGCACCCAAAATTCGTCATTGTCTACTAGCCATTGTGCATTGGCTTCTATTTCAAAACTGAATTGCCAGCATTTTTTATCTGGAAACAACGGCGAGTCGCACAGGGTTGGTGATTCAATATTAAACATCTGTGTACGTAACCCTATTAACTGTAACAATGTATCAAAATTGCGTTGTTGGTTGCGGGCACGATTTAGTTCTGCTGATGTCACGATCTGGTTGCCATTTTTATCAGTGACAGGAAATGCTATGTTGCGGGTGTGTCCATTGATTCCAGTATTGGTGATATCAAACAGGCTGTGGCATTCAACTTTCCGCATTGTGTTTGAGTTCATAATATACCTTGACCTGATCTAACATTTCATTGAGCGCAGGATCTGTCTTGGCAGCACGTCGTATGTTTCCCCAAATCTTGTCTTCTTTCAATGTGTCAAGTTTGTCTTGCGCATAGGTGTCCATGCTGACCATTTCTCTGTCTAACTTACCCACATGCCGACGATATACTGTGTGTCCACCGTCTGGGCTTTCAAAAACATATTCTCCGCTCATGCAGGTATTTAAGCCGTAAAAAAACCCTAGCTAATAAACTAGGGTTTTTACTTTCACTAGCTAAAGGATTAGTTTGTGAATGTTGCTGACTGAGCTGTGGTAACTGCGTAACCAAGAGCTGTTGTCAAGGCTGCGTCTAAGTCACCAGCGTTGGTGAAGTCCCAGGCCGCAGTTGGGTATGTTGCCAATGCCAATGTAGCTGTATTGCTTGAATTTGTTGTAAATTCATAGATAGCGATAGTAGCTTTTTGTTGGATTGTCTGGATAGCGATTGCCAAAGAAGCACCGCTAACTGTTGCGTTACCTGTGAATGTAACAGTACCAAAGTCTAACTTAGGACCAGCTACGTTAACGGAAGCACCGCTAGTTACTGTGTTGATACCTGTGTTGTGACCTGCACCAGGTGCTGATGCTGTGGTGCCTGAGTCCATTACGACTACTGGTTGAAAGTCACCGGATGTACGTGTAAAACCTGCCATGATAATTCTCCTTAATAAGTGGGCTTCTTGCCCTACACTTATTTATACCAAAACGGCGAAATCGGGCAGTATCAGGTCAAAACAGGATTGTTACGGGCAAAGTTTGCCGCACTAAAACGCATACGGTTCACAAACTTCATGCCATAGGCCACATAGCCTTCGTGTCCTGCCACACCGTCTATGCTGGCGTTTACACCCGACGATTGTGCATCCAGCTGGCGCACCAGTTCATTCTTGACGCTGGTTATGTCCAGGAAACTCTGGAACACAGCGGCCACTGCTTCTTTGTTTTCTGTGGCCCACTCAAATATGCGCGGCGCCTTGGCGGGTTCTTTGGCCTGTATCCAAGGACCAAACCCACCTACGAGATTGTTGAAGTTGCCTTCTCTGACTTTGCTGTTGATGTAGGTTTTCATCAACGCTGGAAGATTGGTGATTTTTCTAGCTCTGAGTTCTTGCGGATTAAACAGCTGATCAATGGCCGCGCCTTGTGCAGTGGCCAGTTGTTTGATCTTGTTGACCGTGGTGGTGTCAAGTTTGATGGGTTTAGGAGCATCGAGGTAAGGATCCACGATCAGTAGGCCCGACACTGGTTTTAACATTTTTGCCAGCGAGTCTCCTTGTATTGGTTGCGCGGCATCACCAGGGGCAGCCAGAGTTGTATGCACAGCCACGCCAGCTTGGCTTTGGCCAATGCGTTGACCCATGTCCGACTGTACTGGTACTGAATATGCCACGGTGTTGGGTTGGAACACGTATTGATTATTGACCACAGGAGGAGTATTAGCGTACAGCAAATCGCCTTGGATGTATCCACGGAAGTCTGGTGGCACAGCGGCACGCAACAGCGGAAATAATTTCTGATAGATTGCCACTAGCTCGCCGCGTTCTCCGCCACGTCCAGCCATTATCTGGGCAATCATTGCTGGCGAAGTAGCCAGGCCATCGTATCCTTTGGCCAAGAAGCCTGCTTTGTCAGTGAGCACAAAATCACCATTGGGTTTGCGACCAAATATGATGGCAGGACGACCATCCCATTTCACAGTGGCCTGCCGAGGGGTTCGTGCTGTGTTTTCTATACCAGCAATGGCTCGTTGTATGCCAAGACTGCCTTCATCAAACACTAAATCTTCAGGATGAGCGATGCGAACATCTTCCATGATCATGACCATTCCTTGATTAACTATACGATCTCTCAGTCTAGCTAGGAAATGCACGTCATTTTCAGACACAGGAGCATCAGGATCAGGTAGTCCTTCTTTGGCAAGATATTCACGGAAATCTGTGAGCTTGATGTCACGTTGAGGATCACGGGCCAGAGCCGCATAGATGGTCTCTACTGTGGACAGGTCTTTGCGTGTGGCTCGTTTGTTCAGTATGGCCTTGGCCACTGCATCAGGATCTTGACTCAATAGCTTGTTGGTTTTGCGGTCAAACATACCGTTGATACCAACTTTAAGGCCCACGGTTTTGGCTATGCTACTCATTAACACAGCACGTACCAGCCCTTTGTAAGCAGTGTCAGCGCCTTGATTGTAGAAGAATGTTCCCCAGTCAACATTGGGCAAGAACATAAAGTCTGTTTGCACAAATCCACGTTTGGGATCACCAGCTATGGGTGTGCGTAGATGTACTTCTCCTGCTTTTTTTACATATTGCTTTGGATCAAGTCCGTGACTCTGCGCCCACTGTGTGAGACGTGCGGCCATTTGTTCTTTGGAGATTTCATTGGCATCAATGGCAATGTCAAGATCGCCCGATGTAGGAACTTTGCCTGTTGACCCTAACCAACGTTCTCGTGGCAAGTCTATGCCAATCAGTTGTTCTAACCACATCACAGTGGCTGGAATGTCGCTTTGATTGATACGCTGTGTCATTGGGTTGCCATCAGCATCCTTAAACACATTGCCACCTTCTGCCAACATAGCACGTCGCAAAGTTTGACTTTCAGAGACTCCGGCACGACCAAGATCATCCATGTCAACTTCGGGTTGGGCGGAACCTCTTGTGACTTTTTCCATGGCGGATGCTATCATGCTTGACATCTGTCGTGCACCGGCTCGGTCTCCTGTCACAGGATCCACAAAGGCAGCGGTGGTAGAATCCCACTCGTACTCAACTTCAGACCGTTGCCCATTGGCCGCAATGAATATGCCTTTTTCTCGGTGACCATCGGGTATGGTGTACACTGGATTGGTCATGACTCGTTGATACTGAGGAATAAAATGTGCAACCATGTAGTCTCGCACCAATTTTGGGTCGGTGGCTGTGATCATGGCCTGTATCTGTGCCATGTTGGGTTTGGTCTTTGTTTCACGAGCCAACCAGGCCGCAAATGTTTTTTGATATTCTGCTAGATCCATGGCTTCGCCAGGGCCCTTGGAATCATTGATTTTACGAGCCAATGTGTCCCAGGCCTTGGTGAAAGTATCGGCTATGGGCAATACATTAGCATTTTGGCGGGCTCCTGCGGCAGCTTTGGATATGGCCTGTGCCCATTGCCTGGGATCCCGGCCTAGCTCTGCAGGCTGTGGGCCGCCCCAAACATCACGCTGAGCTGTTTGTCCGATCGCTCGTAAATCTGACAGTAGCCCTTCTCGAAATATATCATGAATTTTCATCAGTGCGCCTTACTGTGCGTGTGAATTTTGATGGATCACGCATCTTTATGGCGTTGATCAACTTTCGTTGTAGATTTTCAGACTGCTCAACATCGTAGGTCTGTTCGATCTGCTCTAGTAGTCGTATGGCGCTGGCAATGATATTGCTGGCACGATTTTCGATCACGTGTCTGCGATCGCGATCGATGTACATGGCATCCAGTTCTTCTAATATACTACGGGTCTTTTTTTGCATGATCCTAAACCTTTGTAATATATTTATCGATGTGGTGTATGTAATCCCGTAAATAGATCATGAACAATTTTTGTGTTTTACCTTGGTTTGGACGGGAATTAAACTGGACTAATCGCATTGATACTCACTGTTGTCTATTGCCCAAGCAGTATGATATCAAAAAAATACAGCAGGAAATGCTCGCGGGCAAACGCCCTGCGGAATGCCAGAAATGCTGGAATCTCGAAGATCAAGGGCTGACCAGTGATCGACAGTTAAAAAATGCCGCTCTGGATTGGTATTGGGATAGAGATTTGCAGTTTATCAAACAGGACGCCGCACAAGGGCTGGAAAAAACCTTGATGCTCAAGATGATGACCAGTTACACTTGTAATGCCGCTTGTGTGAGTTGTAACGCAGGAGCTAGTAGCAGTTGGGCAAAATTGGATTACAAAGAAAATCCCAAATTAGGCATGAAGAAATATCAATTCATTGATCTTGACAAGGTCTACAGTGAAATAGATTTCTCCAGCTTGGTGACCTTGACTCTGTTGGGCGGCGAACCCTTGTATGAAAAAAAGAATTTCCAAGTATTAGAACGCTTGCTGGAACTGGGCAATGATCGATGCTTTATCAGCATGGTGACCAATGGCAGCGTGGCTCTGTCGGACGAATATAAAAAGATTTTGTCAAAATTTAAAAATCTTAATTTTTGCGTCAGCATTGATGGTACTGGGCCTGTGTTTGAATATGTGCGATATCCATTGGATTGGTCTTTGTTAGAACCAAATTTAAAGTTTTTCCGAGAACTTACTACGTTTGTTTCAGCAAATTATACACTGAGCAATCTCAATGTGTTGTATCACAATCAAACTGTGGCTTGGTTTGCGGAACAAAAAATAGAATATGCCAACAATCCCATCTATCATCCAGCATGGTTACAGCCACGTGCATTGCCTGTTCATGTCAAACAACATTTAAAAACAGTTCTCAATCCTGTGGACTACGATACCTATATAGGTGAAGTCCACAGTGAAACTGATCAAAGCAATTTTGAAGAATTTTTAAAACAGATAAAAAGACAAGACAATCTCAAAGGTATCAGTATCAAAAACTACCTACCTGAGTTGTGTGATTTAATTGGTCTTGACTTGTTTGAGTAAGTCTTTTAATTTTGAACTGTCTATTGATGCTGATATCTTGGCCACTTCGCCGGTGTCATCATCTATGGTTTCATCAGATTTTACCGCTACTTGACTACGAGCTTTGATAGAATCATAGATGCTGGGCTTCTTGACAAAACCCGAACTCTGTTGCTGATCCTCGCCGAGGTCTCTGATGCGCAGACTTTCAAGATCAAACTCTAAGTCAACCTTTTGTCCTACTCCTGCACTGGATCGAGTTTTCATTAACTGTATCTGATAACGCCCACGTTCACGCATGGCTCTTGATGTAAAGATACCAAACACGTTGTCTGCTGTGTTGATCTTTGAAATACCGCCTGATATATGACTGTGGTCAAATTCAATTTCTTCCACGGCCGCACGGTTCAACTGACTAGCTGTGACAAACAACACATTGAGCTCCTTGGCCAAGTTACGCAGTTCTTCCGAAACATACTTGTCTTTGACAAACAAGTCATTGGGACTGACTTTGGCGCTCACAGGCATGATCAAGTCTAAGTAGTCCACACACAAAAAGTCCACACGCTTGCCTGTTTTAACTTGCAGTTCTTTTAAGTATGCACGAATGTCATTTACAGTTGATTGGGCTGGCATGTACTTGATTTGTAAAGCCCCGGACTTCTTCTGCATCATCTTCACTTTCATTTCCACTGTGTCAATGTCTTTGAAGATTTCCTTGCTGGATGTATTGGTCATCATGGAGTCAATACGCATACTACACAAACCTTCACTGAGTTCCAGGGTGAGATAACAGCCATTGAGTCCGGCCTGTGCCCAGTTCACTGCCAGGTTCTGCATGAACAAACTCTTGCCCGAGCCCGAACCACCAGCAAAAATCTGTAGTTCGCCACGATTAAATCCACCGTACAACAATCGATCCAAGGCAGGCCAACCTGTGGAGTTTTGCCCATTGTTGTTTTTCAGCGCCATAAGTCGACTGCGTGGATCGTCAAAGTAATCTGTTCCTAGATCTTTGGTCAAACTAATTTGTACTGCATCTTTGATCAGTTTCTCTACAGGATCAAAATTGCCTTTTTCCAGCAAGTCTGCCGACTTAAGAATAGCACGTTCTAGTTCTTGTCTACGGGTGAATGCTTCAAACTCTTCCATAAACCAGTCAAGGTGACCGTCATTTAAATCTGGAATCTCTTGTAAGGAAATATTAGTAACAGCCGATACCTGTCTGCGATCTGGCAGAGTCTTATGATTGTCCGCATGTTCTTTTATAAACTTAGCCGCTGAACGCAGGCTACGATCAAAGTTTTCTTCGTTGTAGATATTTTGCACTCGCACAAAACTCTGTGCGTCTTGCATTATGATCTCTAAGAATAGTCGTTGTACTTCTACTGAATAGTCTTTCATGTGTGTTCTCTCGTTGTATCTATGAGTTTAATCTTTGAGGCTGTGATTTTTAAATCCATTTTATCTCTTTTAGTTTGGGCAATAGCGACGTGACGAACCAATGGTGATTACCTGCCGCGCCCTGATGACCAAACCAAGCATGAGTTTCAAAATCTGCTGGTTGATTTACGTTGTAGTTCACAGAATAGTAAGTATCATGATCTATCAGTATTCGTGGATCGCTGTATGCTTGTTTTTGTACACTATTCAGAGTGACCCATCCTGTGATTGGCTGAAAGGGCTCAGACAAGTTTAGTATCAGTATACGGTTGGTAATTTTTTCTAGATACGCAATCAAAGTTATTAGTTGACGTAGTATCTGTGCTTCTTGCCAACTGCGATTCCACTGATCAATTTCTTGTCTACCAAGCTGGTGGCGAGTCAATTGTTTTAGTCCGCCATGACAAGGAACTTGTGGTTTTGCTACTTCGTGTAACTTATTGTCAAACTTGGTATACAGTTTTGATGTAGCATCATTTTCAAACACAGTGAGTCGCTCAATAGGCGGCACACCAATGACTATGTAATCATCCTGGTTAAATAAATTTGCGTTGGCAACAATGATATGCGCAATACTGTCTATGTTGTTGCCGGGCCAACTAAAGTTTTCAACACCTTCAATGTTAAGTTTGTTGGCCAACAGTCCCCACCACGAGTCTTTGGGCTCGACGCAGAATCCTGGTGTGCTATAGCTATCTCCAAAAATGTATAACTTAGACATTGAGTTTCCTTAACAAATTCTTCTTGGCCATTTCTATACGAATGCGACTGGTGTTTCTAGATTCAAATATGCTCAACATAGTTGCTGCCTTGCCATAGCGTCGAACAGCATCATTAACGTCTTTGACATCTGCGGGCCAGTTGGGCATGCTCACTGCCCAGCCCAGTTCCAGGGCACGATCAACCAGTTTCATTCCGGCTTCATCATGATCTGGAACCACAGTGACTTCTCGTTCCAATGATCGTATCAAGCGCACCTGTGCATCATTGATTTCAGCGTGTAACACAGCCAGGCCACCAACACACAATGCATCAAATACACCTTCCATGACCAGCACATGCTGCCAGCTGTCTTGTTGCAGGTCTGTGCCAAACACATAGCCCGGTTGTATGTCTTGTATGTACTTGGGCGTTCTATCATCTAGGAATCTAGTGGTATGTCCTACCACTTGACCATCATGTGTGAAAGGAATTACAATGCCTGGCCTAGGCATGGTTTTATAAAACAGTGGATAGTCTGTGGGTATACCACGAGCATTGAGATATTCCACAGCTGATTCATTTAGTGGTTGTGTATCTGCTGGCAAGTCACGATCTTCAAATTCGATACCTTGTAATCGTTGCACCACTTGTTGTCTATCATTGAGTATGCCTTCAATGTTCTTGTGCTTGAGACTTTCAAGATTGATACGTTCAATTTCATTGCGATCTACATTGAGCCAACCCAGTAGCTTTCTGGCTTTAAACGATAAGTTACGGCCCAACACAAAGCTGGCAGTGAACCCGCAGTTGAAACAGTGATAGCTCCAGTCTTGATTTGTGATTTTGATACCACCACGCTGTCGACGATCTGCACTCTCTCCATTGTGTACACAACAGGGTGCGTTGAAGCTGACCCAGCCCGAACTGGTACTTTTGCGTTTTGCCGGCAAGTAAGAAAGTATGTCTATCACACTAGCATTTTAGCATACTTTATGTGTTCAATCAAGTGATCTGCTATGAGTTGATGGCCTTTTTCATTGGGATGTCCTCCACCAGCAAAAGGTTCCACATTTAGATCTCGTCTCTTTTGGACCAGTATGTCTCGGAAATTGGTTCCAGAATAGATAAGGCTAGGTGCAGTTACTCCATATCGATTTTCCAGCACAGAAAATTGAACCACGGGTATGCCATAACGACTTTGGGCTTGATCAAATAGATTTATTGTTTGTTGGAAATTGTATTCTGCCCACTCGCGATGATAGCTCATGCCCAACCATAATTTTTGTAATCGGAACCAGTTATCGTCGATGTCAGGATTTGGTTGGGTGAGCCAGGTTCCGTGCATGTGCCGATTCCATTGCGGGTCTTTACGGCTGATTTCATGCAAGGGATTAAACCAACTTTGTCTTGCGGCATCAGTTAACCCCACCACAAAAATTACATCGTCCGTGGGCATGCCATTGCGCAGATACCACATCAGGTTCCAGCGCATGCTTTCTAAACTTGAACCCGGAAAAGCCATGTTGTCCAGTTCCAGTCCATAATGCTTGGCTATTAAGCCAGCATAACAATTATCTAGTCTGTAGGGCCTATTTTCATCGTAATGATCACGGAATTCAGCTTCGCTCAGATTGCGAAATTCAGGAGCCACAAGCTCGTCGCCATAGGTCCAACTACAGCCAAATGCCACAACTTTTTTAATCATATCTACGTTTGAGTTCTTCAATTATCCATTGAGCAATCAACTCATGCCCTGCTTCTGTTGGGTGCTCACCAGGCATGAACAGTAAATTTTGTTGATCCAATTTTTTTAGTTTAGTCAGTATGTCAGTAGAGTTCCAGAAGTTTTTGCTGTTAGAAGTATATTGATTGGGTAACATATAAAAATGCAATGCATCAATATCGTAGAGCTTGGCAATGCCATCAAGAAACAGCACAGTTTGTTGAAAGTTATACCGCTCCCATTCATCACAGTGGCTGAGCATCAACCATTTTTTATAGAGTTCTACCCATTGCGGGTCAAGTCTTTCATCAATGTAATGGTGATTGATTGAAAGATTATGTACGTGTTTGTTAAAACTAGCATCGGCCTGTTGAAAACTGGTTGCATAATCTGCAAAGAACCAACTTTCTCTGCTGGTGCCAGTAATTCCAGCCAGTATCAAACTGTCTGAGATATCCGGAGTTTGTTCCAACCAGTTTTGTGCTTGCCATCTCATATGACCTATGCTGGCTGCTGGGCATGCAAACATGTCTAATTCAGCGCCAAGATAATCAGCTACTAGTTTTCCATAAACATGATTTAGTCGATACTCTTTGTTTTTAAGATATTGTATGCCAGAATCTTTTTCTGCATGCGACAACGGATCTTCTAATTCAGCCCCAAATGCACAGCTACAACCCAATACCACCACTCTTTTAAATTTTTTCATTTGACATCCTTGTCTGACTTTTATAATTTATGAATGTCTGAAATGAGATTTTTAATTATCTATAAGCGATTGATGTAATGAACCCGTTGTTGACTGCGGCGTTGGGATTGTTGACATAGCCTTCACCGGCTGTGACTACCACAGCACCCGATAGTGTGCCAGCTGATGCAGTGGCATAGGCAGTGGCACCAGTACCTTCGCCCACAATGTCAATGTTTGGAAATGGTGTAGAAATCCACTCGCTGCCTTGATTGTTTATGGTAACGTTGGTCACGTTGCCGCCGCTGACCAGCACATTGCCAACCTTGGCCTTGTAACCATATTGATTGACTTCAAAACGAATGTAGTTATGGTAACCTTCTACATTGAAGTAATCACGCTTGAGCTGATTGATGTATTGTTTTTGATTGCCTATATCGTACCATGGGCCTAACTGTGTACTTGATCCCTGGGCTTTGACGTTGCCCGAAAAGTTATCAAATGTCATCTGGAATGTAACCAGGGGGCGACCTTGTACATACACAGCAGAAGTGTGATTGCGGTTGGGGTTGCTGGCACTGATTTCTGGTTGTGTGGGCACAGTCATTATTTCGCTGGGCACAAATGCAGGATACACAGAATCCACAACATCTGCTGTGCCGCGACCGCCGGAGTAGGCATTGGTAAACACAGGCTCGTACAGTTCACTGGTCACGGTGTTACGATCCAAGCTCCATCCCACCGGCTGTGCATCTACAGTATCCAGTTCGGTGCTGAGCAGGGTAACTTTGGCTCGTCCTGTGGTGGCACTCAGGATTTCCAAATCTTTGCTCAACAACAGTATGTCACCATTGGTGCTGATCAGTCTGAAAGTGATGGTACTGCCTGAAATGTTTACAGGTTTCTCATCTTGATTAACAAACTCAAATAATATGACGTTGTCCACGCCACGATGTATCTTTAAATTTTTTGCGTACACAGGTTGCCACCTCCGTTTGAATGTGTCACCCACACCTGAGGTATCAATCAATAATACCTGTTGCTTTTGCTGATATAAATAGGCAGTGGTTGAATACATTTATAATTTCCTCTAGATATTTATGGGCACAGAAATCTTCGCTAAAATAGCAGAACGCTACCCTTTTATCACTTTCTGCACCTACGCTGGCAATGAGTACATAGGCGTGGTGCAAAATCGCGATGATGCGGTCACAACTATCTACGACTTTGGAAATATACAACACGCAGAGCTTAAAAAACTATTTCTAGAGCTGGCCAATCAATGGTGGTGGGAAAGCAATCGTAGCATACCAATAAACATATTTTTAAAGGCTGATTGGGAGATTTTCCGTCCTTATTTGCGTACTTTTGTCAATAAAGATCTGGAAATATTGCATGGTCCTGCCACGAGCCTGGCTGACATAGCCCGCAAAAAAAGCAAACGTAAATCAATAACTCTAGTGCGTAGAGTCGAGTAGATTCATGTGCAAGGCCACCAAAGATGCATAGCTGATGGCATGTGCTTTTTTGAATGTATATCCTCTGCTGTCATCACCATCCCACACTGATTCAAATACTTCTGTCCAGGGCTTGTTTTGCAAGTGTGCTTTGCCTGGACGGATGATAGATATAAAAGCAGCCATCCTGGGTATAGAGTCTGGCTTCATTGAAGCCAACAAATCCACATAGTTGCCCACGTGTACCAACTGAGAGGCCCAGGGTTGGTCCATCCATAGTCGTTGCCATGGAGGTTCCTGTGCCAACATTTGTTCATAATGCACAGGATCTTGTACGAGTTTATAAACGCTCATATTCAGCAGATCAATCTTGAAGTACCCACGTTGTTCTGCTTCACGATAATCTACACTGGAGCAGTTTAACAACGGATCTCTGGGTATTGCTGTGACATAGATTCCAGAGTTATGCAAACGACTCTGCCCGTCGTTGTCTTGTCTTGCTGGTATATGTTTTATTAACTTTAGTATGATATCTCTATCAGCCAAGTCAATGTCAATATCTGCGCTCATTACCAGCCTGCTTTCTTTAGCATCTCTTTGGCATACTCCTGATCTGCTGGATAGTCGCGAAACTTTTTCTGCCAGAATTCAGGATCAATCCAAGGCCACACAATTTTGCTTTGATCAGGATCCATGTTTTCTAACCACCCCTGCCCACTTTCACAGTTATACAGTACCCAGGCACTGATACGTCCAGTGCTGACAGCATAAGCTATGGTGTTGTCATTGCCAAACCGCAAGAAGTCGTGAGAAGGATGGTCATGTGTTTCATTCCACTTGATCGAATATTCTATTGCTCTAGTCAGTGCATCTGTCACTGATTCCCGGCGAAGATAGTCTGTGAGATATTCTGTATAGGTTGCATCACGACACCAGTGATCAATCTTTTTATTTTTTTCCACTACCCAATCAATGAACCTTGCAGTGTTTACAGCATTGATAGCCACACAGTGACGTCCAAATTTAACAAAAGCACGATAGTAAGGACTACGAGCAAAGTCATCAAAAGTTTTGAGCTTGGCACTGCCTTGAGTCATTGTGTAAAACCGTAGATACGCCTGTAGCCCAAGTTGCACTCCACGATCCGTTTGACTTTGATAACGTTGTTTTTGTTCGCACACATGCACAGCAAGACTGGTTTCTCGCTGGAACGATTTCTCGCAGTACTGACACACATAGTCAGTCTTTGTCTGTGTGGCCGTGCTCACGTTGATACTCCTTGATGTCTTTTTTTGTTACAAAGTTGGCCAGCGTTTCGATGTCTGATATTTTCATTGCAGGAAACTGTTCTAACAAAAACTTCTTGACTTCATTGCTACCTGCTTCTTTTTTCTTGGGGGCGATCCATTGATGACGGTGTGTGCCCATGCCAGGGCTCACTGCTGTAGCGGCTAACCATTGTAGCTTGGGGTGTTTGTTTATGGCAAAGAAGTGTTTGTTTAATCTTTCATTGGTGGAGATAAGATAAAACTCTTGCAATTCTGAGGATCCATGCACAGCCGAGCCCCAACGTATCATGAGATAGTTTGAAAACTTTTTGCGTTCTTCGTCAGTGAGACTGTCGTAGAATTTGCGATTCTTTTGATCGAACTGCGTCATCTCATTTTGTATTGATAGTTTTTCCATTACCATGCTTTGTTGTAATCAATGACTTCACAGTTCCTAGAAATGTCTTTGACAAAGTACACACAATCAGGTTCTGGATCATTGTTAAGTGGAATACACAATATCTGACCATTCTTAAGTTTGGGGGCATACCAAGCCACGTCGTGATAGACATCCACAATTTCTATGTCAAGAAAACTGGGGCGGAAGCTGGTCAATGGGTTGAATTGAAATGCTTTGAATCCTCGATCATTGATTGACGTCAGTGGTAACATTTCTAGATCACCAAGATCAGGTTCGCCAATGAGTATTTGCCAATCAATGGGCATGCGTATTTTATACTCGCCAATCTGTAACACCAGGGCTGGTGAATTAAAACTTTCTAAAAAGATCAGCGGAATGTAGTGATAGTCTGGATCGCTGGGATCAGAATTATCCAGGATAGCAAATCTCATGTCATCTACCTCTTCGGGCAAAGTATCCAAATCATAAGCTGTGTTGTCTAGAGTCAATATTTTCATAGTATCCATTATACAATATAATTTTTGTAGCCGCGACCTAATATTACACCATAATCTTCGGCCGCTAATATAGCAAATCCTTGCCCCAATAAGTAAGGAACCACTGCACCACCTTTGCCTATAAACACTCCATTGTATTCATAGGTATCATCTACACAGACCACGCATCTCTGGCTCAAATGAGGTAACAAGTTAACCATCTGAGTGATGTG
>Ga0315909_10001603_pt1 | contig 30490 bp, 36 predicted proteins | sample LakEriMetagenome_11_FD_203527 | JGI IMG/M metagenome (GOLD analysis project Ga0315909, IMG submission 203527) | Freshwater fungal communities from buoy surface, Lake Erie, Ohio, United States - Buoy 2 MA125 | ecosystem: Environmental > Aquatic > Freshwater > Lake | place: USA: Lake Erie, Ohio... | reverse complement strand
ATCTGGTAGCGAGCGTGACGCAGCCTCTCGCGTTCGACACGTACAACCACACCGTGTCGGATGTCTGCCAGACCATCAAGTCCCCTAACGGTGGCACAAACGAGAGTATCGGCACGGTAGTGCAGCCGATGGAATGGCAGGGTGGATCACAACAAGACCAGGTGCTTTCAGCGAATGCGGTCTGCCCTGCTCTTGCTCACTCCAGCAATACTAACGGTGGAAACCATCAGCCAAAGGTGTGGTCAGGCATGTCCGTCCGTCGCCTCACTCCCACCGAGTGCGAGCGGCTGCAAGGGTTCCCCGATGGATGGACAGCCATCCCGTGGAAGGGAAAGCCCGCAAGCGAGTGTCCCGATGGTCCGCGGTACCGTGCGCTCGGCAATAGCATGGCCGTGAATGTCATGCGCTGGATCGGTCGGCGCATCGAACTAGTGGAGCAGACATGACCATCGATGTGGACGCATACGCTGATGATCATGAGGTAGACCTGTACGTCCTAGAGCCTCGCTTGGTGTACGACCCGTGCATCATCGACGTGGTCGTGCTTGGCAGTGGCGAGCATGTCGTCGTCTACGACCTCAACAAGTCGGTTGGCGCGCTCATGCTTGAGCAGGGATGGGCGCGAGACGAATCCAAAGAATGGCTCTTGTTCAACGCTGAGCAGGTGATGTTCGACTACCAGCTTCAGGAGAAGACATGATCACCTTCGGCATCGACCCCGGCATGAGCGGGGGAATCGTTGCTCTCTCCGATGGCGGCAACGTCATCTTCGCATGCGCTGCTGACGACAAGAACGGTGGCTACTGCCGCGCCGGTCAGATCGACGCGAAGGCCATCCGTGGCTACCTCGACTTCGCTGCGCAGTCTGGTCCCATCCGCATTGTCATCGAGCAGCAGCAGTGCCGACCGATGGAAGGCCGCACCAGCATCCTGAAGATCGGGAAGAACTGGGGCACCATCATCGGTGCGTGCCACGGCTACCCTGTCCTCGAGCCGCTCGCGTCAGCCTGGACGAGGGCCATCCTCGGCGGGAAGCAGTGGGACTCGCAAGCCGAGAAGAAGGACTTCACCATCGCCTTCGTCCAGCGTCGGCTCCCCTCGCTCGACCTCGTGCTGCCCGGTCGGCGCAGCCCACATGACGGGCTTGCCGATGCCGCATGCCTTGCTATGTGGGGGATGACGCAGCCGTGAGTGTGGTAGCGATCGGCTGTCGTGGGGCGTGGCCCATCCCTGTCCGGTGGTACGGGGTGAAGGCCACGTCCCTTTCTATTGGTGCGGCATGAGCTGGCTCGATGCTGCCCGCGCCATCCCTGCCTCTGCCGTCGTAGCCTCGCTCGGCATGACGGTGTCCCACCGCAAGTACGTGGGGCCGTGCCGTGGATGCGGAGCCACCCAGCGGTCGAGTAAGGACAAGCGTCCACCCATGCTCTACGACAAGGGTGGGCATGCGCTCAAGTGCTTCGCGTGCGGCATGCACTTCAGCGGGCTGTGGCTCGCAGCGTGTGCGGTCTTCGGGCGCCCACCTCAAGCCGGTGATGACTGGTCATCCGTCCGTGCGTGGCTCGTCGGTGAGTCGCTCCTCGAGGGCGAGGGGGAGCGCATCACGCTCAAGGCGATGGACCTCGCGCCTACCATCGAGGACATCCCGCCGCCGCCCGTGTACCAGGTGGCCTCGCTCCTTCGCTCGTGCGTCCAGCCGTGCGAGGATGAAGAGGTCGGCGCCTATCTCGCGCTGCGGGGCATTCCACTGTCCGCTCCCTGCGGCGCCCTGCCGCGTCTCGATGTCTACCCTGAATGGTGGCCGTGGGGCCGAGACTACCCGCTCCTTGTCGGAGGGTACGACACGCAGGGTAACCTCCGGTCGTGCCATGCCCGTACCATCTACAAGCACCCGATCGGGAAGACCCGCTGGCCTCGTGGCTACGCAGCCGGGTGGCTCTTCCTCGACCCGGTGAAGGCTCGCCCCATGCTACAGCGCAAGGACCATAACGTGTCCGCTGTGCTGATCTGCGAGGGGTTAACTGACTACCTAGCTGCATCGTGTGCAGCAGCGTCTGACCCGTCCCTCGCCGTCATCGGTGGTGCATCAGGATCGTGGCGCACACTCGTAGGAGCCGCTATTCCGTCCCACGCCGTCATCTTCATCGCCACCGATCAAGACGCAGTCGGTGAGCGATACGCCCGCGAGATCAGCGATGCTCTCGCCGGCTATCAGCTGCGTCGAATCGACCTCTCACAGTTCGCTACCACGAACGAGGACCACCACCATGTCGTCGCCTGACCTCTCCTCCGTCCTGCAGGATGGAGTGTCCCTCTCCGAGTTGCTCGCAGCCGCAGAGGTGAACCCGCAAGACCTGTCGAACGAGCGCAGCCGCCAGCGCATCGCCACCTGGTCGCTGAACCAGCTCGCCCGCTTCTGCAAGAAGGCCACCACCATCGACAAGACCGATGCGATGGCCGAGTGGTCGAGCCTGTGCAACCCGCGCTTCCTGCTCGGCCTCGGTGCGCAGTGGACCATCGACAAGGAAGTGGTCAACCGCGAGGTGTTCTTCCTCGCGCAGCAGCCGGGATGGCGTCGGTGGGCAGAGAGCCTCACCAAGATGGTGCGTGGTGAGGCGCAGCGCATCAGCGGGTCTGCCGGCAAGAAGAAGGGAGCCCGCATCCTGCCGCTGGCAGAGCGCCTCAAGGACTCGCTCGGTGAGCTTGCCGAAGAACTCGATCTCTCTGAAGACATCATCTGCCCGGTGGGGTTCCGCGTCGATGCTGGCGGCGTGTGGCAGATCGCAACAGACGACGACGGGAACGAGCGCACGACGAACCTCTGCCGCGTGCCCATCCTCATCACCGGTCTGCTGCGTGACGTAGAGGGCAACGGTTCCTCGGTGCTGCTCCGCTGGCGGGCTCGAGGACGCTGGCATCAGCACGTCTGTGGTCGGAAGGATGTCCTCGTCAGCCGTCTGCTTGCGGACCTCTCGGCGTTCGACGTACCGGTCAGCAGCTCGTCTGCCGCCGGCCTCGTGTCGTGGTTCGAAGCGTTCATCATCGCGAACGAGGCGACCCTCCCCTACGCCAACACCGTCGCGCACATGGGGTGGAACGAGCATGGCTTCCAGTGGGGCACGAACCTCATCAGCCGTGACGGTACGCTCATGGCAGACCCAGAGACCGGCTCGTGGGACGCTGCGCCCATCCACCTCGACATGGCGAAGCCGGGCCTGATCCAGATGGCGAAGGGCTACGGCACGAAGGGGACGTGGGACGAATGGTGCGCCGTCGTCAGCCGGCTGCGCCACCACCCACGCTTCGGGCTGGCGATCCTCGCGTCGATCGCGCCGTGCGTGCTGAAGATCCTACCGGAGGCGCCTAACTTCTGCCTGGACTTCGCTGGTGAGACGAGCAAGGGCAAGACCACCGCGCTCCGTCTGGCTGCGTCGGTGTGGGGTTCCCCCAGCGAGCGCGACAACGGGCTGGTGTGGTCGTGGGACGCCACGCAGACGTGGATTGAGCGCGCTGCATCGTTCGTGTGCGACCTTCCGCTCATCCTCGATGACAGCAAGCGGGCCAAGGTCGAGCGCGTGAGCAGCATCGTGTACTCGGTGGCGCAGGGCATGGGTCGAGGCCGCGCTACCGTGCAGGGGCTGCAGGTGCAGACGCACTGGCGTACCGTGCTGCTCTCGACGGGTGAAGCACCGCTCACGCACTACGCTACCGAAGGTGGAGCAAGCGCCCGCATCCTTTCGGTGTGGGGATCGCCGTTCTCCAAGACCGAGCCGGAAGCGCACGGCGAGTTGGCTAGGCTCACGAGCAGGGACACCTACCGGTACTACGGGCACCTCGGCGCACGCTGCGTGTCGATGCTTCACGACCCGGCGGTGCAGTCTGCCATGCGTGACTTGTACGATCGCTCGGTCGAGGAGTACAGCGCGATGCTGAAGACGCACCCGGTTGGTCCGCGCATCGCCCAGTACCTCGGCGTGCTGGCGTGTGCCGAGTGGCTCTACGTCCGCACCGGGGCGCCGCAGTTTGTCCGCAGCATCATCGCTGAAGCGTATGGTGCGGTGTCCGCGAGTGCTGTGCTAGCCGACCGTGCGACTGCCGCCATGCACGACGTGCTGGGGTGGGTGGCTAGTTCGCAAGCGCACTTCCTCGGTGCGCCAGGGGTGGACGCGAAGAGCCCGCCGCATGCTGGATGGGCGGGCAAGTGGGTCGGCGGCGACATGTGGGAGAAGCTCGCCGTGCTGCCTGACAAGCTGCGCGAGAAACTCACGGCGCTCGGCTACGACCACGCTGCGGTCATCGCGACGTGGAAGGAGCGTGGGTGGACGCATAGCGCAGACTCTGGTGCAGCCATGCCGATGTCCTTCAATGGCTCCACCGTGCGCATGATCGTGATCTCCCGCCGCGGGAAGGACGAGGCCGAGCAGCGTGCAAAGATGAACATCCTCACGCAGGTGGGCGAGATCGTCAGCGAGATCATCGAGTCCAAGCAGGAAGTTCTGTGGTAGGTTGACCTCGTCCGAGTCTGACCTGCGCTACGGACGAACCCCCACCCGGCATGGTGCTAGGTGGGGGTCTTCTATTGAACGTGTAAGCGATGCTTACTTGTTGATGATCGCTCGGATGATGCAGACCATGATGCGCGAGAACAGTTGAACCAGAGCGCCGACCAGCAGCACGATGCATGCGACGGTCAGCCACGCCATGCTTTACCTCTGGTGCGGTACTTCAACTTGTTCTTCTTCGCCCACCAGTGGACACGATCGCGCAGCCTCGTGCCGTCCATGTCGATCCTGCATTCGTGCGCCACCTCGTCCCAGGTGAACGTGCCGGTGTTCCACAAGGCAAGCGCCTCGTGCCACTCATCGCGGATGCGGTAGGGTGGGGCTGGACAGCCGTAGTCGTCCACGAGGATCTTGCGGATGGTGCGGTAGGACTTCTTCTCACGCTTCGCGATGTCCCACATGGACACACCGTCCATGCGCTCCATGATCCAGAGCAGCACGAGGCCGGGCTCCACCTCTCTGATCATGGCTTCCCTTCCTCGACCATCGCGGTCACGTCTGCGCTGTTCATCTCCACGGTGAACCATTCGTGCTTGTCGCGGCACACGCGGCGCCGCACCACGATGTCCGACGTGTACCAGGACGCCACCTCGCCGGCCTTGCGGATGCGTCCGTTGTAGACGCCGCCCGCGGCGTCGGGCTGGCGGGTGTCCACGACCCTCGACGGCTTGCCGCATCGGGTGCAGTTCATCGGTCCTCCTTGCGCTCTGCCTTGTCGAGCATCGCGTCAATCTCGCGCTCGTACTCTGCCTCCGCGGCCACATACGTGTCTTGGCACGCTACCGAGCAGAAGTCCGGTGCATCAACGCAGACAGGCTCTCCTTCTTCGTTGCTGTTGTTGCATCCGCATTGCGGACATACTTCAGGACGGTCATCGTCGTATGGAGTTCCGCTGCACCCAGCAGGGTAACTCCAGCCAAAGATGCTCATGGCTTCTCCTCGCGGCGGTGTTCGCCGAGTTCGATGCGATACGCGAGATCGAGCGTGGCGCGGTCGCCGCACTCCATGCACACCGTGTCGCCCTCGCGAAGGAACGCCACCACGGCGGCGCGCTCGTTACGCAGCCGCTCGACCTCTGCCACGAGGGCGTCGAAGTCCTCGGTGCGCACCACACGGTACAACCCCTGCGACGTAGGCACTGCGCGCTCAACGATCTCCTCAAGGTTGATGCTCACGGCCACCTCCCCAGACGACGCGCGAGCGCCGCCAGCTTGTCGAGCAGCCACATCGTCAGGTCCACCATCATCGCGCACCTTCCTTCAGCAGACGCATGAGCGTGCTTTCCACCATGCGCCGAGCCCACACCATGCGCGCAGCCTGGAGGTAGACCACCGCGTCTGCCAGCTCCTGCACCGCGTCGGCGTAGTGGTCCCGTCCGTTGTCCCGCTGCAGCGTCGTGCCGTAGCGGGCCACGCCCTGCTCACGTCGCTCGACGTAGAGCGCGCGCAGCGTGTCGTCGCTCGTCGTCGCCAGCACCTCGGCCCAGCAGTCGCCCGCACCAGGCGTAGGGTGGGGCTGTTCATCGAGTAGGCTCATCGTTCCTCCTTCCGCGGCGAGCCTTCCCAGAAGACCTCGTCGCCTCGCTTGTAGTGCTTCAGATTCTGACGGGCGTCTGCCTGACAGAAGTGTTCGTCGTTGTACGTCGCGTAGTTGTTCGGCAGCAGGGCAAACTGCCCGCTGTTCAAGACGATCAGGTTCAGCGGCTTGTGTTCCTGCGGGTAGCGGGAGAAGCCGTCGCACCAGTCGATGATGATGCCGGTGTGCCGGCCCTGTGCCTTGATCGGAGCGTGTACGTCACACTCCAGCCCCTCGAGGTAGTGCGCGTGCCACGTCTCCGTCTCCTCGCCCATCGAGGTCCACGGCATCAGACACTCGCGCGCCACGCTGAAGTCCTGCGTGGTCGAGAGCGCGTGCAGCGGAAGTCCACTCCAGTGGGCGCCGCTCTCAAGCAGTACGTGGCAGTAGAGGATCTGGTACGGACGCGCGTACACTCCGTGCCAGATCGCAGCCGTCGTACCTACCGGCATCGTCGGGCCTAGGAAGCTGTTCTTCACGTTCACGTAAAGGTGGAACGGAAGATTCGCGTGCTTCCCCTGCATCAGATGCTGCCCGCGCGGATGCCGGCGCGGATAGCGGAGTGCTGCGCGTCCTCGAGTGTGTCGTCCACGCCCGTCTCCGTGTCGAAGTCGGTGTGCCCGATGTACGTCCACCGGTACTGACCAGCGGGGCTCTCGACCACCTCGAGCATGGTGCCGTCACGCAGGTTGATGAACCATGCCGGCGCGAGCGAGGCCGCAGCAGACGGACGCCAGGTGAGCGTCTGCACCACCGGGGTCATGCCTCACCCCGCGCGCGCTCGAGGGCGACCATGCGCACCCACGAGGACATCGCCACACCAGCACGGTCGGACGCGCTGATCAACTCCGCGCGCTCGCCGTCCGTCAGCATCACGTTCATCTGATAGGGGCGCGTGCGGTTCTGCGACCACTGCCCCTGCGTCTTGCTCTTCTCATTGATCTGGTTGCGCGGTGTGCGTGGCATTAGGCTTCTCCCTCTGCGGACAGGTTGCGCAGCTTGTCTGCTGCTTCCTCGAGCATGACGATAGCGGTATTGCCATCGGCCTCTTCATCATCGAGCATCAGCAGCGCGTACAGAATGAGTCCGCGTGCGATGTTGAGGTCCGTCACGTCGCCTGGGCGCGTGCTGAACGTGATTCGGTGTCGCCGCACCGTGGTCTTGATGTTCGTGCAGGGCATGGCCCCTCCTTCCCGGTAGTAGACCGGCTCACACCACGAGGGCGCGCGTCCCCCGTGGCATGCGTCGGGCTGCTAGCCGGCCTCGATGGCCTCGTTCCCCTGCTCGTCGCGCCAGCCCGGCATGCGCGCGGCATGCTGCAGGGCGTCGGCACCAGCCTGGTCGGGCACGGTCACGCGTCCCTCCTCGAGCAGCCGCACCAGCACAGCGTGCGCCGTGTAGTGCAGCTCGCGCCAGAAAGCGCTGCTATCGTGGTCGGGATTCACGGCGAGGCGCATGCTACTTGCCCTCCGCGCGGAGCTTGTCGGTGATGTCCGACCAGGTGGGGACGCCCTCGAGCGCCTTGCCGATCAGGTCCATGTGCCGGATCGAATCCTCGATCGCGGCGGCGCGGTACTGCGCCCACGCGTTGTCGGTGAGGGCGCGGAGGGCGGCGACCTCTGATCGCAACTCGCGGATTGCGCGCTCGTAGTGCGTAGCGGCGTCGATCATGCGGCGGGTGGTGTCGTCCATGTGGTAGTCCCCTTGTGGTAGGTGGTGGGTAGGATCAGAGCCCGTATGCGCGGCGCTCGAGGTAGTCCTCGACCAGGCGGATGATCGAGTCGTGCGCCCAGTCTGGCCAGTTGCCCTGGTCGGTGTCCGTGCAGTCGCCCCAGTCGAGGCGCTCCCCGCGCGGCCCCTCGCTCTGCTCGAGGGTGAGGCAGTAGCTGCTGTCGTCGTAGTCCCACGGCAGCGTAAGCGTGACGGTGACCTGATAGGACTCGCTCGCTGGCGCGGGCGACCAGATCTCGTGGGTGAGGATCTCGTGCATGGTGGCTCCTGTGGTAGGGGAGGTGCGCGGAGTATGCGCCGCGCGTTGATTGATTATCGTGTGTGCATGGACTGTCAAGCGTGCGCGGTACGTTTACCAGCAGCCCTCGTCACGGCGGGCGCAGTCGTCGCACTGGTAGCCGCGCGCCTGGTCCGCGGGCGTGAGCTTGTCCGGCGCCTTGCAGGTGGGGCACGGGAGGCTGCGCGGGTTGCGGCGGGAGGCTGCGCGCAGGGCGCTACCACGGGAGGCGAATCGGGTGAGGCTGGTGGGGTAGTCGTTGCGCATGGTGTGACTCCGGTAGGTGGGTGTGGGTGGGTGCGCGTGTCGCGCGCTATTCGTCGCACACGTAGGGCGCGAGCAGGAAGGCGATCGGCGCGAGCGCCAGGCAGTAGATGCCCAGGAGGTAGAGCCCGCTCATGGCCTGGACGATTGCGAGCGCTGGCGCTGCGGTGAAGAAGAAGCGGAGGAAGGCGCGGCGCGTGATCATGCCGCACCTCCCAGGGCGCGCAGGATGCTGGCGGCGTTGCAGAGCACGTCGTAATCCTGATTGGAGTACGTCGTACCGTAATCGCACAGGTCGCGCAGGGAGCGCAGGGCGCCGGCTGCGCGCGGGTCGGACCCGTGACGCTCGAGCGCGTAGTACAGTTGACGCAGCGTGGTCCGCGCGCCGTCCGTTGCGCTGTGCAGCGCGTAGTAATCGGCACTGGTTCCTAGCGTATCCATGGTAGATGGTCCTCTAGTGGTAGGTGGGTGCGCGTAGCGATCGCGCGGAGCTCGTCAGTGTAGGCGCTACCTACAGACACGCGGACCTACCATAGGGGCTAGGCGCGCGTGTTTCGCTTCAGGTATTGACGGAGGGGCGCACGAAGCCGGACATATCGGTGAGCGCCTTGCCCTTCGCCTTCAATCCGACGACCACGCCGCGCGGATCCATGTATCGCACGTCGGTGACGTCGCCGTCCACGACGGGGTAGCCGTTCCACGTCGCCGGGAGTCCGTTACGGAACACGACGGCGACGTTGCCGCCCGCTGCGAGGTACTGCAGCGCGTGCGCTTCACGCTCGGCGCCCACGTCAAGGGAGTACGTGTAGTGGACCGGCGCGTCTGCCACGTACTTCACTGGGCGCTTGGTGTAGTCGTAGAGACGCACACCGAGCCGCTGCGCGGCGCGCACGACCTCCGGGTGACGTGCGGCCCAGTGGATATCGCTCGTCCCGTTCAGGCGAGCGGCGGGCTCCATTCCGAGCTTGCGCGCGTAGTCCGCGAGCTTGCCGAGCTCACCGATCAGGCGGGAGAGGAACGAGGCGCGATCCGTGAAGTAGAGATCGGTGCGGCGGTAGCGCCCCTGCTCCACGTTGTTCAGGAAGACGGTACGCGCGGCGAGCGCGGCCTGGGGGATCCCGCCACGACCGGCGGTGTTCAGGCAGGGGTTCTTGCATTCGTTCGCGAATGGGCACAGGTTGACGTTCAGGCGCTGCATACCCTGCGCGGCGCGGAGGTCGTCGTACCGGGTCGCGGGGAGCAGGTGCAGGACGCCGGTCAAGACGCCCACGGAGGCACCCTTGCTAACTTTGGGGTTGCCATCGACGGTGAGAAGAGAGAAGGCGGGCACGGTGGACTCCAGTGGTAGGGGAGGCGTTGACTCTGCTAGGCAGACTGTAGGCATGCGCGCGTGTCGCATGACTACCGTCTGACAAGTAGGGCTAGATCCCGGTATCGGGGGCATTCATCGGGAAGGCATTCATATCCAGAACGTCCGGATCGTTCGGCTGCGCATCCATGTAGGCGATCGCGGCGGCAACGTCCGGGAAGGGGCCGGTGTACCGGATCTGCTCCTCGAATGGTCCGACGTGGTAGACGGTTGCGACGACGTAGGTCGTAGCGTGTGCGCGCGTGTGCATGGTAGTACTCCAGTGGTAGGTGAGGGTAGGGCTAGACCCCGAATGCGAGCCGGATCCGCGCAAGCGCCGAATCGATCGCCGCCGCGTCTTCGTCCGTCTGATCGCACGCGCCCCACGCGTCAGCGATTGTGCGGTAGTAATCGCCGATCGGCGAGTCTTCCGGCATGTCATGCACGGACGGGAAGCCGAGGTCGGCGAGCACGTCGTGCAGGGTCATTCGGGCCGTGTGTGTGAGCGTGTGCATGGTGCGGGCTCCGTGGTAGTGGATGCTGACGGCCTCGTCAGTGTAGGCGCAACCTACAGACAGGGGACGGCCCCTGTTTCGGCCTAGCGAGCTTCGCTCACGGCGCGGACGATCGCGTCCGTATCGGTGTGCGGGATATCTTCCGTGAGATCGTAGGCCGTGATCATCTCGCCGTCGTCGTCGCGCCACAGGATCGAAACCGTGACCGCACCCGTATCCGAGTCCACGACGGCGACGATCTCACCGTAGGTAGCCCTCGGGTGAGTGAGCGAGGTGTCGCCGCATTCCACGACTCCGTCGCCTACGTGGCGTCCGTTCAGGCGAGCTGCAAGGGTTGCGCCGATTGCGTCCGTGTCGATCGTCATGTTCTATACTCCAGTGGTAGCGTCACTAGATCATCCCAGCGACACACTCACTATGCCCTGTGTGTGGACTAGGTGCAAGGGGAGGGATGCAGAATTCTGAAAAAAACTGCAATACCGGCGTAAGTGTGCAGAATGACTAGCATTACAGGCTGTAATTCGGCTGTAATGGTGATTATGCAGGTACTACCTAGGCTTTCGCTGGAATTACAGAATTACAGGGAATCGGCACATGCACCTATAGGTATATGCTCTCTCTCTCCCCCCCCTATAGGTGAGAGAGAGAGGGGTTCGCGTCTAGGTAGGTGTTTACCGTTATTCCTGTAATTCCGTAATTCTGTAAGAGTTAGAGGGGTTTAGGCGATTACAGGGAATTACAGTCTGTAATCGTAGTAATTACGGGGGTTTGCAGGATCGGGCTATCGCAAGCGCAGGAATGCTTAAGAGGTGGTGTGTGAAATCGCACAGGTGGGGGTGTGTGATTTCGCACACCTGACTGAATGGTCATTCATTCGGTGGGATGCATCTGCAACCGGGTTGCATCTACGCTCCTGGCGCACATGCATCTAGGTTGCATCTGCAACGCGATTACATCTGCAGCACGGAAGGCCGCCCCCTCTCCCGTGGTAGGACGCTCTCCCCTCACACGCGACGGCGCATCCCTACCCCTCGCACGCGTCCACCTACGCGCACGGGTTGGTGACCTTGCCTTGCCTTGCCTTGACGACGGTACCCCCCCTCCCCACCTTGCGATCGACGTTTAGTTGATTGACCCTCCTGCATCTCGTGGATCCCCAGCACAAGTGTCCACACACTCCACCGCATCAACACCCATGGCCTCGCACACAGCAAGGTAGAGCGTGAGCGTGATGCCCAGCACCTCTCGGTCGGTGAGGTTCCGCTCATCCTTCTGCATTGCCCCGATCAGCCCAGAGACGTACTGCTTGACCACTTCGTTTCGCATGGTTGGACTCCTTGCCCGTCCTAACCAGTCTGCGTTAGTGGGTTTGACCTACCACGAGGTCGCCGCCATGCTGGACACCACGTCGCTGCGCTTCCAGATCGATGAACTCGAGCGCCGTCAGATCTTCACCTCACCCCTGGTGAAGCAGATGCTTGAGGAGCTCGAGGACTGCATCCGCGAGCGCGATGCTCTCTCTGCATACGTGGTGGCGCAGGGAGACGAGATCGAGCGGTTGCGCAAGATCATCGCAGCGGCTAGGCTCTGAACGCCGGCTGTTGGGGCCGGCACGTCACTCCTGTTGGTGGTTCGTCAGGCGGTTGGCCGGTAGGGTTTAGGCTCTACCGGCCTTTCACGTCTTACCAAGGAGCTTGTCGAGGAGTGCTTTGTCTTCCTCGGTCTCGGCACGCACGGCGTGTTCAGTCTCTTGCACGGTGCGGCCATACTCACGGGGGAAGCGGCGCTCGAGCATCCACGCAGCGGCCTTCCAGTCCTGCACGGTGCCGTCGTAAGAACCGCCTCCGGTGGCTGCGCCACCTACGACCTCAAGCATGGCAGTAGCCGCCTCCGACTCTGCTGCACCGATGGTGCGCCAAGCCTGTACGAACTTCGGGTCGCCGCTCTCGCCCTTACGCATCCATGAGTCGAGGAGCGCTGCGGAGATGCCGGCGTGTGCGCACGCGAGGTTCTTGGTGAGGCCAGCGGCCATCGCACGGGCGACCTTGTGGACGACGAGGTCATCGGGTCGCTTGTCGAGGGGGTTCTCCTTCTTGGGGATGAGCTGTGCGCCGGTCATCACCTCGTGGGCGATGATGGCGGCTTCAGCGATCTCCCCGATGTCCTTGTGCATGACTGCACGGGCCTTCAGACCCTGCGCACGCTTGAACATACGGAACGACTTGCGGGCTTCAATCGACTCCCGCTTGGTGGGGCTGTCCCTCACTTGTTGCTCTCCGCACGCACGATTCGTGTAGCCCACGCATACGCGGTGTCGCCACCCCAGAGCGCCCACGCGATCGCGCCGGCAGACGGGTATCCCTCGCTCCCTGGTCGGAAACCCTTCCCCTGCTTGTCCACTTCGTGGCGCCGGAAGAAGGAGTACATCCGCTTCACGGTCTGAAGCGGGAAGGACGCACCGTTCGCGAGGTCGCGAGCGCGAGCCACACCTACAGCCGTGCCGCCACGGTTGAACTCCTTGCGCCACTCAAGACCCTTACGGGCGTTGCTGGCAGCACCGGGAGGCGGCTTGTAGGTCTTCTCGCTCATGGGTTCCCCTTGTAGTAGGTGATGATGTCTTGGTTGGACATCTTATCAGGGTCCAGTCCACGGTCTGCAAGGTCGGCTCGCAGGATGGCGAAGAAGTCTGGGTTGATGGTGTTGGCCTTCGCGGAGCGCTTCGCCATCTCGATCGCACCGAGACGTGCATTCGGAGCGAGCCGGTCGAGCCGGTTCTGACCAGCCTCTCGTGCGGTCTGCCGGATGCGCGGGTTCGCAGAGAGCATGTCGAGCGTCACCTGAATGTCCTGCGAGTTGAACTGCTCGGGGGTGAGCAGCCCTTCCTCGACGGCGAATGCCGCAGCGATCGAGGCATCGACGCTTTCACCCGCAGCGAGCTTTGTGTAGAACAGGCTCCGGTCAGCTTCGTACCCACGATTAGAGAGAGCGGCGGTGTACTGCTGTCCGCGGGCGAGCAGCTCGGCCTTGATGGACTCTGGCGGGCGCTCTTCTGGAGTGCGCGTAGCCGGCATTCCACCGGTACGGGCGATGCGACCAGTAACGATGCCTTCAGCAGAGCGGTCACGCGACTGGATGAACACGCGCCGGTTCTTGATGCCGGCCTGTGCCTTCAAGAAGACGCGGTCAAGCTCGAGCTTCAGGCGCTTGTTGGTGGGGTCTTCCGTGAGAGCGGACATCACCTGCACGAGATCCTCGGCATCCTTGGGCTCACCAAGAGCGGAGATCAACTGCGGGACCACGGCACGCAGGTAGACGGCGGTCTGCGCAGGGATCTGGTAGCCAGGGACAAGGTTCGTCCTCATCTGACCCATGTCGCTGTCGATGGTCTCGATGCCGATGGGAGTGTTCGTCTTCTCGGCAATGCCGAAGAAGTTGGCGATAGGCCCACCGACGTAGGCTCCGAGCGTGACCGGACGCAGAGTCGGGCTGTCGGGCTCTGCGTAGGACGAGCGCATGATCTCAAAGATGCTCTGGAAGACCGGGTTGTAGCCATCGGGGTTTCCGATGGTCTTGACGAACGCTTCCGAGAGCTTGAACGACAGCTCTGGATCGCTCTCTTCGTTCACCACTTCCTTCGCACCAGCGGTGATGGCCTCAGAGATCGCGAACACCCGGTTGAACGCCGACAGGTTGGAGTCTTCTGGACCCATGAAGTAACTGATCGAGTCGCTTCCGAAGTCGTTCTTCGGGTTGGCGGCGTCGTTCGCGAGCTGAAGACCACGCAGACGGCTGTCCGCGACCACTACGGAGAACGGAGTACGGTTCGCAGAGAACTCATCCGGCTCAAAGTAGCGCGGAAGCTTCGGCACGTAGTAGTCGAGGAACGGTGCAATCGCCGGGGAGTAGTCGTCATCGAACGCAAGAGCGTTCAAACGAAGGTCTCGAGAGGAGATTCCCGACTGCTTGAGGAGCCGGATCTGCTGTTCGTACCGCGGATAGAGCATTTCGGCGTCGATTTCGGCCTGGCTCTTGCCTTCCTTGCGCATCTGCTCCGCACGAGCGGCGTCGTCGGCCTTCATCGCATCGACATCGAAGCCATTCTGGTCGTGATTCTCCAGAAGGAACGACGCGGTCTGCGCGAGAGCGACCTTTCCACGGGTCCAGCGACCGAAACGGTAGCCAGAACGCGCTGCCTCGACGGCTCCACGCACACGATTGCCGTCTTGAGTGAGAAGACGGGCGACTCGGATCATGTTGCTCTTGTCGAACGCCCAGAACGGCTGGAAAACCTGAAAGACGAGGTTCTTTTCGATGGGATGCAGGTTCGCGCTATAGTCCATGAGCGCAGCAACCATGTCATCAGCGCTTTCACGAGCGATCTGGCGCACGCCTTCCTCACCGAGACTGGCTGCACCACCTGCTTCCTTGATGTTTCGCTCAAGAAGCGAGAGAAATGCGCCCGCACGCTTGCGGTCGGTGAGCATGGCGCCGATCGCGTCGGTCTGGTCGGTGAAGACCTTGCGGAACGCAGCGTAGGCTCGGTTGTCGTTGAACGCTTTGTTGAGATCGCGCACGACTTCGTCGGCCATGATGGTGTTTCCACCACCCGCACGAAGGAAGATGTCGCGAAGCTCCTTGTAGGAGAGGCCATAGAGGCGACTCACGTCCTCAGATGCGTTCAGCAACTTGCTGGTTTCGGTGCCGTAGGCAGCAAGACCGAGCCAGTTGTTGATGCGAGTCGCGATCTCGACGCTCTTCTCGGCATACGTGCCCGCACGGTAGCCGCCCATGAGGTCTGCAAGACCATAGGCGACAGAAACGGGGACGCCAAGAGGCTTCGTCGCGAACAGATTGGCGAGGACAGAGCCGGCCATCGACCGAAGACCCTGCCGCATGCCGGCGTTCGCGCTTACAGCGAGCTGGTCTGCATCCTGCACGAGGTTGTTCAGGTAGAACTCGGTGCGTGGCGAGAACAGCCCATAGACCGACGACTTCTTGTACGCCTGTCCGAACATCCAGCCAGGGTTCGTGAACCATCCGGTCGATCCATCAACACCGCCGCGAGTCGCGATGAGCATGTCGTTGACCGTCTTGTCCAGTTGACGCGCTACGGTCTCGGGCAGGTACAGACGCTGACCAAGCACCTTCTCGTAAGCCTTCAGCACTTCAGCAGCGGCGGTCCCCTCGGTCATGCCCTCTTCGATGGTCGCGCCAGTCAGACGAATGGCCGAGACGAGGCTGTTGTTCTCCGGTGCGTTGAAGAAGTCTGCGATGCCGTTGATCGGCTTGCGGGTATCGACCGCGCTCCCGTAGATTGCGAGCGCAAGATCGCGTCCACGAGCGGCTTCACGCGTCGAGACATCACCACCGCGCATCCACGCGTAGATCGCCAGCATCTCTTCCTTGGTGTAGAGCGCGCCCAGACTCAGCATCTGCGTGGTGGCGTGGTTGATGATGCCCTGCGACATCACCGCTTGAGCGAACTGAATGTCTCCAGTCGCTATCGCGCGCTCACCCATGACTCGTTCAGGAGTCATCCCAGAGATGATGTACGAAAGATCATTCATCGATCCGATGTCTTTTTCATCGAACGTCATGGTTCGGACGGTCTTGCGAAGTTCGTCTGCAAGAGCAGGGTCTTCCCTCAAGAACTTGGGGACATCCTCGACGTAGGCGAACGCCATGCTGTCTACGGCACGAGGATCGAGGTTCCCCAGCTCCTGCGTGGTCTTCCAGGTGGACCCGTAGTTGGTGTCGTCCAGCATCTGCATCACGGTCGTGAGACGCTGGTTCGGGTCCGTGACGTTGACGGCATCCACAGCCGCCTGAAGGTCGCGAGCCGCAGCATCGCCCATGCGCTCGATCTCGCGGTTGAGGTCACGCAGCGCCTTGGGGACGGTGCCTTCAACGACCTCACGCGCACTAGAGAACAGCGCACCCACACCACGACCAAGTTCGGCAACCTTCTGCATGCCAGGCGTCGAGGCAGCAACGCGGCGCACTTCTTCCTGCACCTGACGCTGGAGGTTGATCTCGCGCTCGGGGAAGGACGCGGCACGCGTTTCTGCGATGAGGTCACGGGCACGACCGGTCTCTGCAGCGAGGCTTGCAGCGACGTTGCGCTGGGCACGCTCGAGCTGGTCGGCCATCGCGCGACGAGGTGCGCTGACAGCGTCGTAAGCAGAGTCGGCAAGGTCGCCGTACTCATCGAGACCCTTCACGACCTTCGACTGAAGATTGATGGCCTCGCGAAGTCGCTGGCGCTCCTGCTCGAGCTTCGCCTGACGAGCGATCAACTCCTTGAAGCGCTTGTCGAGAGTGGCGTCGGGGATGCGCGACTCTGCTACGACGGCACCAGCCTCACGACGTACCTGGTCGAGGCGCTCGACCGCGTTGTCGCGATTGTTCATCGCAGCGTTCACGACCCGGCGCTTCACCTCGGTGGGGCGATCCTCTCCGGTGTAGAGCGGCCCCTCTTCAGGGGCAGCACGACCAGCGACGGTAGGCGCCTCTTCAGGCGCAACGCGAGCAGCAGCAGCGGGCGCGGTCTCCTTGACCACCTGCGGCTTCGGCACGGCACGCTTCAGAAGATCCTTGTACCCGTTGGCGTCCATCGCATCATCGGGGCTGATGTCGAAGTCCGTAGCGGTCGGACGCTTCGGGGGAGCGATCGGCTCGGTGACGTGGCGGTTGTACGCACCATCGTAGCGGATCTTCCCGGCGCTACCCTTAAATGCGACCTTCTCACGCTCGGCAAGCGCAGCCCACTCGGCGTTCGTCATCGGGCGAGCGATGTCGTAGACGGCCATGCGCACGCCTTCCTTCGTGCTGCGACCCGTACCTACGGTGTAGGACGGAACGCGACCACGCTCGGAGAGGATGGCCTCTTCAGCAGGAACGAGGACGCTTCGGCCTTGAACGCGAACGCGCTGCGGACCCTTGCTAGTGACGTACTCTGTCGGCTGCACCACGAGGTACTGCTTACCGTCGCGAACCTCTGCACCAACGATGTACCCGGTGAAACGATCGGACACCGCACCTTCGTCAGCGAAGCGAGTCGTTCCATCAGGCAGCACCACGGTCTGCCGCAGCGGTCCAGCCTGTTCAGCGAGGTTGGGGTTGCGGACTTCAACGAAGTCGTCCAGGCGTGCGACTAGCGGGTCGAAGCCTTCCGGAGCGGAGCGATACCCTAGCCAACGGAAGTAGACGTTCTCACCTCGAGCGCGCCGCGTACCATCCGGCATCGACGCCGCGATCTTGTCGAGGTCATCGTAGAACTTCTTGGCTTTGGCTCCGTCGAACTTCGGACCACGTCCCCAGAACTCACTCCCGGTGATGTATTCCTCAAAGTGAGGAAGACCTACACGCGCTGCGAACTCACGCTTCGCCGTGTCATGCTCGGCCATGCCGGCGTCGAGGTACTTACGGATCTTGTCCGCGTTGTCCTTCGTAACGGTCTGTGCGTTCAACGCTTCGTTGAAGTTCTTCTCAATCGTTGCCTTGATCGCAGGACCATCAGCCATGAGGTAGCGTTCGACGTTGTCGATTCCGCGATTCCTAGCGAGCTTGTAGAGGTGCTTCGGATCGCGGACGCTTTCAGCCGTGATCGGAGGGCGATCCGTGAGAATAAGATCAGGGCGCTCCCACGGTTCGTTCGTCACACCGTAGATGCGGTTGCGGTCGAGACCGTAGCGCATCTCGACCTGAAGACGAGCAGCGGCATTGTCAGGAACGACGGTACGGAGCGCACCGTTCACAGCGTCAAGCTGCTGGGCCACAGCGGCAGAGTCAACACCAGCAGCAGACGGGTCAGACGCGATGTCTACAGCATTCTCTACGGTAACTTCGGAGACCGGTGGGACAGTCGCAGTCTTGCGCGCCTTGGTTGCTTCAGCAGCAGCCTTCACCTGCGCCTTCGGAACCTTCATCGACCGCGCACGCTGAAGATCTTGAGACGCCATCTTGGCGTTCTTGAGCGCATCGTTGACCGCATCAGTTGCAGCCTTGAGCCGCAACTTTGCCTCTGCAGACGAGATGAATCGCTCCTGAATGTCGTTCATCTCGATCGCATCTTCAGCGAGCTGGTTCAAAACCTTTGCCTCGCGAGCCTCAAACTCCTGCAGCTTCTGAAATGCACGAGCAGCATCTGCGCTGTCGAGACGACGGAGAAGCTCAAGCTCGGAGTACGGCGCGGTGCGCTGACCGCTAGTGACCAGACGCTGACCTTCGTTCTCGATGATGCTGATCAGTTCACCAGCAGGACCGGAGCGCAGCGTTGAGATCAGATCCTTGACAACGGCAGACTCTGCGACCGTGAGCGACTTGTCGCCCTTACCGCGCAGCCACTCGTGGAGGCTCTTCGCCTTGGTGGTGCTTTGCGCTTCTGTCGGGGTGACTAGCGTGCCAAACACCCGCTGAACGTCTTGCACGTCGATGGCTGCAGCAGACGGGACGGTGGGCGGTTCAGGAGCGGCCCGCTTCTCACCGAGCATCGTGCGCACGGCTTCATCGGACGCATCGCTGATGCGAGTGCGGATGTCTTGAGGGTCAATACCACGCAGCGCCTCAAGCGAGGCAGACTTCGCCTTTGCCTTGGTGAGGGCCTCACGCTCTACGGAGAGAGTCTTCGCTTGAGCCTTGATGGTGCGCTCGATCTCTTCCGTAGTAGGCTTCAACCGGCTCTGCTTCAGAGCGTCATCTGCAGCAGCAACGCGCTTCTCCGCACGCGCTACGTCATCAGCAGCACGGGTGGCGGCATCATCGAGCAGCGTGACGATGTCGTTCTGGTCCTTGTTGACGAGGACGCGGAACTCGTTCGACCGCTCTGCAGGAGGAGCGTCCTCGACAAGGGCGTCGAGAACCTTCTTGAGGTCAGCGTCCTTGTCCACAGCCTTGAGGAACTCATCGCGGTAGACCCTAGCGAGCGCAGGGTTCACCTCATCAAGCGTGACGTTGATGTTTGTCGGGTGGTTGCCGCGTGCAGCGATGACGGCGTCGAACAGTTTGCCCTCATCACGCGTGCTGCTGTAGATGCTCTTCGCACGCTTGACGGTATCGACCATGTCGCGGATGGCGCCGGGGATGCCGACAGGCGGGAGACCTCCAGCCTTTCCTGCACGAGCGACAGCAAGCGCATCGCTGGCGTTGATGATGAAGCGACCAGCATCCACGGTCTTGCCGAGAGCGAGACCGGCAGCGGGTGCGGCGACTACCTCAAGACCAGGCACGCTGACCTCGGCGGCCCCAGCAGCAGTCAGCACACCAATCGCAAGCGCCTTGTCGGCTGCGTCTCCGCGCTCAAGAGCGTTGCGGACCCAGTCATTCTCCATCGCATCAACGAGCGGAGTGCGACCGGCCTGGATGCGAGCGAGAGGATCGCCACGCAGACCACGAGACTCGCCTGGTGCAGCACCAAGGTTGATGCCGCCACGCTCGCCCGGCATGGGGATCGCAGACGCAAGCGCAGCGACAGGCGCCGAGACACCACGCAGCACTGCAGACGGGATGCTCTCGACGCGTACTGCCTTGCCCGTAGCCGTAGGCGCTACCTGCGGAAGGAAGATGTTGGCGACCTCTCGCAATCCCTCGACTGGTCCGCGCCCGAATGCATCATTTACGGTATCGACCGTGACGACGTTCATGCCGCCACGAATGACGGGGTTGCCGGCGACACGCAGGGAGTCGAGCGTCTTATCGGCCTCAAGGTTGAACGACTCTTCAGCCGCTCGAGCTTCAGCGATCTCCTGCGGGTTCGTGCTGTTCAACTTCTTGTCGTTGCCGGTCTGCTGCATGCGACCAGCGACGTACCGGCTCTTGAAGTCACGGATGAGCTTCGGGTAGTTGTTCGCACGGGTAGCGGCGTCGAACTTCTTGGCGTCCGCGTCCATGCGCTTGACGAGGCTTGCGGTCAGTTCGTCACCACCGAGACGTGTCTCAAGGGCACGCACGAACTTCTCACGCTTGTCGATCTCTGCGAGAGGGTCCGTAGCCGCGACAGACGCCGCACGCGCAGCAGCCCTAGTTGCACGAGCGTTGGCGTCCTCACCCATGCGGATGGTGGTGAGATCGCTAGCGAGCGTGCCGAGCGCAGACAGAGCGCGAGAGGACGGGACCGTGATGCCAGCGACCTTCTTCGGCGTGAAGGCGACCTTGGTGGCGGCAAGGCGACGAACCTCTTCATCCGGCATGGTGATGCCGCGGCGGCGGTTGTCTGCGATGATTCCAGCCTGTGCCGAGTAGAAGGAGCGGAGCATCTTCCGCGATTCATCGACGTATTCGCCAGAGAGGATGTCCTCGTCGGGCACATCGGCGGGCTTGAACTCAAGCGCAGACGCAGGGATCTTTGCAGCCTCTGCGGCCCTCGCAGCCTTCACCTCTGCCCGCTTCGCCTCGACCATCGGACGGGTCTGCTCTTCAACCTGGCTCGCGATGGTGACCGGTTCAGGAGCAGGGGTTGGCGTAGGAGCGGGTGCAGGTGCGGTACGCCCCTGAACCTTGATGACCATCGGCGCAGGGGCAGCAGGAGCAGCGGGCTTTGCAGCAGCCGTCGTCGGGGTCTTGCGGACCTTCTTGCGTGGTGCGGGCGGCTTCGGCGTAGCAGCAACAGGTGCGGGAGCGGGAGCGACAGGCTTGGGCGCAGGTGCAGCAGCAACAGGTGCGGGTGCTGGCGCAGGTGCAGGAGCTGGCGCAGGGGCAGGAGCGGGCGCAGGAGTCTGGGCCTTCATGGCCTCAAACAGGCGACGACGCTCTTCGGCCAGCTTCTGCGGGTCAGGCATGGTTCCCTCTCGACGCTAGTCTAACGTCAAGATGGCTACTGCGAGAAGACACCAGCAGACAACGCTTGCTGCCTTGCTGCCTCACGTTCTGCACGCTTACGCCGCAGCGCATCAAGACGAGACTTGAGCGCAGCAGTATCGGGAGCAGCGACGGTCGGAACCTCTTCCGGCTCCATCGTGATCGTCGCACCAGAGAAGATGTCTTCCTCTGGAGCCGGTGCAGCAGCAGGAACGGGCGTAGGTGCAGGAGCAGGGGCCGGAGCAGCAACAGGAGCGGGAGCCGCCGGCTTTGCAGGTGCAGGAACAGGCGCAGGTGCAACGGGGAATGCCGGCATGTCCGCAAGACGCGGAGACGCTACAGCAGACGTTGCAGAGGTCACGCTAGGCATCATCGGTTCAGGCGGAGGCTCGGGGATGGTTCCGAACGTAGGCGTCGGGATGGTCGCAGGAGTCGGGGTTGTGCGACCAACCATCACCGGGACCTTCGCAGGCGTTCCGACAACAGTCTGCACAGGCTGCGGAGCATTACCACCCGTCATAGCGGACGGAACCGCTTCACGAACCTCTGCACCAGCCTCCTGACCAGGAGTGACCGTCACCGACGGAGCGGGGATGGGTGCGACTGCGGTGGGGGCGACACGCGCACGCATACCAGGTGCGCCAGCAACCTCACTAGAAACAGGTGCAGGAATGGGCGCAGCCACGGTCGGAGTGACCACACGACGCACAGCAGCAGCCTGTGGGGTGATCTCTGGTGGAGTCGCTGCTTCAACGGCAGGGAGACCACCCATCCTAGCTCGAGCAGCAGCGAACGGCGCACGGATACCACGCGCACCGGTCTCGCCCTCAAGAGGCGTACCCGTACCGCTGGTGACATCGCCTTCCTTGTACTCACGCGAGGAGACGATCTTCTCCTTCGGGATGACGATGCGCCGACCCTCGGTGGTCTCAATGACCGTCGCTCCCGGCGGGTCGCTAGGCAGCAGCGCAGTCTCACGACCCACGATGGTACGGGTCTTTGCGGGAGGAGGAACCGGAGCCTCTGCAATGCCGAGAGCATCATCCGATGCAACAAGCGGAGCAGCAAGCCGCGTAAACGTCATACCGGCAAGACGAGCATCACCGGGCTGAACCTCTACAGGCTCCATGCCGGGGCTAGAAAGGAAGATCTTTCCGGTCGCAGTCTTGAACACCGGGGTGCCACCCTTGGTGGTTCCGCTCTCGATGTAGGTCTCGGCATCACGCGCAGCCTTGACCTCTGCTTCCGTGGCGTACTTCCCGTCGATGGTGCGGAACTTACCGTCAGGGTGAACCTTGGCGCGGTCGGCCTCGTTCTTCTTCTCTTCTTCAGCCGACGTTTCAGAGACCTCGACGGTGAGGTTCTTACGCTCGGGCAGACGGCCACGCACTCCCTGCATGAACGACGGGAGCGCCTGTGCGCGCGGTCCCATCGCAGCCTGTCGGGCAGCAGCACGGAAGGCGCGCTCGTCATCGAGGCCAGGGACGTAGACCGTGTTCGTCGCGCTGTCGTAGCCGGGAAGGTCTTGATCGCCGGGCTGATCGGCCTTGCGGGCGTACCCTACGGTGAAGCCGTTGCTCTTCGCCCACTCGTGGAACTTCGGCTGACCCATGAGGCGGGCCTTGAAGCTCACGCTCTTGAACCCGCTGTTGGCAGCATCGACCTTGCTCTGGATGCCAGACATGATCGCGGTGATGCGCGTCTCTGGATTCTCGGCAAGAGCATCTCGGATAACCTTGATGCGCTCTTCGTATGCGGCGCGCTTCGCTTGAGAGTCACCAAGACCGGGAAGCATACCGGCCTGTACGCGAACCTGGTCGTAGACATCGTCTGGAATGCTCGCGAGCTTCGACCCTACGGCGGCGATTCCAGCAGCACTTCCGGCGCTGCTCTTCAGGTTCGAAAGAGCATCTTGACCGAAAGCGTTGATGATGACTTGAGCGGCAGAGTCGAGCGAGTTTGCCGCCTGAATACGTAGGTTGCGCTGCTCAAGAATCCCCGCGCCACCTTCCAGACCAGCGACGGTGTTCTCGTCGTATCCAGTAAGGTCCATAAGACGCTGGAAGTCAGCGGTCAGCGTGGGGTCATACGCAGCATCGCCAACAAGGTCGATGTAGTTGCGCCAGATGCGTGCAGCATTTTCAGGGATTCTAGCCTGACCGGGCTCCGTCACATTAGAGTCGCGCAAGATCCTGTCGATACGACTCTCGTTCGCTGCGATTCCACCCTTGTTCACCTTGTTCTGAAGCTCAAGGATGTCGATCAGGTACTTGACCTTGTCCTGACCGCTGACGGAGCCACGCGCGACCATTCCACCGTAGCGGTTGTTCACGTCTACGAGCTTCACGAACGCGTTGTTCTGTCCCTCGCCAATCGCCTTGTCGAGGCTGCGCTGCGACGTGAGAAGAGCCACCAACTCCTTCTCAAGAGGATCACGCTGTTCAGCGTAGATCTTCACCGCAGCGTTCAGCATCGCGATGTACTGATCAGAAAACTGCTTGGTGAGGTCGGCTCGCGTGGGGGCGGTAGCGGGTGCAGCCATGACTACTGTCCTCCCATGAAGGATCCAAGGAACTTCGCTACGAACGAGTCTTCAGTCTCGCCAGGAGCGAGCAGCTTCTCAAACGGGTCTGTGGTTTGAGCCTCTGCAGCCTTCTGTTCGGTGATCTCTGCGCCGCGCACCTTGGCCTCACCGAGCGCCCGCATACGGCGAAGCTCACCGATGGACTGCGCACGCATCTCATTCGCCATGCGCTCACGGGCCACTGCATCTGCAGACGCCTGTCCGAGCTGCTGCTGCGCCGTGAAGAACGCACCCTGACGCGCACCACCCATCGCTGCCGCACGCTCAAGGTCGGCTTGCTGCTGCTGCTGCACGGAGAGCGCCTGTTGCTGCGCACCCATCGTGGCTTGCTGAACCTCGGCAGCACTCGGCGCTAGCGACTGGCCCATACGGATCTTGCGAAGCGACTCGCTCAAGGTCTTGTCGTAAGCCTTGGTGAACTCGTTCCCGCGAGCGCGATCGACCATGCTGCCGATGCCCTTTCCGACGCCGTACCCAGCAGTCGCGCCGGCAGGACCGCCGAACGCACCACCTGCGACGGCTCCGATTGCACCACCGATCATCTCACTAGTTGTAGCCACCAGACCTCCTAGCGAACCGCCAGCACAGTAGCACTGCGCACGCGTACTCTAACGCGGTGGTTGCTCTCATAGTACGCTTCTTCTTGGTCGTAGATCTCGCCCGTCTCCACCTGCTGGTTGTTGCGGACGGAGACTCGCAGGGTCGCCTTGTGCCAGCCGAGAGGCATGTTCTTTACGCCGAACGAGAGGTTCATGTGGCGAGAGAGGAACGCCTCTCCGATATCGTACCTATCTACGTTAGAGGTGTAGCCATATGGATGCGGGTACACGCTGATCGGCAGGAAGCGCTCGACCACCTGCCCGCCGTCTACGTAGACAGCGATGCGGATGTTGCTGCTGTCCTGATCATCCTGACTGCCTTCTGCTGGGCGACCGCGTAGACGCCACCACGAGAGGTGCATCGCGAGGTTGATCATGGTCATGCTGGCGTTGCTGCGGAGGAACCAGGTGATGCCGGTACCTGCGATCTCACGCTTCTCGTCGCTGCGTCCCCATGCCGTCTCGATGTAGTCCTGCGACTGCAGCATCCCGCTGCTCTGTGCATACGACATCTGGAACGGACGGATCTGCTCGTTCTTGATGAGGTAGAGCGGGCTGAAGTTGACGGTCGGCTCAAGGTTGCCGTTGCTCGTCTGGTAGAGCGACTCGCCCGTCACGTTGCTGTGCAGATCGCGGTTGAACTGATCCGCGTTGAACGTGGACCCGTCAGCAGGAACGTAGGGCAGAACGACGGTAGACATTCAGCGCTCCTGAATCCATGCGGACGCGTTGCCGCCGTTTACGGTGACCTCAATGGCAGCAGCACTACCACCAGAGGTTCCGTGCCATCCGTTGAAGCAGATCTCAACGCGCTCGACGCTAGTGCTGCCAATAGCCACAGAGAGCGTGTCCGTGCGGATCGCTAGGAACAGAGGAACGTCCTCGTAGCACGGGTTCGTCGTCTCCTTCGGGGTCAGGCCGATGGACGCGTTGAACGTGTACGCGAAGTTGTCGTTCGTGCAGTAGACCTCTGCACGGTCGATGTTCACCGCATTCCCGCCAGCGGGCTTCACGCGGATGGTGAAGCAGCCCATCACCTGACTACGCGTACCAGCAGTGACTCCAGTGCGGCGAGCGTTCTTCATCGCGACGTTCGCCATCACGATGAACCACCCGCTGTACGTCGAGAGGTTCCAGCCGGCGCCACCGTTGTCCAGCACCAGCAGGTTCGCGCTAGCGTCCTGCACGATGGTCCACCCAGCGTTGTCGCCGTAGACCTGGTACTGCTGCGTCGTGGAGTAGTCGGTGTTCTGGATGACCTCTACGTCGCGCACCCGCACCGCATCAGGCAGCACCTCGGCACGCAGCGCACCACGCTCGGTGTTGCCGGGGACGATGGCGTTCATCCGGTCCTGAATGCTGTCTAGCCGGTCAACGTAGAGTGACTGGTTCGACAGCACCTGCCCCTCGTTGAAGGTGGTGATTCCGCTCGATGGGTTCAGCAGAACGCCGCCGCCCCATGCGTTGCACTTCAGCACGAACATCTGCCGATTGAACACAGCAACGGTCGAGCCAAGGCGGTCTGTGGTGAAGAGACCGCTAGTGTTGTTGTCCACGAGGCCATCGCCTTGTGGAAGGCGACGTGCAACGATCTCGATGGTGTGCGTACCTTCGACAACGGGGATCGCGTAGGTCAACCGAACGGGCTTCGCCGCGCCTCCGATACCTTCGGTGTTCTGCACGTACCGGATGTGGCGGTAGTCGAAGTAAGTGAAAGCACCTGTAGACTTCGCCTTGTACAGCATCTGTCGGGACTGGTCGGGGAAGATGACTGACCCGGTGATGGTTTCATCGATGACTGCGCCATCCACGCGAATAGCGAACTGAACGCGCACCGGATCCTGCGTGGCGTTGTTGGGGTAGTCAAGCGCGCCCCCGCTGATGCCGCCCTTCCAGCACGCGTAGGTCATCTGCGCCACGACCCACAGTACGTCCTCGCCCGTCTTGATGTCTTTGGTGAGGTCAGCAACGAGCTGCCACGCCTGGCTGTAGTCAATGACGGCCATGTTCGCGTTGTAGTTGAACCACGGCGGGTTCGCGGTGGTGGCGCCGAAGCCGGGGCTCACCTCCTTGAACTTGAGGTGCTTGCTGGTGTAGGCCCCTTCGTCGCTGCCCGTACCGGAGAGCGGGTCGATCACCGAAAGCGGAAACGTGCCGGTCGTGACGGCGTTGATGTCCTGCTCGTTGATCTTGCCCCAGATCTTCTCTGCGATCGGCGTAATGACGCTGTCGAGCGCAGTAGGGTCGGGAAGCTCTTGGGGCTTGAAGGCTTTGGGCGGGAAGATGTGAGCCATGTTCAGCCCTTCATAATGCGTGCGCCACGCTCGGAGGCCACGACCCCGTCGAACGCGAACGCTGCGATGTTGAGGTACTCGCCATCTGCCGGCTGGCAGACCAGCTCAAACGCGAAGCTGTCCACGCTGCGAAGGTGCATGTCGAACCGGCGCCAGTACAGTCGAGGCGACAGCGCCTTGTCCGTGCCGACCACGAGGTTCGACAGATCGACCGTTCTGTCGTCTGCATCGAGCGTGAGGCTACCGGTGGCGATTACCTCGTCCCACCGTCCGTTGCGGTAGCAGTTGACGACTACCTGTGCGCTGCTGCTCTCAAGGAAGCCGACGTACAGCACCGCGGCGTTGAACCGCGTAAGACCCGCGCCGTCGATCTTCAGCCAGCGGCTCGTGTACTTGAACTGCGTGAGCGACGTGGGGTCGTCCCGCACTTCGTGGTCCAGCACCAGCAGCGAGTTGGTCTCGTTGTTCGTCTGCGCAGCCGCCAGCACGTACTGACGGTAGTCGCGAGTCACGCACAGGTGATGGTAGGAGCGGTTGTGCTGCTGCTCGCGCCAGCCGGTGCCGTCGTAGCAGAAGATGGCGTTCGGCGTGTTGCTGCCAGGAGCCGTTACGGCGCACACGTACTCGCGCTTCGTCGGGTTGTAGACGGCCACCGAACGACTGGTCTTGCCCATCTCGAGCCCGCGCAGGAAACGCTCGATCGGCTCGCTGATGTACGAGACATCCTTCCCGTTGTAGGAGTAGAAGCCGTCTCGGCCTAGCCACACCATCTCGCCCCACGCGGTCGAGCAGATGGATGACGGGGCCACACATCCGATGCCGTTCGTGATGGGCGTGCTGACGTAACTGCCTGGGCTCGACTCGCTGATGGCGTAGACGTTGTGGACCGTGAACGCTAGCAGCACACCGTTGAACGTCGCGAGGCCCGTGACCTCTGCACCGTTCGGGTCGGGGAAGATGTACCGGTCTGGTCGGAAGCTGCCGGGGTAGCCGGGATCCGAGAAGTGAACGATGCCGGGGTTCGATGTCGTGTTCGCGACGGCGAGGCCACCGTTGTACGAACACATGATCTTGAACGTCGGGACCGTGATGTAGTCCTGCGCTCGCGCTCCCAGCAGACCATCTGCGGTCTCGTCGGGGTAGCACGTCGTCTCGTTGTCGGGAATGCGGGCAAGGAGCCGCAGCCCACTGCCCTGGTGCAGGGTGTCCGGCGTTCGCAGCAGACGACGCGCCACCGTACCGGTAGGACCGACCGAGATGTTGTCCACCCAGAACTGACGCTGAAGGTCATCGTAGGTGACGGCGTTACCCGCGAGATCCACCCACACAATAGGTGGTGAAGCCGTAGGGTCGAACGTCTGGTACTTCGTGCGGGTCTGCTCTTGCCGCACACGCACGTTCGTCTGCGGGCTGATCTTCGAAAGGTTGCCGAAGGCGTCCTCGTACTGAACGGCGTAGTTCCACGACCCCTCGAGCATCTGCCCGATGGCGTTGTCGTTCGGCTCGGTGTTGCCGTTCTGAATAGCGGAGATGTCCGACGAGATCGTTCCGATGTCGCCAGGGTGAGCGTAGCCGCTGTTGTTCGTGGCTCGCTGCAGGGCGTTGTCGTTGCCGACCGTAGGGCCAAGGACGGTAGGTCCGTTCGGCACTCGGTCGTAGCCGAGAGGCAGCAACGCCGACGTGGTCTGCGTGATGTAGCCATCGTAGACGAGCGGGTTGTCCACGCCGTTCGTCCACACGATGCGTCCACCGACCTCGCAGAACTGGTCGGGGTACTTGTAAGAGGCGGTCTCGGTCAGGCCCGTATGCACAGCGGTGAAGGCGTTCGTCGCCCATCCCGTCTGCGTGTACATGGTCGAGCCAGACCGGACCATAAGCACGTCCCGCATCCCCTGGTCCAGCAGAGCGTGGAACACAGAGTAGACGCGAGACGGCCATGCGAACGTGGTGTACCGACAGGGTCCACGAACACTCGCGAGCGTCCCTTCCGATGTGCGCTGCAGATTGCGAATCTGGAACGCGAACTCATCGGCAGAGTAGGTCTTGCCGCTCTCGATGACCGGCAGAACTACGGACGAGCGAGTGTAGGACATCAGACGGCTCCGCGCTTCTTCACCGCAGTATCAGCAGCGACAGGGGTAGGCTCCACCGGCTTTGCAGCGGGGAACAGAACGTGATCGTCGCGCAGCGGGTGCCACTGGCTGCGGCTGTTCCAGCCTTCGCCCTGGGCCACGCGCAGCGGGTTGCGGAAGCCGCCCCACAGAACCGCTTGCCACTGACCGTTCGCAGACTCCTTCACGCCGATGATGGTCGCGCTCTCGGCGGCATCCGGCCATACGCTCACCCACACGTCACCGACGCTGGGCTTGTCGTACAGAATGGTGTCAGACATTGCTTCTCCTGAAGGGGCTACGAGGTCATCGGCCCGAACCGCAGCCCCGTGAATCGACGGTTCGGGTAGTTCTGCACGAACCAGGGAAGTCCCGGTACGAGACGTGCAGGATTCGCGTACATCGCCTTCAGCTTCGGAAGGTGGAGGTCGAGGTACAGTTTCAGGTGCGAGGTGGCCTCGTCCATCTGACGGTCCATCAGACAGAGGTAGTAGAGGCCCAGCTCGATGAGCGCATCGTGGCAGTCGGGGTGGACCGGCGGCGCATCGTAGTCGTTGACGAGCTTCTCGGGACGACGGCGCACCCGAAAGTTGACCTCGTACCGCTCATCCTGATGCGGGTAGAACGTATACGCGTAGTAGCCGTGCGACTCTGGAAGACGCCGGTAGTAGTCGGGGATGACGCTACCATCGTCAGTGTACGAGGTCGTGACACCGTCCACGTCCGCGAGGTACTGGAAGATCGAGCCGGCCTCGATGCTGGTGTGCGACGGACCAGCACCGGTCGTGATGCGGCGACGGTAGATGCGCTTGTAGATGCCGCTGCGGCTGTATCGGAGCGTCGTGTTGTCCCCGAAGTTCAACTGCCAGTCGATCTCGGGCAACGCCAAGATGATCGAGTTGAGCGCAGTTGTCGCTGTCGCGCTGATCGGAGACGGCGCGCTCTCCCACATGGGGATGGCCGTACCGTTCGCACTCGTGAACTCAAGGTCACGCTTGCCCCAGCAGTAGGTGAAGCAGTATTCGAACGATCCGAGAGGCTCTGGTCCTGCCCACGCGTTCTGCGAGGTCGTGGTGGTGATGACCTTGACCGGCGCGTCGATCTGGAAGTGCCTCCCTCGAGCGCAGTACTCGGGACGCCCGATGACGTTCCCGCGCACGTTGTCATGCTCCATGTAGGAGGCGAACGCTTGAGGAAGGCAGATGATCTGACTGATGTTCGGATCGTGGATGCCACCATCCACAAGCTCCATCACGTCGTCGCTGAAAAAGAACTCGGGCTGGTGCAGCCGGAAGCTCACGTTCGTCAGCGTGATGCCGGCCTGAATCGGTCGGTCGAGGCTCACGAGGTAGTGGTTGTCGTAGGGAGCCGGAACCATTCCCGGCGTCTTCAACCAGAACTCGCGGCACTGCCGGCGATGCCAGACGTTCTTGGAGTCTACGAACTCGATGTGGTAGATGCCGTCCCACGTACCGTCGATCGCCGGGTTCAGCGCACCAGAGACGCCGAACGACAGTACCAGCGTATCGGTGGTGGTGGAGACGCCCCGACCGAAGTCCGTCTGCGTGTAGTCCTTATTGACCACCACGTAGTCGGTGTCTGGGATGACTGCGCCAGGCACATCGGACGCGATGCGCTGAAGCGCGAGGTTAAGCACGTCGTCTAGTTCAGACGAGAAGTTCTTGGTCGTGTCTGCGTTCCACGCCCGAATGGTGAGGAGCCTGTCGCGCCAGTCCTTCTTGTTCATGCTCACCTCCTAGCACGAAGCCGGTGACTAGGGAGTGTACCCCAGCCACCGGCCCGTGTCGCACCTTGCGGTGATTACGGCTTGATGTA
>Ga0315909_10001600_pt1 | contig 30521 bp, 35 predicted proteins | sample LakEriMetagenome_11_FD_203527 | JGI IMG/M metagenome (GOLD analysis project Ga0315909, IMG submission 203527) | Freshwater fungal communities from buoy surface, Lake Erie, Ohio, United States - Buoy 2 MA125 | ecosystem: Environmental > Aquatic > Freshwater > Lake | place: USA: Lake Erie, Ohio... | reverse complement strand
TTGGAGCTGGTGGTGCATCTGGATCATTGGATGCTAGCAATATGTTTAAGCCAGCTCTTGCAAGAGGTGAGCTACAATGCATAGGTGCAACCACTCTAAATGAATATAGACAGAACATAGAAAAGGACGGCGCTTTAGAAAGAAGATTTCAGAAAATCCTAATTGAAGCTCCGGATGCTGACACAACGATAAAGATCCTTAAGAACATCAAGCCAAAGTACGAGGAACACCACAATGTGACTTACACTGATGATGCTATTCTAAATTGTGTTAAGCTGACCGATCGTTATATCACGGATAGAAATTTCCCAGATAAAGCTTTGGATGCACTCGATGAAGCAGGATCAAGAACACAGCTATCTGAAGTTAAGGTTCCTGATTCCATCAAAAATTTAGAGAAGAGTCTAGAAGAAGTCCACGAAGACAAGAAAAAAGCTGTCGAAAAGCAGGACTACGAGATGGCTGCAAAATGTAGGGACACGGAAAGAAAAATCCGGGTTAATCTAGATCTAGAGCAGAAGGAGTGGGAAAGTAAAATGAAGGAGAACAGGAAGATAGTCGATGGTGACAGGGTAGCTGAGGTTGTTTCTATGATGAGCGGGGTTCCTCTTAAGAAAATAGGACAGGATGAAAATGAGAAATTAATCAATCTTGACGCTACTCTTAAATCTAAGATTATCGGTCAGAACGAAGCAGTAGAGAAGATTTCTAAAGCTATCCAAAGAAACAGAATGGGATTAAAAGATCCAAATAAACCAATCGGATCTTTTATCTTTCTAGGACCAACCGGCGTTGGTAAAACACAGCTTGCCAAAGAATTAGCTAATCAAATCTTCGGAGATCCTGATGCTCTGATAAGAGTTGATATGAGTGAATATGGAGAGAAGTTTAATTCAACAAAATTAATTGGAGCACCTCCTGGATATGTTGGACACGATGAAGGCGGGCAACTTACCGAGAAGGTCAGAAGAAAGCCATACTCCATAATTCTTTTTGACGAGGTGGAAAAAGCCCATCCTGACATCTTCAATTCTCTTTTACAGATTCTAGACGAGGGAATGATTACCGATGGTTTAGGAAGAAAGATTAATTTCAAGAACACATTGATAATCTTAACATCCAATGTAGGTCAAAGAAAATTAAACGAATTTGGACCTGGAATCGGATTCTCTTCTCACAAAGAGGAAAAAGCAAAATTGGAGGCAGATATTCTATTAAGAAAAGAGCTGGAAAAAACTTTTGCACCTGAGTTTTTAAATCGCTTAGATGAGATCATTTACTTTGATCAGCTAACTAAAGAAGGAATCCTCAGTATTCTTGAGGTTGAATTACAGAAGATGAAACCAAGATTAGAATCTTTAGGATTCAAGTTGAAATTAACGGATAATCTTAAAAACAAGATAGCTGAGGTTGGATACGATCCTAAATACGGTGCTCGTCCTCTAAAAAGGGTTCTACAGAAGTATATAGAAGACACTATCGCTGAAAATATGCTAGGTAGTAAGATAAATAAAGGAGATACTGTGACGTTAGATCTTGATCCTAAAAAGGAAGGAGGAAACTCAGTTCCTGTTAAGGTAAAAATTCAATCTAAGAAACAAAATCCACCAAAAGAAGAAAAATAGAATACCGTTATGATTATAGTACCGATAGAAGGGAAAATGAGTATAGATCAAGCCCTTAAAAAACATAAGATGAAATTTTCAAAGCTTAAGATAAACGAAGAGCTCAGGGAAAGACAGTACTATAAAAAGAGCAGCGTAAAAAAACGTGATCAGAAAAAGAAGGCTATTTACTTAGAAAATAAAAGAAGAGAAGAAGGGGATTTTTAATCCCCTTTATTTTTATCTATACTGCTCAAACCAATATTCTATCATCTCGTCGAGCATAGTTTCGAATGTGTAATTTGGTACCCACCCGGTCTTTTTTCTTAATAAGGATGAATCTCCTTTTAGATTATCAAGTTCCTCCGGACGCATGAATTTTTGGTCGGATGTAACCCAATCTTCCCAATTCAATCCAACTTTAGAAAAAACATATTCTACTAGATCCTTTACTGAATGAGATACTCCAGTAGAACAAACATAATCACCCGGTGTTTCCTGCTGTAATATGAGCCACATAGCTTCAACATAATCTTTAGCGTGTCCCCAGTCACGGGTGGCATCGAGATTACCCAGTGTTAATTTTTGTGACAATCCTAATTTTATACGGACAGCTTCCTTACAAACCTTATTAGTTACAAAGTTAGTACCTCTCCTTGGTGATTCGTGATTAAAAAGAATTCCATTTGATATGTGCATCCCGTATGAATTCCTGTAGTTCCTACAAATGTTGTAGCTGAAAACCTTAGCACATCCATATGGTGAAACTGGATTCATTGGTGTTGTTTCTCTTTGGAACCCATCCGGATCTATGGAGTTACCAAACATCTCAGACGATGAAGCCTGATATATTTTTATACCAGGATTAAATGATCTAACAGCCTCTAGTAAATTTAAAGTACCTATCCCAGTTGCCTGAGACGTATAAAGCGGCTGCTCAAATGATATTCTAACATGAGATTGAGCTGCTAGATTATAAACCTCTGACGGGTTTGAAATTCTGAGCGCATTTAAAAGTGACGAAAGATCGGTTAGATCGGCATATATTAAATTTTTACCGATCTTATCGTAAACACCATTCAATCTGGATGTTTGATTTTCTGCTACGGAATTTCTTTTTACTGTACCAAAAACTTCATATCCCCTTTCAATTAAAAATTCCGCAAGGTAAGATCCGTCTTGTCCATTTATTCCGGTTATTAGAGCTCTTTTATTCATTTGGACATATTAATTTCTAAAAAAATCGTGTCCTCCTCTTCTTGATTTATCGAGGAACCAAATTTTCGCATTGGGATATAGACTGGCTTGCTCTTCGGCAGCAGAAAAATGATTATCTAGAATTACAGAGGGTTCATTTTCAAAGAAATATTTATTCAGATGTGATTCATCGTGCCATATAGCCATTACATTATTTGATAAATCCTTCTCAATATTACCCATTATTTTTTCGGAGGCCCCAATAAATTCCTTAGACGATCCACCAAAGAAGCCCCCGCAAAAATACCTATTTTTAGATCCAAGCGGTATAAATGCAGTGCTATTTGGATTCCTGTCAGGGGTTCCGCTTCCTTCAAATAAGCACGGATGTATTGTACCTATCATTCCCTTATCAGGGAGTATGCTTTCCATAATTTCAGATACGAATACAGAATCGACATCTATATAGAAACTGTAATCATGCTCTAATATGTCATCTTTTTTAGATAAAAAGTAATGAAATCTTTTTAAAGTTGTAAATGGCCAATCCTCATGTTCAATTTTGTTTTTTATTATCTTTATTCTATCGTCTTTATACTTTTCCTGTATATGCTCTATGTCCATATTGGTGTGAACCATTATAGTTATAGAGCTTTGTTTAAAAATAAAAGAGCTCGAAGATTCTATTATACCATCTAGGAATTGTATGTACCTATTTGTTGCTATTACGTTCAGTAAAATTTTCCTCATTTTGAATTAAAAAATTATATCCTACATCACCGGGGTTTTTTCAGCTCATAAGTAACCCGTTGATCCGTGATTTTTATTTTATCGGTTCCGGTTTATTTCGATGTGCTGGGCCTATTAAAAATATCATTGGTCTAATATTTTTATTAGCGCATTTTTATCTATATCGAAATTTACATTTAGAATTTTATCGTATGTGTATGCTCTTTCTACAACCATTCCCCAGTCTATTTTACCTAGATCATCAACATATTTGATATCTGGTATCTTTTGACCCAGATAATTTGCTAATTTCGGTATTAAATATGATAGGGCTTTACCATGCGGTATATTATAAAATCCAGTCAGAGGATATGATAAAGAGTGTAATATGGTAGTTGGAGTTATCTCAATTGCCTTACCCGCAATAATTCCTGCATTTATTAAGGATAAATTCGAGTCAGACAATTCTATTAATTGCAAAGCTTTATCTGCTAGATCTCTACTGGGAGGTGTTGATAGGCTAGACCATTTAACGTCCAGGCAATGAGCTATCATGTCACATTTAGTCCATAGCAACATATCTTCGGGTAGTTCTTCTATAGATTCTTCGATTACTATAACATTACTGGGTAAAAATCTTTTTACACTCATCTTTTCTTTACCCTTCCAATAAACTGCATGTGATGTTTCGGATGATCCGGATGCTGTCGTTGGATGGCAAATTGTTATGGGCCCCTTAGAAATTATTTTAGCATAATCGATAACAGCACCACCCCCTATGCAGGTTACGTTTTCCATGGTGTCCATAAGATCCAATACTTTATCATCAGGTGGGGACGTTACTATAATGTATTGATCACTATCCTCACCTTTTATAAATTTTTTGGTGGAGGGTGAACAAACTACAGTCCTTTTAATTTCTTTATGAAACATTCTTTGTTTGTTATAAAATCCATTCCAACTCTTGGTGGCTTACCATCATTTGTTATCTTAAATATCTTATCTATTCCCGGATACCCTTCTTCTAAGTGGCTAACTGGATATGCTCCCACAGATTCATGTGTTCCATTATCTAAAACATAATTAAAAAGATTGCTCAGATTCATGTCTCTTATGGTGTGTGTAATCCCCAAGTGCATAAGCAATGATCCGTCTCCTGATATAACTACGATATCCTGGTCGGTCTGAGATGCTAGACCTAATCCTATAGCAGGTGCTATTCCCATGCTCCCCTGCATATAAAATATATTTTCGTTATCTGGAAATAACTCGAATACGGCTCTTGATATGTACCCAGTGCTAACTATAAAAAAAGAATCGGGGTGATTCTTAAATATTTCCAATATTGCTTGCTTTCTACTTATCATTTTAAGATTCATTATTTGATCCTTCTACTATTATAAAGTTTTTGTAACCTAAAAGCTCCAGTATTTCCCTATCGGTATTTCCCATTACTCTGTGTTGCTCTAATGAGTGTCTATGCCCTATTATTAAAAGCGGACATATGTTGAATGGTATGCATAAGCTGGATAATGGATTTATTAAATTACCTAGACCAGAATTTTGCAAATATACGCAGCTTTTAACCCCAGCAAGCTCTGCTCCAACTGCTAATCCTAATGCTAATCCCTCATTGGGAGCTATTATGTGGGTAGTCCCGTGTTTTTCTATGTCCTTTATTAGCGGGGATAATAAGCTATCCGGTACACCAGTAAAAAAAGAATAACCATTATTTTTTAGCTCTTCAAAAGTTATCATATTTTTATTTTTAATTTGAAAAAATTATTACCATCGTCTATTATATCAAGTCCGCTTTTGCTTATTAGAGTATACCAATCCCTTGTTGAGCTCCCCTCGTTGAGAAAAATAATACCGTCGGGGTTTAATAACTTACTAAACTCAATAAGAATCTTAATAATATCATCATCTGAATTAAAGTCCCCGTCTATTATACCTATACCCTCTTTCTGCTGAAGGACTGATCTAGTAAATATAAAATCGAATTTAATACCGTTTGTTAAATTATTTCCTCCTTTTACGAAGTTACCCTTAAATATTACTATATCCTGATCCATACTAATATCCGAGTATACCTCTAAATTTTGCTCTATGCCAAATACATTTGTGTATCCTATATTATATAAATATTCAATATTGAATCCAGATCCGCATCCATATTCGAGTATGTATGATTCCTTACATTTTATATTTTTCTCGGTTTTTAGTATCTGCTCTATTGGATATCTAAAGGATGACACATCTCTTTCCATGCCATAGTATTTACGATAAAAATTATGGTATGCAAGATATAAATTCTTTATTAACGATATACCTGACATTATCTTGTACCCGGTATTAGATCCAATATTTCTTTTATGCTCAAGCAATTTTCAGATGCTTCTTTAGCTCTCCCGTTTATTAATATGCTTTCCGCTGTTTTAACCATTGCTGGGTATGCGCTCCTGATTAGATGATTTGCATAAATTACCAGATCTACATTATTTTCGATTAGCTCTTTCTCCGTTACTGAGTCGTATGTCGAAGGTACAGCAAAAAGCGGAACCCTGTTGTTTATTTTGTTGTATAGTTTAGAGAATTCAAATATCTCGCTAGGATCTTTTTGTTTACTGTGAATCATAATACCATCGGCCCCTGCATTTATATAATTTTTTGCTCTTAATATAGCATCGTCAATCCCATTTCCCAGTATAAGACTTTCTATTCTAGCAATAATCATAAAATCGTTAGAAACCTGAGCCTTTTTTCCGGCTGATATTTTTGAGCAAAAGTTATCGATTGTATCTTGATCCTGATTAACATCGGTTCCGAATAAAGAATTCTTTTTCAATCCTATCTTATCTTCTATAATAATAGCAGAAACACCTAATCTTTCTAATGTTCTTACAGTATAACAAAAATGCTCCTCTATACCTCCGGTGTCCCCGTCTACTATGATAGGCTTTGTAGTTACCTCTAATACCTGGTTTAATGTATCTAGCCTATCTACTAACTCTATATCGGGTTTCCCTTTTGATGTAGAATCAGTTAAACTCGACATCCATATACAATCGAATTCCTCTACCTTATTTTCCTTGACAACCGATACATTTTCTACTATAATACCGCTTAACCCTGTGTGGGCTTCCATCCCCCTAACTATTTCCTTAGAGTTTAGTAGTCTTCTCAATTTTGATTGTCTAATGGACGGGGATGTCCCTATATTTTTCTGTATATAATTTAGCTGTGTTGAGGATATTCCATCCGTGTAAGGTATTTCTATTAATTCTCCTCCCCATTCGGACAGAGTTTCTATAACTCTTTCCCTTATTTGCTTTTGCCTGCCTGTCTGCCAATCGTCACCGTGTATAACATAATCTGGCTTATATTTTCTAAGATTGTCACCATAATCAAGCGTCTCCTGCGGGACTACGGATCCTACACCTTTTATATTTTCTACTATCCTTCTTCTTGTTTCGAAATCAAGATACGGAAGTCTTTTGTATGAAGCTATCGCCTTATCCGTCAATACGCCGATAGTAACATCGCCTAGCCTTCTACCCTCCTCTATGATATTTAGATGCCCGTGGTGTATTAGATCGGCACTCATTGCTATATAGACTTTTTTCATTTCATTTTTGATTTTATTTTTTCTAAAGTATCTACAAAATATATGGATGATTCCCCTTGGTGATCTGCTAAAATCTTGGAATACCGATTCCTTTCTATAGAAAGAAATCCTGGATTGTTCCGATAAGTTTCAATAGCAATCCCTAAAGATTCGTTATTGTTAACACAGATCCCAGCTTCCATTGCTTTATTTGATATGTGTTCCCCATTTGAACCGTATCTTTCGTTAATGTAAAATATGGTGGGTATATCTAGAACTATTGATTCTAGACCCACAGATGAATAGTCAGTTATTACAACATCTGCTATAGATAGAGCCTCCATTAGTGGGATTTCGCTATTGTTAAATGCTGGGTGACCCCTATAGATAAGATTACATTTTGACTCTAACATATTAATATCTATTAACTTTGAGCTTGTTAGTTCTTCGTTCCATGTTGGTGCATAAAGTATATTAAAAGATCCCGTTTTTATTCTTTTGAAATTATCCAATTTCGGCATCCCCACATTAAATATGGGTAATCCATAATGCTTCTGATTTTCTACCCATTCTTCAGAGAATGTTAATATGTAATCGGAATTTTTATTTAGCTCCTCAACGAACCCCGGAGATGTGTAAAATTCATTCTGAGGTATAAACGGGAATGCGTGATTTATCCAGATTCCACTCCCTCCCATTCTCAAACACGCCTCGTCTGGCTGTATAGTAAAATCCGCATCAGAGTAAAATGCTCGCGGATCCTCCTCTATTATTGAGGTGTGGCCTCTGCGTATCAATTCATCGGATATATTATAGCAGTAGTCCTTATGAAATTCGAATATTGAGCAATTAAAAACTACCTTAATCTTTTCCGTCAAGCTTTCTATAGACATTTTTTTAAATTATTAAAGTTTATTTTCTTGATCCTGTAGATCTTATCCTTGCCTATATTCATTATATTAGCTTTATTATCCCATGTTTAGACAGTTCTTCACAATATCGCTCTATTAGATCGACATCAAATCCAGATTTCATTGAGATATCTAGTGTGTTATTTCTACCGTTTGCTAAATGTAATATCCAATTTCTTATTATTGATTCATCCGTGTGTTTTGAATTACCTATTACAGAATAAAGATTTCTTTTACCTAGCATCGGTTCACACCCATCTAATAGATATATGGGTTTCGTGTATTTTTCATATTCTGTTATAACTGATTTGTAAATTTCAAAAATACGCTGAATATCCGTCCAATTAATAAAATCTAGATTGTCCCGATCTGTGTGGTATTCATTAAATTCACCAAACGGATCGCCCATTATAATTGAAGAGGGTATCCCTATACCAGGACTACTAAATTGTCTCTCATCGCTTCCATATGGATAATAATTACGGATCTCGATATCTTTATTAAATAGGTAGCGAACTAGATTGTCTATCGAATGGTTATTTAAAAATGTGCTTTTGTACACCGGAAGAGTAGTAATTTTACCAACACACGTTGATACAAGGGAATATTCGACTTTCTCTGGTATTATATTCTTGCTTCCTAATAGGCATATGCTCCCGATAGTCTCAGGAAAAAACATAAATCTATATGTGAATTTATTATCCCTTTTTATTAGAAAATCGTAGATCATTAATATCATTATCACACCGGAAAGTCCATCGTGAGCTTGGCTAGGGTGGCAAATATAGGATGTTAACAATATTTCCTTGTCTGAATTTCCCTCTATTTTTAATTCGCCAGCGAGTAATTCGCCATCTGAAAATTCTGAATCTATGTCAACTTCGTATATTTCGTCTAATTCCAATGAATCTTTAAATTTTTGATTTACACAAAATCCCCATTTATTATCGTATGTGCTCTGCCTGTATGGGATAGAATCCGGAATAAATTCATTGCTATGTAACCTTTGAATTAGGTCCCTTCCACTGATTGATACCCTAGTCGGGGGTGAACAAAAAACAACAGTCATAGGAGATTCATGATGACTTAATATAATATCTCCTTTAGAATTTTTTATAGTTGCACTATTTATTTTCCATGATTTTGGAACAACCCAATCGTAAAATTTTGATCCTGATCTGAATTTATGTACTTTTAGGTCTTTATAAATTTTACCAATGTAATTGAGCGCATCTAAATTACCGGGCGAAACTATATTTCGATCCATAGGGAAAAGATCAGATATAATTTTTTTATATTTCTTCATACTCGTCAAACATTTCTCTTAATCCAACAGGATTTATTACCACTATTTGAACGTGAGGATATTTTAAATCCTTCCACTTTTTAAATTCACCCCACCAATAAGGAAGCTCCGATGCGTGACCATCGATGTCACAGCCAACTAAATATACCTTAGATGCCCCCATATAAAGGATCATCTGTATAGCTGGAAATATTATGCTATGTCCTAATAACTTATCTTCCGATTGTTCATCTGGAAATTTATCCAAACAACATTCAAACGGGGTGCAGCCAAGTCTATCTGAGTCCTCCCTGTTTATATTACCTAGTCCTGTTTCTTTACCGTCCCTATACACAGAAGAGAATTTATTTAAACCCGATGGTAGGGAGTCTATTTTTCTTCTGTGCTCACCATTAAGATAGTAATCGCTTCCAAAGAAATAATAATCAATGTCCCCAATTAATGGGCTTTCATAAATTCTATTAACCCCAACCTTTATGCATTCACTATATTTTGGGAATTTCAAAAATGTATTTAGGGTTGGGCCCGTAGCAATTAGAACAAATTCGCTATTACTGTGTAAATCCTTATATTTTTTTAATTCTGAATTGTATAAAGAATTTCCCATTCTCTTTATAAATAATATGGATTATCCTGCTGATAAACTTTCACTACATGTGAATCAATTTCTAAATTCCTAATATTAAATCCGATCCTGCTATAAATGTTAGTGAATGCTACTTCGCCATCCATTTCAGATGCTCTGTACCAGTTTCTCAAAGAGGCTGATGCTAGAAATCGATCCCTGTCCATACTTTTAACCAAATTTGAGACTTCCTCCGGCATTGGTAATTTAGAGTAAGGAAGCGAGCCATCATTATTTAATATAGCTTTCTCTATAAATTTTTTGCTAGTTAATCCGCATCCAGAATGAGCGTGTATGGGTACACCTTCCTCTAATTCGCACCTATGGCATCCGATAAAAGCATTATTTTCATCGGATTCTAATTGATCGATAGCCATTTTATAATAATTTGGTAGAATTGTTATCACGTCATCCTCGGTAAAAAACCAATAATCGTATGAATCTTTATAGATCTCAAATGCATAATTGTATGAGGAGTAGCTCATCCCCGTGCCATTCTCCCATGGACGATTTAATATGGTTAATTTACCCCTATTTAGATCAATACCATCTAGACTATTCAAAAAATTAATAACATCTTGATTCCCAAAATCGTGATTTACTAATATCACATCAAGATCAACTCCAGGGTCTGTATTAATTTCATTTTCAACAACTTCTTTAATTAGCCTTATCGTATCCTTGACATCCCTCGGGAAATATCTTCTTGGCCCAAAATATGTTGCTATTACTTTACAGTTTTTTTTCATTACCATCCTTTTTTAATACATTCTACGATATATTCCCTATCCTCATTAGTAACCCACCAGCCACACGGTATACAGATCATTTCATCTACTAGTTTTTCTAGATTTGGTAGGAGAGTTTTGTATTCCTTAACACACGTGTGCTTATCGTTTCTTTCATGTACCCGACTGACCATTATGTTACACTCTCTCATGTAATCCATAAATCTGTCCCTGTTTTTTACCCTTATTGTGTATATCCAGTAGGTTGACTGACGGTCGTCCTTATTTTCCATAAGCTGAACACCGTCGATTCCTTCAAGTTCACTGTTATAGAAATTAGCGTTATCTATATTTCTTTGTATTAGTTTTTCTGTAACTGTATTAAAATTATTGATCCCTATGGTTGCGTTAATGTCATTCATATGGAATTTATATCCCCATTCTTTAATGTCATCTTCGCATCTAAAGTCCTTACTGTTAGTCTCCCTATCTATGCCGTACCATCTAAGAAGCTTAGCTCTATCATACAGTTCTTTATGAGGTAAAACTAAAGCACCTCCGTCGCCTGTTGTCAGATGCTTAATTGCCTGGAAGCTGAATGTGCATATATTCCCATGGTTACCTATCTTTTTACCCCTATACGTACTGCCAAATGCATGAGCGCAATCCTCGATGATAGCAGGCTTAAAACCTATAATCTTACTCGCCTCCTCCTGTATTTCAGATAGCCTAGTAAGATCTATAGGATATCCGCCCCAGTGAACTACCATAATAGCCTTAGTTTTTGGAGTTATTTTTCTAGCCAGATCGTCTAGGTCCATGTTACACGTAAGGGGATCCACATCAACCCATTTTATTTTAAACCCATTAGCGAGAATAGGCCAATTTGTTGCTGTACAAGTTAAAGGGGTGGTTAGAATTTCATCCCCTGGATTTATACCAGGCCATTGTGACTTGTATGAAGCTGCCCCGTCGATAAATGCATTATGTATTGCTTGGTTTTTAAGTAGATGTATGGCTAGATGCTCAGCAGATGTCGCTGCATTAGTTGTTACAACTAGATAATTTCTGAGGTAGTTCTTAAGCAGACCCTCAAACTCTTCTACTTTAGGACCCTGCCCAATAAATCCGGAATATAAAACCTTTGTTACCTCCTCTGAAACACTGTCGTCTACAAATACCTTAAATAGAGGTATTATCGATTTTGGCTTTTTCATTTTATTTTAAATTTTATTTGTTTTGGATTAAGGTAAGAGACGGAAATTCGTTAAATATCTTAATGTCATAAATTTCCGAGTATTTATGTAGAACCTCTCTTATCTTTGGTTTATTATATTTTATCATCCATTCTACAGAATCCCTTTCCAAGCTTCCCCCCTCCATTATCAATATCCCGGATTTAGTTAACTTCGGTATGAAATTTTGAATACAGAATTCATACGTGTCCCCATTATTAGCGACATCAATGTGAAAAATATCTACGCTATTATCCTCAAATAGATTAGCAGATTGGAAGACGTCCGCCTTTTTTATGCTCAATCTTTTATGTTCCTTGTATCTTGGGAATATTATCTCACTTTGTGAAGAGTTATACGGGAAATCATCAAATAGATCATATGCCTCTATTAAACAAGAATCGTCGGTGGAATCCAAAAAACAATCTAAAGAATAGCCATCCAGTATCCCGAATTCAACTATTTTACTAGGTCTTTTTAGGAAGCAAATAGATTTAAAGACCTTGGAAAATTTCTCATCTCTATATGAGCTTCTACCCTCAAATTCTTTATCAGAACTCGATAAGTCTATCCTGATGTACGTCATGCCAGATTATGTGTAATTTTTTATTATAGTTAGAATATCCCTCCGGATCTTGGTCCATAAAATCCTTTAGAGAATACTCTATTGATACAGATTGGCTAACCATTGATTCTAGATCAGAGCTAGAAATGAAAGAATCCAATTTCTTAGGATCAATGAAAAATATCCCTGTATAAAAGTGTGGGATTACTACCTCATTCTCGGAAAATACTTTGAAAAGATTTCTTGGTGATTTGCAAAATTCAGTGATGAAGCACTCTTTTTTGATATAAGTCCTCGGCTCGAAATGTAGAAACCATTTATATTTTAAAATAATATCAATATGTTCTCTCCATGATTCAATAAGTCCTGCCCCTTTATTCCTGCTACCGTAGTAATTTTTATTCAATAATAATATCTCGGATGAATTTTTTTCGAGAATTTTTATTATTTGTTCCGGTATATCTTCTTTGCAGCCAATAGTATTGTCAACAAATAGGAAATGTACCTCAAATTTTTCTTTTAGATCACCCGTCATCTTAAAAAATGAATCTAGACCAGATACCACCTGCGAAACCCTATCTTCCATACTGTTTATAGAAAAGGAACATCCCTGAGGGAATATTGATGTTCGAAGCTCTACAAGGATGCTATCTTTCATTCTCTATTTGAAATTATTCTTGCACATTTTATAGAAATGCCGATTTATATAGTTCCAATATTTTTAATTAGCATCGAAGAAATCCGGACGTGAATCTGGTACCGCGATTATATTACTATAGATTAGATAGTTTATCTATCCACGTTTTGTAACATGCTTTCGGGGAAAGATTTTCAACTATAAACTCCCTAGGTTTATATTTTGGCAGATTGTCCATGAATTCTAAAAAATCCGTATGCCATCTATGAATTTCAGATATCATCCCGCATCTATCATCAAAATAAGATGCAGCAGTTGATTGTAATTTGTGTCCAGGTAAGAAATTTCCCCATGACGAGCCAACTTCATCCCTTAGTGATTTTGCATCTACCACAAATATGGGTGTGTTGCAACTAAGGGTCTCCTGAAAAGCAAATCCCTGGCTTTCGTGCCTTCCTATCCATATGGCAAAAGGAGCTTCTGAGACTGAATTTATGAAGTAGTCCTCGCCGTATCCTTTCCTGTGATCTATCATGGTGAAATCAGATCCTAATATTCCAATTACAGAATTCAGCCATTCCTCTCTTACCCCTTTAAAATATATAACGGGTTTACCTGTCTTTTCACTTGGTGTAAACCTATCTGTATCTACGGCAAAAGGTAGTGCTAAAGATTTGATCCCTGGATTTATATCCTCGTTTAGATCTACAAGCCACTTAGATAGCAGATTACAATAGGTCCTTCCGTCTAAATTGGGAATCTGTGAAGAATTAATGGTTGGAAATAGTAGGTGTGGGCCATATATTACCCCTCCGCTATGGCCCTGGTATGTCTTGAATTCGCTTAGATTGATTATCCAATCATATTTTTTACCAGAGTCGTGGATAAAATCTACTTTCATCCCCTCCCTTATCATCAAATCCAATCCTATTCTATTTTTAGGGTGAAACCATCCCTCGAATAAAAAATTCATAATTATCTTAGTCTTATCTTAATTTCGAATGTATAAAGCATCTCCCCATTCGAAGGGAGTCATAGAAGTTTCAGCTCTTTTAAAACCAAATCTTTCTAGATATTCGTCTATCTCACCAACAAGAGCGCAATTCTCATACAGGAAATTAGTATTAATTTCAGTGTATATGTATCTAACCCTCCCTATTAAATCACCAAATCCCTTTATGGCTAATAGCTCAGCCCCTTGAATGTCAATGTTAACGAAATCGTAGTTTTCTATATCGAGACCGTTCTCATTGAAAAGGGTATCAATTCTTTTAGTTTCAACGTCGACCACTTCCGTTACATACACGTGAGGGTGGTGCACTTTGTGTTTTTCTAAAGCTAAGATAGAAGATGATTGACCATTATTCGCGACGTTCAATTTAACAAACTGATTGTCAACATCAGAGATTGCATAGTTAAATGTCTTCTCTTTTCCATTTGAATTTACAAATTCTATTTCCGAATAAACTTTAGGATTTGCTTCTATCCAGATTATATTGCTGACATTTTTGGAAAGGTAGTCATTCCTTTCCTCCATCAAATGAGCTCCTATATGGATGATCCCTTTTGGTGTGCCGTATTTATTTACTATTTCATTGAAATTTAGTAACATGCTTTTATTTTTATTTGATACCATTTAGGTACAGTATGTCGTATACGCTTACTGATAATTTTTTTGAATTGAAATTGCTACCAGGGTGTATTCTATGATTAACTAGGTATTCCTGTATATTATAGAATGTCTTTGATTTTTTGTATAACTTTACCCAGAGATCAAAATCCTCCAGACCCTCGTCGGAATTCCACCCACCTACGGATAAAACATCACCAGTATTTACCATGCACGACGAATTCACTATTTGATTGTTGCCCTTTAATAGGCTGCTACATATTTCGTCGTTGCCCTCTGATAGTTTAAGATTGTGGAAAATATTGTCAGATTCGTCTATATAGCTAGCTAAAGTTCCTATTACATCATAATAGGGGGAGAACTTAATCTGCTTCTCCAATTTATCACTAACCCAAATATCGTCTCCATCTATAAGACACAATCTCTCCGTCTTTACCTCAGCCAGCATCTTGTTTAGAGTTTTTGACTTTCCGCTTTCACTACCATAATCGAAAATTTTGAACCTGTCATCATTTTCTACTAGTCTATTAACTATCTCTTTACTTAGATCTTTAGTTCCATTGAATCCTATGATGCAGATGAAATTTTTATAAGTCTGCCCCATTATGCTTAGTATAGTTCTCTCTATGAAAGCTTCGTCGTTATAGACTGGCAATAAAATTGTAATATTCATACCTTCTATATTATTTTCCACCCTTTACAATAGATATCGGATGTATCCTTATTCATAGAATCACCAAACCATCTATATGGAGCTACAACAGTCTTATTTTCGTTTTTATTTAGCCAAGCCCCCCACCAGCTGAAAGAGCTGTTTGCAATTATATTATTCTCGCACATTGACATCAAATACATCGATTGGTATGGGTTTCCTAAATCTACGAAATTGAAATTAAATCCAGGTAAAATAAGATTTTCCTTGCACCAACCTATATCATCAGAGAAAACGAAAACATTAGATGCGCCTATTAATTGAAGTGCTTTTGAATAGTATTCAATGCTCTGCAAGGGATGATGTCCCTGCTGGTTTACGTAATCCCCTCTTCTTACGTGCAAAGATACGGAATCTTTAAAATCCTCTATCACTCCGGAAGCATCGTTAACTATAGACTCTTTGAAAGTAAAACAATTCCTGATCTCATCAGATGAATCCACAAAATATTTCTCATTTTGAAAATATCCATAGAGATCAGTCCCGTCGGGTATTGACTCTGTTTCACTGTTGTATCTGAAATCTGATTCGTTGTATCTATACTTTATCTCCTTGTGTATAACTGAAAAATTGGATAGATACGAGTCTGAAATATCGAAGCATTCCAATAATTTACACCCGTTATAGGAATCTGGCATTTCAGTTTTAAAATTTTCAATTGGAAACTTAACACTATGACCTTTTTTTCTGGCTATTCCCACAGTAGATGCAAATTGAAACATCTGGTTAGCTAGTCTACCCATGTTTCCTATGTTAGAAAAAGTAATCATAAAATATTCTATAACCAATTAATAAAATGTTCCGTAATGAAACAAAAGTATAGGATATAATCTATTAAATACGATGAAAAAGTTATCTATTGTAGTCCCATATAGAAACAGAGAACATCATTTATCTGTGTTCATTCCTGAAATTGAAAAGTATCTAGCTGATAAAGGGTTTCTCTATGAGGTATTTATAATTGAACAAGGGGACGATAAGCCCTTTAACAGAGGTAAATTATTAAACGTAGGATTTGCCGAATCCAAACAATTCGATTACTTCTGTTTTCATGATGTTGACATGATCCCGATCAATACTGATTATTCCCCGGTAGAGTCGCCAACACACATGGCTACAGAGGCTGAGCAATTTGGATGGAAACTACCTTATGAGGGATACTTCGGCGGGGTAACCATGTTTGATCGTGATTCATTTATTAAGATAAATGGGTATGCTAATGAGTATTGGGGATGGGGTGCAGAGGACGATGATATTCTAGCAAGATGCCAGATAATGGGGCTAGGAACTTACAGAAGACCTGGGAAATTCCAATCCCTATCCCACGATAGAAACATAGATCAAAGTCTCTATAATCAAAATTTGACTAAGCTTAATCTTCTTCTAAATAAACCATCAGAGAAGAGAGTTATGTTAGATGGTCTGACCAATCTGACCTACACCAAAGTTAAAGAGGAAGCAATAAGCGAAAAAGCAGTTAAGCTAACTGTTTCTATTTAGTCGACAAGGTCTCTGACGTTGTTAAGTGTTGAATCTATTATCTGATTGATGTGATTTATCCTTTCCTCACCTCCCTCTTTCTTCTCAAGTAGTATTTTCAGGGATTCTAAGCAACCAACAGCTAGCGTTAGTGATGCTTTAAGGTTCGCTATGTCTTTTTCCATTAATTATTTATTTAGTTAAATATATATTGAAAAAGAGGATATATCATGAAAAATCTTTTTAATTTCCAGCAGTTTGGAAACAGAATAGACGAGGCGGAGAAAGGTCTCATGCATAAGCTATTAGATGTTCCACAAGGGGAAAAGATTACATCTAAGTACACTAGCGGTAAGAAGCTAGTTAGTGATCTTTACAAATCATTAAAGAAACACAGAACAGTTCCAGAAAAAGACGTCAGAAGCAAAGCTGCATCAATGATAGCTTACGCTGCCAACTGGCCTTCAGACGGTAAAAACAGTGTTCTGGATAGAGCTCTTAAGGCAATAAAGGCCCTTAAAAAATAAGATATATAGCTATATCAATATGCTAAGAGTAAGAAGTTTTTCAGAATTTTATAAAATCTACGAAGAGGAGGAACCCAAATTAGATTCGGATGCTAGACTATTCTCAATAATACTAAGCGAGATGTTCGCTGTGTATTTAAAATCAGCCTCCTACGTCGGCGACTATCCTGATGTAGTAAAGGACATTAAAAAAGTCCAAGACGCGGATCTGGATAAAAAACCGCAAGTCCTGATAGATCTTATCAAATTGGTGGCAGGTAAGATAAGTGATGAAGTGATAAAAAAAGAACTAACTGGTGAAGAAATTAATAAATCGCTAGGTGAACTTAAATCAGCATACGACGAGCTAAAAGTAAGAACTGAAAGGGACGAGAAAGAACTACAGAAAATAGTTTCCGATATTTGTTATGATAAGCTGGAGAGCTTAATCTCCATCTATAAGAACCCAAAAAACAAGATAGACGAGTCATACTCTGACGAGAGATATAGTTCTTTCGAGCCCATCTTTGAAGTAAACACTTTTAAATCGAAGAGGGGAGTAATACTAGCCGACGTTAACACCTTTATATCTAACATAGAGCCGCAGGTACAAAATGCATCTACTGATAGATTTAAAAGCAAGATGAAGGGAATTTTAGATCAGCTGGGGAAAATCCAAAAAGAACTTGCTGACGACCCTAAATGGGAGGCTATGAAAAGAAGGGAGAGGATCAAAAGACTAGCTGAGATCCCAGTAGAAATATCTGCAATTTCAAAAGCTAGCTCTGAAGAGTCAAGCAAAGAATTGCTCTCACTTGGTATCGAGAAGAAAGCGGAAGAGCAGATCAAATCAGCTATGGATAAGATAGCAGAAGTATTTAAAAAGATCTCAGATAACGTAACTAAAAAAATAGAGTCAGCAGAAACTCAGAAAGGAGAGGAGTCCAAAGGAGACGAAAAGAAAGACGTCAGTCAGACTAAAGAGATTTTAAGCGGATTAAGCAGTAAGGAAAATCTCACTAAAAAGGGCCCAAATTTTAAAACTATAAAATCCGCTCAGGAGGCATTGAATAAGATTCTTCCTAAATCAGATCAAGTAGTTCCTGATGGTCTATATGGTAAAAAAACTGAAAAAGCTGTGGAAACAGTTTCCAGGATATTATCAATACTTAACCCAAAAATAGAGATTACTGGTAAAAAAATGTCACCGGTCTTAATAGAAACTCTTAAAAAATTGATAGACGATAAGGGGATAGAAGAGATCAGAGCTCAATTTACAAAAAAATAAATGGAAAGGTTGAACAACAGGGTATTAAAATTCAATGACTTCGATAAGCTTCGGTTAAATGAAGAGGAGGAGGCCAAAAAAGAAGAGCTAAGCGGCTACGGTAATCTGTATTTAAGATTCCTAGAAAAAATGAACGTATGTTTCCAAAACTTCAGGCTGTGCGTACCTGGCGATCTACCACCCGATGTCAAGAAAAGAAAACCTGCATTAGTCGAGATTATAAATGATTTTAATTCATTCGCTAGTCTTAAAAATGTATACTCGGGAATAAAAGAGGATTCTGGAGAGGAATCTCATAAAGCAATGTGGGACACTTTTGAGGCCTCTGGTGAAAAACTTAAAAACAAGGTTAGAGAATTCTACCAGATATATGCAGCTAAGCCAGAAGAGCCGGAGAGGGGTGAAAGCGAAACAAGAACTGAACTTCAGGACAGAATAAGAACTGGAAGTGCAGACGCAAAGGACGCATTTCTAGCTGCTAACACGGAAGCTGCAGAATATGTAGATTCAGCTGTTAAAATTTTTACAAAGGGAGCTAAAAATATATTGGACTCTTTAAAAGAAGCTGACTTTAAAGCAGCAAACCAAGCTATATTAGCAGTTGAAAAAAAGCTAAAAAAGGTTAATGAAAACATTAACGAAAAAAAGGATCCTGAAAAAAAATCGAAAAAACACGTTGCCAATTATAAAGAGATAACATATCTTTCACTATTTGACACCTACTCTTCAATATACAAACAAATTCTAGATATAAGGGACTACTATAAAAACACGGAGTTTTATAGTGAAATAGAAAAGGATATAACAGAATATTTAGGGAAAACAAAAATAAAAGAGGGATACGATTTTTTAAAAGGTATTAGATCTAAGCCAGAACAAGTAGAAACTGAAAACAGAAAAAAGATGGAGGAGCTTGCAGATAAAGCTGCTGATATCCTCAGTCAGGAGAAAGACATCAGTCTCTATAAGTGGCGTAAGGGTATTGATGAAAAAATCGGGGACAGATCTAGAACTGACGAGACGATAAAAAGCGGTGATGCTAAAATAGAAAAAGCTAGACAGTTAATCAGCAATATGATAGAATTGGCTAACGCAAAAGAAAAAGCAGCAGCAAGAGAGCTAGATAATCTGGTAGATAATCTGACTTCAGGATTCGCTCCAAAAAAGGATAGGATAGCTGGTGAGGGAGTAACTGTAATAGATCCAGATAGCGGAGAGATAACTAAAGCTGGTAGAGAGGCGTTAAATAAAAAAATAACCGATCTTATAGGAGCTAAAGAACCAAACATAGATAAAGACGGACAAGGCGAGAACGTATTGGATTTAGCGTATAGACTTTCCTTCTTTAGCGGAAACGATTATAAAGACAAGGGAGGCAAAATAGATGTTGAGAAGCTATATAAAGATCTTGACATATTCACGAAAGACGTGGTGGGAAATAAGGCCTTTACGAAATTTATTTTGAATTTTTAACGTTTTTTTCGAAACTATTTTCTCAAAAAAAGCTAAGACTAAATACCAATCCCCCCGGATTGAATATCATATATCTTATAGCTCTAAGAGCCCCAAACACAAAACTTAGCTAACAAAGACAAAACCAAGACTAAAATCACCAGGTTTTTAATAGTCCACAGCTAAAGACCCAAATCTTAACCGAATATATAGTTTTAAATAACACATTCCGCATGACCAAGATTAAGGGATTCCAAACATTCATAAACGAGAACCTAAAAGACAATCTAGTCTCCCTACAGGGAACGCCAATAGATTTAATTAAGACTCTGAAAACAACAGGATCTTGGAACCCTGATAAACAGGATATGGACAAGGTTGAAAAGAAAACAGAAGTTTCTGGCATTGTAGGAGAAATAGGAGTTGATGAGGACGGAAGGGTTTCTCCTGGATTTATGCTAGTGGATAGGGATAATAAAAAATTGGGGTTCGTCATGTATGATGCTAAAAGAGGCGAGTTCATAGAAGGCGAATCAACATTCGACTACACATACACTGGAAAAGACTCCAAAGACAATATAATCCTTCAGCTAATGAAGGACAATCTTGTTTAATTCTGCTGGACCCGGAAACACCGGGAGTTTTAATTTACTGGGAATAAAAGGCTGATTTTAGTCTATAATAAATAAAATATTTGTTTATGGCTAAATCTACAGGGGCTTTTTCTTTTGCCCAATTAGACAAAGAATTATCTAAAATTACAGGATTTGAAACAGGTTCAATTCTTTCAGAAAACTCGTTTAGCGAGGTTGACGAATGGATCTCAACCGGTAACTATCTATTAAACGCACAGATCTCCGGATCCCTATTCGGCGGTATTCCCAATACAAGATCTCTAGGGGTCATGGGTGATCCCGGTACTGGCAAATCTTTTTTCTGCCTCAACATTGCAAGAGAAGCTCAGAAACAAGGTTATGATGTGGTTTACTGCGATACTGAGGGCGCTATTGATAAAAGCAGTGCAGCTAACTTCGGTATAGATCTTAACCGTGTGAGGTACCAACCTATCCAGACAGTTTCTCAGTTTCAAACATTTGTGTCCAACCTTTTGGATCTTGTTAAAAAAGCTAAAGCTTCAGGAGAGAACCCAAAGATCCTATTGATCCTTGACTCCTTAGGTATGTTAAGTACCGATAAGGAATTGAATGACGCTATGAAGGGACACAATGCAGCCGATATGGGAGCTAAAGCTAAGGAGTTAAGAAAGCTATTTAGAGTTATCACATTGGATCTAACAGCTGCTAAGATTCCTTTAATCTGTACAAACCACGTTTATGCAGGTGGCGGTTACATTCCAACCAAAGAGAGTTCCGGTGGAGACGGACCAGTTTTTGCAATGTCAGCTGTTTCTTTTCTTTCCAAAGCTCAGTTAAAAGATGGTGCTGGTACTAAGACCGGTATAGTTGTTACTTCGAATCTTAAGAAAAGCAGATTCACTGTACCTGAGGTTATCAAGTTCCACATCTCTTTTGCAAATGGTATGAACCCTTACGTTGGTTTGCAGGACTATGTTACATGGGACGCTTGCGGAATTGAGCGAGGTAAATTTGAAGAAATCAAAAATGCCGACGGTAAGAAAGAAATGGTGTTTAAACCAAATGCTTCGTCCACAAGATGGGGTGTAAAACACCTTGGAAAGACAGTGGCATCCACTGAGTTATTCACACCCGAGGTCTTCACTGAGGATGTGTTAAGACAATTGGATGTGAATGTGATTATGCCCAAGTTCAAATTACCAGATCTATCTGATCCTACTGAGATTCTAAATGATCTTGAAATAGACGAGAATGGACAAGAATAAGGTTGAGTTCAAGTATTTAATGGGGATCTGGAAATCACTGCCAGATTACCCCACTAAATCTGACGTGGTTTATGAGCTCAGTCTGTACCTGCTTAAAGATGGTAGACCCAATGGAGAATTCTCCTATCAGACTTTTAATTCCGCTTTTGGTGGTGATTGGGAGAAAACAAAACATAAAACCGTCATAGAAGATATGATTACCGAGGGAATTTTTGAAGAGACGCTTAAATCCTCAGCAGGTAAGAGGTGGTACAAAATAAAAAATAATCCTTATTACAAGTAAAAAAAATCCAAATGGACTTAAGCAATTCCGAACACATAGTCATCAGAAATATTCTAGAGGATCCAACCTATCTGGATATAGTGAAGCCAGACTTCTTTAAGAATGACGAGTATAGATTAATAATTGGAATCTGCAAGGACTTTTGGGAGAAATATAAATCCAGCCCAAGTAAGGATCAAATAACGGAGGCTGTCAAGATATACGGTAAGACCGAAGAGATAAAAGAGTCATCCATCGATAGCATTTTTGATGTTGATTTAGCCAGATATGAAAGTGATTGGCTCATAGAGACCACGCAGTTCTTTATTGAGTACAAGAATTTAACCAAATCTGCCGTGGATGCTCTTAAATATCTTCAGAGTACACCAGTTAGTTCAGAGAATATTAAGAGCGTAATAGAGAATTTTAAGAGTATTATAAATGACAGAAACACGATAGATTTCTCTTTTGACGAGGGATTAGATTTCTTTGAAGCTTCAAATCACAAACAGCCAACTTTCAATACATTCTCAAGTGGTTATCCTTTCATAGACACAGTGCTAGGTGGAGGATTTTCTGCTAAGGCTTTATATGTCTTTATGGGTATGCCCAAGGTTGGTAAGAGTTTGTGGATGGGTAATCTTGCAGTACAAGCTGTCAAGTCGGGACACAATGTAGCAGTTATCTCTCTAGAGATGAACGATAGGAAGTACATGAAGAGATTGGGTTCTAATATGTTAGGTATTCCCGTTGGAGATTATAAGAACAGTGCAGAAGATGACCAGCTGATCAAGAAAAAATTGCAGTCGGTTTCTTTTGATAATTTTAAGATACCTGGTAAATTTTATGTTAAGGAATACCCGACATCACAAGCCAGTGTACATGACATAGAGAGATATTTGAGAAAAATAGAGGAGATTAAGAAGATTAAGTTTAAGGTAGTAATTGTGGATTATATTAACATTATGAAGAATTGGAGAAATCCTAACTCCGAGAATACCTACATGAAGATCAAACAGATCGCAGAGGATTTAAGGGGTATTGCCATGGCGAATGAGTGGTCCATAATTACTGCTACACAAACTAAACAATCAGACTTCGATTCATCCGACCTGAGTATCAACTCAGCAGCTGAGTCCTCTGGATTGGTAGCGACTGTAGATGGAATGTTTGGTATTATTCAGGACCCCATGATGTATGCAAACAGGGAGTATAAGCTAAAGCTTTTAGCAAATCGTGAAGATGGTTACAAAAATTCTTATAAGACATTTAAGGTGGATTATAAGTATATGCGAATCATAGAGGATACGAATACTCCCATGCACACCGAATAAAAATTAAGCATGGAAGAGAATAACCAACAATCGCCCAAAAAATTGGGAGACAAAATATTTGGTGCACACAATAATCCCGTTAAGGAGTTTGAGTACACTGATAGCTTTGATATAGATCACGGAAACATCGTGATTGAGGATCAATTCGACGAGGAGGATTACCTGCACAAGAAAAAATTAGAGGAAGCTATCTATGAGGCTTTTAAGAACTCAAGATGGTACCCACTTAGCTATAAAAAGAAAGTTCCTAAGGATCTTATACCACATCTCTTTCAAGAGATTTTGGAACAGATGACTGGAAACGAATTCTCTTTTAGTGAGAAATTTGTTTCTATTTGTGATTTTCTTTCTATCTCGTATACTAAAGCTTATGAATCAATTCCTATTAGATATAAGGAAATCATAATCAACGAGCTGGAAGAGAAGTACAAGGTTTTATCAAAAAGAAAAATTGGTAGATTATTTTAAAAAATAACGAATGTCTGGAAATGATAGTGCAAAAAGGATTTGGTTTATAACTGACACCCATTTAGGGGTTAGAAATAATTCTAACGAGTGGATAGAGTACATAGAAGATTATTTCTATAACTGGTTTTTCCCACTTGTTGAGAAGAATTGGAAGCCCGGTGATGTTTTATTCCACCTTGGTGACTACTATGATTCCAGACAGAGCGTTAATTTAAAGGTACTTGATCTTGGAGTTAGAGTTGCTGAGAGATTCTCCCAACTTTTTCCCGATGGTGTTTTCTTCATAATAGGAAATCATGATATCTGGGGGAAATTGTCTAACGACGTTAACTCTCTTAAAACAATAAAGTGGATACCTGGTATAAGAGTTATCGAGGAGCCGGAGACGCTAATTGTTAACGGGAAGAGTTTTTTCATGATGCCTTGGAGAAAGGATCACGGGGAAGAAGAAGCCACATTAGATGCTGTAGATCCGCATGATTATCTTTGCTGTCACGCTGATATAAGGGGATTAAATTTTAATCGCTATGTTGTGGTGGATGACGGTGCTGCTACTGATAAATTTAAAAAGTTTGGTAGAGTTTACTCTGGACATATCCACTACTCACAAACACATGAGAATATAAAAATGCTTGGCTCTCCCTATGAGATCACTAGATCCGATATGGGAAATCCAAAGGGAATAACTCTGCTTGATGTGGAGAGCGGGGAGGAGCAATATTTTAGTAATGACCATTCTCCAAAATTTAAGAGATTCTACTTTGATGATATTCTTAATCTGAGCCCTGAGATATTGGAACCTCAGTTCAGAAACAACTTTGTTGACATCATGATAGATCCCAGAATGGCTCTAAAGGCTCCTTTAAATATCATAACTGAAACTATCCAATCTCAGAGAAGATTAAATTTCCATCCCTATGATCCAGAGAATGCCAATCCGCTGACTTATCAAATGCTGGAAACGGATGGTAGACAATTCAGTGTTGTTGATTTCATAAATGAGTACGTTGGATCTATGGAGCTGGATGAAGAGACTCGAGACAAAATAAAGAAAACTTTATCCCGTTTGTATCATAAAATAATAGAAAACGACCAAGATAAAAAAGAGTTATGAGAATAAAGAAGGTAGAGTGGAGGAATTTTTCGTCATACGGGAACAAGAAACAGGTACTGGAGTTTCCAGATACACCGGGACTTTTTCAAATAGTTGGTGAGAATGGAGCTGGTAAATCCTCTATCTCCCAGGTTATAACTTTTGCATTCTATGGTAAATTAGAGGGTAAGAAATTATCTGATATTCCAAACCGAATAAATGGTAATGCATGGGTTCGTGTTGAGTTTGAATCTAACGGAAGAAACATCGCAGTTACGAGAGGACTTGAACCCTCTCTTTTTGAACTTCATATCGACGGTATGAAATATGATCAAGCTGGATCTAGAACCGTTCAGGATTATTTGACAGAGGATATTCTAGGTATACCTTTTTATGTTTTCAATAACACTATTCTTCTTTCGATAAACGACTTCAAAAGTTTTATCAAGATGAGTCCTCAGGATAAAAGAGCCATAGTAGATAAGATATTTGGATTTCATATATTGAACCAAATGCGAGACGCTCTAAAAGAGGAGTCAAAGAGAATAAAAGAAGAGGGAGATAAAATAGGAGCTAAGATAGAATCCATTGTTAAATCACTGGAGAAATCGAATCAGGAGATGGAGAATTTGGCTTCCAGAATACAGGAAGAATCTAAGGATAGAATAGACGAGTTAAAAAAGTCACTGTCTACTTTTGAAGAACTTCAAAATCTCCATAACGAAAAGATCTCAGAGTTTAAGAAAGAAGAGGATAAAATGAAATCCCTGATTTCATCCACTACTATGTCCCTATTTGAATATAGAGGAAAATATAAGGATATTGGTAGAAAGCTTTCCCTTTATGAATCTGATAAATGTCCAACCTGCGAATCCCCATTGGATACCGAATTCCATAAAGGCGTAAAGACAGAAATGGAATCCGAGTATTCTAAGATAGAGGAGCATATGAATCTACTGGAGAAAGAGAGTGATGATTTAAGAGCTAAAGAATCAGATTCGAATAGAGTTAAGAATGAGCTGAGAGAAAAAAACGCTAAGATATCAGCTAAGATAGCTGGAATAAAAGAACAGATTAATCTTGTCTCACAAGGTAGCAACGATCTTGAAATGCAATCTCTTAAGAGAATAACAGAAAGCTTATCGGAGGAAAAGAACAGCCTGCATGCCGATAGCTTTAAGATGGAAGAAAAGTCCAATTGGCTTAAGATATTAGATGAGATCCTCGGCGAGAAAGGAGTTAAGCAGATGGCTATAAAAACAATATTGCCTTCTTTAAACTCTGAGATCATGGATCTTCTCTCTGAAATGCACCTTAACTATCAGGTTGTTTTTGATGATGAGTTTAAAGCCACTGTCTATCACATGGGAATAGAAATTCCAGTGCAGACATTAAGCACAGGTGAGATGAAGAAAGTTGATTTTGTAGTTTTGATTGCGATAATGAAGTTAATGAAGATCAAATTTTCTTCGATCAACATGCTTTTCTTAGATGAGCTCTTCAGCTCAGTTGATCCCGATGGTATACACTCTATTCTAAAGATATTGAGGAAAGTCACTAGAGATTTAGGACTTAATATATTTGTAATCAACCACGCTCCAATGCCGCATGAGATATTTGATTGGAAGCTTGAGGTTTCTAAAACCAATAATTTCTCATCAATCCTGATAGATAAGTTCTAATCTTTGTCCTCTGAATATATAGAGAATAATATCTAATCAGTGGCAAGTTCGGGCAGAAAAAGAATCTTAAGAGGTAGGAGCATATCGACCAATCAATCCAGGACTAAAAAAATAGACCAGGATAAAAAGAAGGTTGGTTTAGGTCGGGTTCCTGCTAATTATTTCGTTAGTGGGCCAACAGCTAATGCTGGCATATTAGGAATTGGTAATCTTAAACCAAGACCTAATCAGGCTTTAGAATACCAGCAGATAACGAACGATAGAAACCGGCCAGTATATAGTTCAAGGACGGTTAAAAAGTACTCCTATTTCTTTGTTAGATATGACAATATCTACACAGCTTCTGCGATAGCTGGATATTTGAATGCTTTTGTTGTGGTTGAAACACTATCCCCGGAGACTCCGAATACTATATCGTATCTTCTGGGAAGACCGTTGAGGAATATAACCCCGCTAACTCTAGAAGAGTATGAAACAGGTACTTTCAATCACCCAAAGTATATAAACGACGACGGAACACCACTTGTTATACCATATGCATCAATTAGCATACTTAAACAGAAAACTGCTGGCAGATTAGATGATATCAATATCGGCTACCCGAATTTTGATTCTACGCCTTCACCAGTTTCTGTTTCTAAAGGACCGTTACCTGCTCCTCCTATAGTTGATTTTAAAACCGGAACGGGTGCAACTGGATCTGTTACTATTCCCGTCGGTGGAACCGTTTATTTCATAGATAGCTCTGTTTCCAGCCCACCGACAATTAGGCCAACATCATGGAGCTGGTATTTTGGATCTACTGGAGCTTCTTCGGCATCTCCAACGGGATCATCAGCAAGAGCGCAGATAGTAACATTCGGTCAGACTGGATATTATACTGTAACATTAACTGCTAGTAACTTAGCAGGTACTGGTGATAAAACTAAAACTAATTTCGTGTATGTAATATGAGCGGATTTTTAGAAAAATACAATACCGATGAGGTATTTTTAAGGAATCTGATAATAGCATTTACCAGATCCTTGAATGAAAAGCTAACATATATCCAGGTGGATGACCAGCAAAGAGTCTTGGAGGTTTTTATACCTTTCTTTTATTCTATAACTGGAGATGAAAGCTTTCTTCAGGACTTCTATGTTGAGTATAAGAACTGCCTAACAGATCAGCCACACGCAGAGGGAAACTATGATGTTATCCCAAGAGGAATTATACAGATGGGCTCACCTTCAATAGATGTTTCTGGTATAATGAACCCAAACGTTAGACTTTCCTATACTCTGGAGGATAACCAGGGCATGATGAAAACACTTTCTTCTTACACTAAACCTGTTCCTCTTAGTATCCCTTTTGACATAAAAATAGTCTGTGATTCAGTCTTAGATTCATTTAAGATATTTCAATCCGTCATAACCACTTTCTATAAGACGTATACATTCTCATTCGACTATAGCGGTACAACTATTTTGGCCATAGCCAGCTTCCCTGAGCAATATCCATCAGATAAGACTTTTGAATTCACATACGGTACAGCACAGAAACAGATAACTTCCGCTTTCCAAGTTGATATCCAAACGTACTTTCCAGAAAGAGATCTTGCTACTGAAAGATTCAGAGGAAACCTTATGCAGGCTGGAATTAGAGCAGTTACTAAACTAGACGAGAAAGTAACCAATAAAGTAGATAGGGAAATTCTATAATCAATACATCTTGACCATGATATATACTTAAAAGAATTGTGTCAAGATGGCTACAAATCAACTTCCTTTCGATCCCAATCAGTTTGCAAATCGTATAATCGATGGCAGTAACAGCGAAACGCTGGATCAGCTTTATTTTATAGGGAGTGCTAAGAGCTATCTCAAAAAGGTAGACACCGGTACAACTATGACTGCTCAAGCAAGCGGTAATTTTTATAGTAATGTTGCTGGTTCCTCTTTTAGAGATATCTTAGATGGCGGATCGTCGGACGATGTGGCTTCAATGTATTATGGGGCTATAGTTGGTGGAGTTTTCCCGACACAACCTGGCGGAATATAAAAAATATAATATAGAAAATGGCATTTAGAATCCAGCTTAGAAGAGACACAGCAATAAAATGGGCAGTGAACAATCCAGTTCTTTTGCAGGCTGAAATGGGGTATGAGACTGACACCACCCTGCTTAAAATTGGTGACGGCACGACTAATTGGAACGATCTTGGTTATTGGAACGGAAATCTAGCAATCGAGGTTGGCGGAACAGAGGTTGTTCAAGGGGCTGGTACTCTTAATTTTACCGGTGGAGTCTCTGCTACCCTTGCTACCGGGGGAATAGTAACTCTTGATTTTGCTGGAATTGGTGGATTAACGGGTCCAACCGGTCCTGCAGCTAGCATAGACGTATTCGGCTCAACTGGCGGAGTGACAGGAGCAACTGGTATAAGGTTTACCGGTGGCGTATCCGTTGTTGCTAACGGTAAAGAGGCTGTAGTTTCGGTTAGTGCCATAACTTCAAATATCTACAACAACACTGTAAGATATCTAATTGATAGCAATGTGGTTGGAAGACCTTCTGAGATAGCCGGGAATGAAAGCGTACAGATTCTTTCCTCAGGTAATCTATACACTGGAAAATCGTGGATCAGAAGCGGTACCACTTTAACAATATACTCGGATGCTCACGGATTAGTTCAAGGTAATGGTGTGCTAGTTAGAAACTCCACGTCAGCTAATTCCTATGGATATTTCTTAGTGACCTCCGTTATCTCGGCAAATTCTTTCTCGATAACAGTGGCAGATTCTGGAGACTCTACAGGAAGCGCATTAAGCTACATACCAGCATTTAGCGTTACTGCATACGATCCTGGTGATAGTATGACCATATCAGCACCAGCTGTTGGTAATGCCCAACTTATTTCCGTGACAGTAACAACTATGTTAAATGCGGGAAGCCAATTTTCAGTTGAGTTAGAGGGGGTAATTTCAAATGGAGGTGGTGCTAACACTAACTTATATACAATGAATATACCCTCAGTTGGTGCAGTTGATGCGCTTGATGGGTCAAATTTAGCTGGTCAGATAACCTCTGTTCCTAGCGGTCTTACTAATACCTTCAATGTCATTGGACTTAACAATGCAAATAGGTTCACCTTAATAAAATTGTCTTTTTAATAGGGAATGATAGGAACAAGTTTATTTACTGGCGTAGTCGATTTTACCAAAGGTAATGTCTCTCAGTTCATAGGAGCTACTGGTACCGCTGTCTATAACACCTCTACTATCACTCTTGTGGATCCTGCTATATCCGCTGGGCTAACAGCTGGTATGCCGGTTACAACCAAGCCCTATGGTATAATTCCTGATGGCACCACTGTTTTATCAGTTTCAGGGTCAACTATAGAACTTGATAATCCTGTTGGTTACACCGGTGATGCTGGTTTCTATTTCGGATTAACAGCGGGTAGTTATTACCTATCAGATGCTAAACTAATAGATATAAACCAATTAGTCACTGTAAACGATATTCCCGACTATGAGATAGGACTTTCAGGAGGACTTGGTATAAAGCCATTTGCTGTTTATGCACAGGCCTTGCAAACCAGTAACAGAGTTTTAAAGGCGATCTATTT
>Ga0315909_10001599_pt1 | contig 30530 bp, 48 predicted proteins | sample LakEriMetagenome_11_FD_203527 | JGI IMG/M metagenome (GOLD analysis project Ga0315909, IMG submission 203527) | Freshwater fungal communities from buoy surface, Lake Erie, Ohio, United States - Buoy 2 MA125 | ecosystem: Environmental > Aquatic > Freshwater > Lake | place: USA: Lake Erie, Ohio... | reverse complement strand
TCAACTGATGGAAGACTTCAAGAAAGACAAAATCAGAAAATCTATCGACCAGATCGAGTTGATGGCTGAAATCTATGGAACAGGTATTGGCGAGATCATCGTCAAGACTGAGAAGGAATACATCCCTACAACTCGTGCCATCCCTAACCAAACAGGTCAGGCGGCTATTGGTGTGACTGAAACCAACCGTATTGCGGTCAAGATTGTTCCTGTGAACCCCAAGAACTTCTTGTTTGACCCCAATGGGACAAGCATTGATGACTGTATGGGCGTGGCAATCGAGAAATACGTGTCAATTCATAAGGTTGTTGAAGGTATTGAACGTGGAATCTACCGAAAGGTTGACATCACCCCTACCTATGAAGACACTGACCTTGAGCCAACCCAAGAGGTTAGCCAATATCAGGACGAAAAGGTGCTTTTGCTGACCTATTACGGTCTTGTTCCTCGTGAATACCTGAACAACTTAGAAGAAAACAAAGAAATTGTTGAGTTGTTCCCTGAAAATTCAGCCGCTGAAGACTACACAGACATGGTTGAGGCCATTGTGGTCATCGCCAACGATGGTTTGCTCCTTAAAGCTGAAGAAAACCCCTACATGATGAAAGATCGTCCAGTCTTGAGCTATCAAGATGACACGATTCCTAACCGTTTGTTGGGTCGGGGTACGGTTGAAAAGGCTTTCAATATGCAAAAAGCTATTGATGCCCAGACTCGTAGCCATTTGGACTCACTGGCATTGACCACAAGCCCAATGATTGCAATGGATGCAACTCGTTTACCTCGTGGTGCTAAGTTTGAGGTCAAGCCCGGAAAAGCTATCCTTGTAAACGGTTCTCCCACAGAGATTTTGATGCCATTTAAGTTTGGCGAGACAGACCCTAACAACTTGGCAACCGCCAAAGAGTTTGAGCGTATGCTGTTGCAAGCTACTGGCACTCTTGATTCACAGGGAATGGTTAGTAATTCTGCTCGTGATGGTGATGGTATGTCTATGGCTGTAGCCACCATCATCAAGAAGTACAAGCGCACACTGGTTAACTTCCAAGAAGACTTCCTGATTCCATTCATCAAGAAGGCTGCTTTCCGCTATATGCAGTTTGACCCAGAGCGTTATCCTTCTGTGGACATGAACTTTATCCCGACTGCCACTTTGGGCATCATTGCTCGTGAATATGAGCAGAAACAGTTCATTGGCTTGTTGCAGACTCTTGGCCCAGATACACCAGTTCTGCCGATCATTCTTAAAGGTATCCTGTCTAACTCTAGCCTGACCAACCGTTATGAGTTGATTGCGGCTTTGGATGAGATGAGTGCGCCTAACCCACAAGCACAGCAAATGCAACAAATGCAAGCTGAATTGGCGATGCAAGCGGCTCAGGCTCAGATTGCTGTCAACACGACTCAGGCTGAAGAAAACAAAGCAAATGCTGTGAAACTGTCGATGGAAGCACAGTTGATGCCTCAAGAGATTCAGGCTAAAGTGCTTGGCGCAACCACTAAGAACTTGCCCAATGAGGATGAAGCGGCTTCTCGTGAGTTTGATAAGCGAGTTAAGATTGCTGAACTGATGTTGAAAGAAGCCGACATCAAGAACAAGTCTAAGATTGTTGAATTGCAGATGTCAGAGAAGAATAACAAGATGGCTGGCATGGAAGAAGACTTCCTCAACCAACTGACGCAACAATTGAATGCTTCCCAGACAGGAATTGTGCGATGAATGTCGAAAATCTTGCCAAGGAGTTAATCCTTAAAAACATGACTCCAGAGCAGCAAATGGCTGTTTTGGATTCTGTTCGGCAGTCTGTTGCTCAAGCAAAAGAAGTGCAAAAGCGCAAGATTGGTGAGAATGTTGACCTAGTTGTTCAGGCTCTAAAGAAGATTGAATCTGACATTCGTTCCCGCTTTGACGATGTGGGTAACTCCATTGAAAAGCGTGTAGCCTCCATCAAAGATGGTCGTGATGGTGCTGATGGCAAGGATGGTCGAGATGGAAAAGATGGAAGATCAGGCAAAGATGGCGCTAAAGGTGATCGAGGTGACGCTGGTCGAGATGGGCGTGATGGAGTGGATGGTGTTGACGGTGTTTCTGTTACCTCTGCTCGCATTGATTTTGACGGTAGCCTTGTTATTACACTGTCTACTGGTCGTGAACTCAATGTTGGTGAAGTTGTTGCTCCTGATCTTGCAGAACGCATCAAAGTCATTACTAATGGTGGCGGTACTTCTCAGTCTGTACTTGATACTCTAGCTTCACTCCAAACCCAGATTAACAATCTGATTCCTAGCCAATCAGGGAATTCTGGCAAGTTCTTAACTACCAATGGTTCTACCCTTTCATGGGGTAATGTTGCTGGTGCTTTGAATTACCAAGGAACATGGAATGCGTCTACAAACACTCCTACTCTCACTTCTAGTGTTGGAACAAGCGGCTATTATTATGTTGTTGATACTGCTGGTTCTACCAACCTAAACGGCATTACTGATTGGAAAGCAGGGGACTGGCTAATCTTCAATGGTTCTGTTTGGCAGAAGATTGACCAAAGTTGGGCTATTGCTGGAGCCAACGACAACATCACTTCCATGACTGGTGTTACAGGAGGTATCTCCTCCCCTGATTTCATCCAGTTTGACACTGCCGCAACTGTTACGAATGCAACTGGTAAGTTGTATTACAACGCTGAAGATCAATTCCAAACATTGTCATTCCAGATGAATGGCAATCAGGTTCAGCACATTGGTGAAGAACTGTATTACCGAGTTAAGTTGTCTTCTGCGGCAACCAAAGGCCAAGTGTTGATGTTCACTGGTACTCTTGGTTCTAGTGGTGGTTTGACTGCCGCACCAGCTACAGGGTTGCAACCAGAACAAGCACATTACATTCTTGGTGTTGCCGCTGAAACTGGCGCTACAAACGATTGGGTTTTTGTCACGACTTTTGGTGAAGTCAAGTCAATCAACACGACTGGTGGTGCAGAGACTTGGGTGCAAGGTGATGTTCTTTACTACAACCCATCTGTCACAGGTGGTTTGACCAAGACCAAGCCATCAGTGCCTAATGCTATTTGCATTGTGGCGGCTGTTGTTCATGTTGGTTCGTCAAATGGCGTATTGTTTGTTCGTCCTTCATTTGGTTCTGTATTGGGTGGAACAGATGGAAATGTCAACTTCACATCGTTAGCATCTGGCAACACCTTGATTTACGATGCTGTTGCTGGTGTTTGGGAAAATGCTTTCCTAACTGATGGCACAGGTATCAGCATTACTGAGGGTGCGGGGACTATCACTATTACCAACTCTGCACCTGACCAAACAGTTGCATTGACTGGTGCTGGTACTACGTCTATCAGTGGTACATATCCCAACTTCACAATCACCTCAAATGATGCTTTTACAGGGACTGTGACTTCTGTCACTGGTAGTTCTCCTGTTGCGTCTTCAGGTGGCACTACTCCAGCTATTAGCTTGGCTTCTGGTTATGGCGACACTCAGAATCCTTATGCTTCTAAGACTGCCAACTATGTCTTAGCCTCACCTAATGGTTCTGCTGGAGTGCCTACATTCAGGGCGATTGTTGCGGCTGATATTCCTACTCTGAACCAGAACACCGCAGGGACTGCGGCATCAACACCCAAACTGCTGACCACAAACTTTACAATTGAAGAATCTGGCGGTAAATTGCTGTTTAAGTATGGAGCAACGACAATTGCTTCTATGTCTTCAACTGGAGTCATCACTTCTGCGACAAACATTGTTGCAAATGGAACACCTTAAAGGAAATAAAACATGGCAACTCAAGTAACTCTTAATTCAGGCTCAGTGGATAGTGCTGGTAGCCTTGCACTGAAGACCAATGGAACTACAACTGCTGTAACTATCAATGCAAGCCAAGGCGTAGAGTTTAACGCTGGCGCTGTAGGTACACCATCCATCACCACTACTGGCGACACCAACACAGGCATCTTCTTCCCTGCTGCTGACACTATTGCTTTCTCTGAAGGCGGTGCGGAGGCTATGCGTATCGACTCCTCTGGTAATTTGGGGATTGGTACGAGTTCGCCGAGCTACAAGCTGCACATTGCAGGCGGAAGCGCCTACGCTGGCATTGGGCACTCGTTTTATTGTTTTTCATCTGATTTTGGTATTGGCACACCTGATTCAGACCAGCTTCAAATTTTTTCAGGGGCTGGTAATGGTATTCGTTTTGGCCAACGTGTGACCGGCACATTCACCGAACGCGCCCGCATCGACTCCAGCGGTACATTTCTTTTTGGAAAAACAAGCACCGATCTTACGGTTGCGGGCGTTTCAATAGAAGCGGGTGGGGTTGTTGGAATAGGCACAGCAACAGCCACTGCAATGTTTATCAATCGTCAAAGTACCGACGGGACTTTAATTGAATTTCGTCATGCAAATGTCGGCGAGGGAACCATTTCCGTTTCAGGCACAACCGTCTCATACAACGGCGGACACCTCTCACGCTGGGCGCAAACCACATCTGCCAAAAACGATTCAATCGTCAAAGGTACTGTCTTGTCCAACCTTGATGCAATGAATGTGTACACAGACGCTGAAGGCAATCCTGTTGACAATGAGCAGTTAAACAAAGTCAAAGTGTCTGACACCGAGGGCGATGCAAACGTGGCGGGTGTGTTTGTTAACTGGTCACACGATGAGCAACACAATGTTGACGAAATCAACATGGCGATGACGGGAGACATGATTATCCGCATCGCTCAGGGCGTGACTGTTGCCCGTGGTGACTTACTCATGTCTGCTGGTGATGGCACTGCCAAACCGCAGGGTGACGACATTGTTCGCTCCAAGACAGTTGCCAAAGTCACATCAACCCATGTCACTTGCACCTATGCAGACGGTTCTTACTGTGTGCCATGTGTGCTGATGGCTTGTTAAAAGGAAAAATCATGACCACCACTTGGACAATCTCCCAACTTGACCATCAAACCTCTGATGGATTTGTAACCACTGCCCACTGGCAAGCCACAGCAGTTGATGGCGACTACTCAGCATCCACCTATGCCACCTGCTCATGGTCTGATGGCACTCCCACCGTAGCCTATGCCGACCTGACACAAGAACAAGTCCTTGGTTGGATTTGGGCAAATGGTGTGGACAAGGACGCTGTTGAGGCTTCTTTAGCGGCACAGATTGAAGCCAAGAAGAATCCAACAACCGCCACAGGAGTGCCTTGGTGACACCAGAACTCCAACGCTATTACGAGTCCCGCTTTGACATGATGAGCATGGATGGCTGGAAGGACTTGACTATTGACATTGACAATATGATAGAGTCCTTGAATAATATAAGCGTGATTCCTGATGAAAAGACCTTGATGTTTAGAAAAGGTGAACTTTCCATCTTGACTTGGCTGAAAACCTTGAAAGAGGTCAGCGAACGAGCCTACGAGGAATTGAATGAAAAGAATGTATGAATTTGTCTGTGAAAACGGACACAAAATTGAACGGTATTGCAATTATGAGTTGCAGTCTGTTCAGTGTGAGTGCGGTGGTTCAGCCAGTCGCATCATGAGCGCACCTAGCGTTAAGTTGGAAGGGTGGTCAGGTCATTTCCCAACTGCACATATGCAGTTTGACCATAAACACCGTGAAAAGTTAGCGGCAGAGCGCAAAGCCACAACATAAGCATTTATGCCGTTGTGATCTCCTAGAACCCAAAAGTGGCAGGAAAAAGGAAAAAACAATGTTGATTGATAACCCAGACGAGTTGCAAAGTGAATTAGAAGTCGTTGAAAAGCAGAAACTTCATTCCACCGTTGAGCAAGCTAGTGATGACATTCCCGACAAGTATCGGGGCAAAGAACTGTCAGACATTATCAAGATGCACCAAGAGGCTGAAAAGCTGATTGGCAAGCAAGCTCAAGAAGTGGGAGAAGTACGCAAATTAGCGGATGAACTCATTAAGCAGAACCTTGCGGGAAAGTCTCAACCTGTTAAAGAGGACGAGCCAGAAGTAGATTTTTTCGAGAATCCACAGGCGGCTGTTCGTAAGACTGTTGATAACCATCCTGATGTCCTTGCGGGTCGCCAAGCGGCTCTTGAGTTCAAAAAGATGCAGATTCAGCAAAAGCTGGCGGCTGAACACCCTGATTTCGGTCAGATTGCTCAGGATGCAGACTTTGTGAATTGGGTGAAATCTTCCCCTGTTCGCATTGGTTTGTACGCTAAAGCTGATGGTGAGTATGACTATGACAGTGCTAACGAACTGCTCAGTACCTACAAGCAGTTGAAGGGTGTTAAGGCTAAACAGACTAGCGATGCAGGGGAAGCCCAACGCAAGACTAATCTCAAAGCCGCATCTGTAGATGTAGGGGGTACTGGTGAATCTGGAAAACGAGTTTACCGAAGGGCTGACCTTATTCGGCTGAAGATGCAAGACCCGAACCGATACGATGCTTTGAGTGATGAAATCATGCAAGCATACGCAGAGGGCAGGGTCAAATAACTTAACTTTTGATTTTATTGGAGATACAACATGGCAACATCATTTTCCCCCACCAATTCAGTGACCACAAGCACTGGCGCAACATTCATCCCAGAGATTTGGTCAGATGAAATCGTAGCGGCTTACAAGAAAAACTTGGTTCTTGCTAACCTCGTTATGAAGATGAACTTCAAGGGCAAGAAAGGTGACACCGTTCACATTCCTGCACCTACCCGTGGTTCTGCTTCTGCTAAAGCCGCTGAGACAGCAGTCACTTTGATTGCCGCTACTGAGTCTGAAGTTACTGTGTCTATCAACAAGCACTATGAATATAGCCGCTTGATCGAGGACATCGTGGAAGCCCAAGCACTGAACTCTATGCGTCAGTTCTACACTTCTGACGCTGGTTACGCCCTGTCTCGTCAAGTTGATACCGACTTGATTCAGTTGGGTCGTTTGGCTAACGGTGGTTCTTCTGGCGCACGTTACGGTTCTGCCTTCATCGGCGGTGACGGTACAACTACCTTTGACTACACAGCTAACACCAACACTGGTAACGCTTCTGCTCTGACTGATGCCGCTATTCGCCGCACTATTCAGCGTTTGGATGACAACGATACTCCTATGGACAATCGTTTCTTTATCATCCCTCCATCAAGCCGCAACACCCTGATGGGTCTGGCTCGTTACACCGAACAAGCATTTGTCGGTAATGGCGATGCTATCCGTAACGGTGAAATCGGTAACCTGTATGGTATCCCTGTGTTCACTTCCAGCAATGCTGACTCTGCATCTGCAACTTCCACTTTCCCCGCAAGTGGTTCTGCTATTGCTCGTGTCTGCTTGATGGGTCACAAGGACTCTATGGTTCTGGTTGAGCAAGTTGGTGTTCGTTCACAAGTTCAGTACAAACAAGAGTATTTGGCTACTCTGTTCACTTCTGACACTTTGTACGGTGTTGCCGCTTTGCGTGATGCCGCCTCTGTGGGAGCCGCTAAGTCTTCTTCCATGTTCGCTTTGGTTGTTCCTAGCTAATTGCAGTTGCGCCCCCTGCCCTAGTGGTGGGGGGACTTTTTTAACCTAATTAGGAGAAATCAAATGGCAAGCGCAACAGCAGTAGTTTCCCGCCGTGGAAACGATCAATTTCGTGGCCTGTTTACAGACACTTGGGATGTTTCTTGTACTTTGGATACGGCATTAATTGCCACCACTGCTACAGCTACAGACACAGTAACTGTTCCGGGCGTTGTTTTGGGTGACATGGTTCTTGGTATGTCAATTGGTGTTAGTGAAGCTGGTTTGGTTCGCCGAGCCTATGTTTCAGCCGCAGACACTGTGACTATCGTTAGCTACAACCCAACAGCAGGTGACGTTAATTTGGCTTCAACTACATTGCAACTCATCATCGGTCGTGCTGTAGTTTAATGATAGGGGGGCTAGTCCCCCCTTTCTCACTTGAGGGGTTTTATGGCTACTTTTCGTTGTCTCCAGTCGGGTAATACCGTGACTTTCACCTTGCAACATGACATTGACTCCATGAAGGGTCATCAAGGTTATGTAAGGGTAGATGAGCCAGAAGTAACCATAGAGTCTCATGATTCTGTTCGTACAGATACCGCCTTTCGTGCGCCTGTCATTCCCACAATTAAACGTATGGGTAGACCCCGAAAGGTAGCAAATGTCTGATATTGATGCAAGAGATTTTGGCAAATTAGAAGCTCAAGTCGAGGCTCTCCAAAAGGAGATGCACTTATTGAGTGCTGATGTCAAATCCCTGTTGGAACTTGCCAACAAGGGTAAAGGTGGTTTTTGGATGGGTATGACTATCGCTTCTTTCATGGGCGGTATCGTTACCTTTATTGTTGATCGTATCTGGAAATGAGGAGAACGCTATGCCTATGGTCGGAAAAAAGAAGTTTCCCTACTCTGAAAAAGGCGAGAAAGAAGCCAAAGAGTATGGCAAGAAAAAGGGTGTCCCTGTGACTGTCATGATTGCTGTTGGCAAGCCAAAAATGGGTATGCCCATGCGTGGTGGTCGTACCGCTACCAACATGATGAAGAAATCTTCAAGAGGTAAATAATGTCATCTTTAACCACTCCTGTCACCTTGTTGAGTGCTGTTGTCGCAACAGGTGCTTCTAAAGCAGTTCAAGTTGATTCTGGTCAACCAGCATTCTTGCAAGTTAGTGGCATTACTTCTGCCACTGTTGCTTTGCAAGGTAGCCTTGACGGTACAAATTGGTCAACCATTGGAACTGCTTTAACTGCTGATGGACTCGTTACAGTTGCCAATGCTCCTAAGTATTTGCGAGCAAATTGCACAGTTTATGTAACTGGCACGATTACCGCCAAAATCATGTACTAAGGATAAACCCTATGAAGATGACTAAATCTCAGAAAAAGGTCAAGAAGGTCATGGGGGAGTACAAGGAAGGCACTTTGCACTCTGGCAAGAATGGCAAGGTTGTCAAGTCCAAAGACCAAGCAATTGCAATTGCGTTATCAGTTGCAGGAAAGGCTAAAAAGAAATGAAACAAGGACTTTATAGCAACATTCAAGCTAAAAGAGCCAGAATCAAAGCTGGTTCTGGTGAAAAGATGAACAAGGTAGGTTCTAAAGCCGCACCTACAGCCGCTGACTTCAAACAAGCGGCTAAGACTGCAAAGAAGCCAAAAAAGGTGAAGTAAGTTTGTGTAAGTTTAACTGGAGATAGATATGAAAATGTTGAAAAAATTGGTTCGTGGTGGCGCAATTGCCTCAAGTAAGAAAATGGCTCCTGCTATGGGGGGTGCTGTGGCTGCTGCTCCAAAAAAGATGGCTCCTGCGCTTGGTGGTGCTGTTGCCGCTTCTAAGCAAATTCAACCAGCTTTAGGCGGTGCTGTTGCACAATCTCCTAGAAAAGCACCTCTGAGCAACCTTCGGTCTTCAGTAAAGTCAATGGCTGCTAATGTCAAAACTGCTGTTGCAAAAAAACCAGCATTGCAAAAAGCGGTCGCATCACAAGCCAATAAACCTGTCGGCAGATTGGTTGGTGGATTGTCAAGTAAATTCCTAAAACGCCGTTAATTATGAAATCTCCCACTTGGCAAACAAAAGCTGGTCAAAATCCTCGTGGCGGCTTGAATGCCAAGGGGAGAGCCTCTTATAATGCGGAAACTGGTGGCAACCTGAAAGCACCAGTGAAATCAGGGGATAACCCCCGCAGAGCAAGTTTCTTGGCTCGTATGAGTGGCAATGATGGCCCTGAATACGACAAGAAAGGTGAACCAACAAGACTGCTTCTTTCGCTAAAGGCTTGGGGTGCTAACTCCAAAGCTGACGCAAAGGCAAAAGCTCAAGCTATATCCGCAAGGAACAAAGCAAAGGCTAAAAGCAGATGACATACCTAGAACTTGTAAACGATGTCTTAATTCGGTTGCGTGAACCAACTGTAGCAACCGTTACTGCAACAAGCTATTCCACTTTGATTGGCAAGTTTGTCAATGATGCAAAGCGTCAGATTGAAGATGCTTTTTCGTGGAATATCTTGGGTACAACAATTACCATCACCACATCGGCTGGTACTTACTCCTATGCCTTGACTGGTTCTGGTCAGAAGTTTCAAGTTATTGATGTTCTGAACACAACTAGCAATATTGGCATGAAGAACATTGACTTTGCGTCAATGAACCGCAAACAGAATTTCTCTACGCCTGTCAGTGGCATTCCTTCAGAATATGCCTTTGATGGCGTTAATGGAAGCTACGACACCAAGGTAAATATTTACCCTCGTCCTGATGGCGTGTATACCATCCCATTTAGCTTGTCAGTGCCACAGGCCACATTGACTTTAGACCAGACTGTAGTGCTTGTTCCTGATGTTTTGGTTGTCCAGAATGCTTATTCTCGTGCTTTGGTTGAACGTGGCGAAGACGGTGGTTTGACTTCCTCTGAAGCATTCTTGTTGTACAAGTCTATGTTGTCTGATTACATTGCTTTGGAAGGCACTCGTTACCCTGAAAATCAGGAGTTTGTGGCTATATGAGCAAGCCATTGATGATCTATGGCATCTCAGCCCCCGGCTTTTTCGGGCTGAATACCCAAGACTCGCCTTTAGATTTGGTGTCTGGTTTTGCGTCTATTGCCACTAATTGCGTTATTGACCAATATGGTCGTGTTGGCTCACGCAAGGGTTGGTCAAGGGTTAACTCATCTTCAGGCAATCTTGGTGCAAACAACATTGGTGTTATCCATGAATTAGTCCAAGTTGACGGTACTTTGACCACCCTATTTGCTGGCAACAACAAGCTATTCAAGTTGGATGGAACCAATGCTGTTGTCGAGTTGACCTATGGGGGAGGGGGTACTGCTCCTACCATCACAGCTAGTAACTGGCAGTGTGCATCATTGAATGGCATCACTTACTTCTTCCAGCTTGGTCATACTCCTTTGATTTATGACCCCGCTGTAAGTACATCTACATACCGCAGAGTGTCAGAGAAGACTGGATATGCTGGTACTGTTCCACTTGGCAACATTGTTGTTTCTGCCTTTGGTCGTTTGTGGGTTGCTGAGACATCCACAGACAACGTAACAATCACATTCTCTGACTTGTTGGCTGGTCATGTGTGGACTGGTGGCACTTCAGGCACGTTAGATGTGTCTAGAGTTTGGCCTAACGGTGCAGATCAGATCATGGGCTTGGCTGCTCACAACAATTACTTCTTTGTGTTTGGCAAGCGTCAAATCTTGGTTTATGAAGGTGCTACAACGCCTTCGACTATGGCTTTGGCTGACACCATTGCAGAGATTGGTTGCTTGTCTAGAGACTCTATTGCTACGACTGGCACTGACATCATCTTCTTGTCAAACAGTGGTGTGCGTAGTCTGTTGCGTACTATTCAAGAGAAGTCTGCACCTTTGCGAGACTTGTCTAAGAATGTGCGTAATGACTTGATGACCAATGTGAGTTCTGAAGTCTTGGCAAACATCAAGGCTGTTTACTCAGAATCTAACGGTTTCTACTTGTTGAACTTGCCTGTTACCAAGGTAACGTATGTATTTGATACAAAGGCACAGTTACAAGATGGTTCTGCAAGGGTAACGACTTGGGACTCCATTGAGCCTACTTCTCTGTACTCTAAACGCAATGGTGACTTACTGATTGGTAAGAATGGTTATGTTGGCAAGTATGGTACTTATCTTGACCATGCGACTACCTATCGTATGCAGTACTTCACCAACTATGCAAATCTGAATGAGACAGAAGTTACTTCTGTTCTCAAACGTATTTCAGTAGTTGTCATTGGTGGCTCTAATCAAGGCTTCATTATCAAGTGGGGCTACGACTTCTCTGGTCAGTACTATTCGGCAACATTGGACATTCCTGTTACTACTGTTGCTGAGTATGGAACGGCAGAATATGGTGCTAATGGTGTTCCTGTTGCTTACTATTCTGCTGGCATTCAGTTGAGTACATTGACTGCACCAGCATCAGGGTTTGGTAATGTTGTGCAGACTGGATATGAAGTGCAGATCAATGGTTCGCCAATCAGCATTCAAAAGATTGAGATTCAAGCCAAAGATGGCAAAACGGTTTAAGGAAAGAATATGTCAAATTACACAAAAACCACGAATTTCGCCGCTAAAGATGCTTTGGCCTCTGGCAATGCTGGCAAGGTTGTCAAGGGTTCTGAGATTGACACTGAATTTACAAACATTCAGACTGCCATTGCAACCAAGGCTGATGGTACTTTTACGAACTTCTCGTTTGTAGAGACATCTAACGTCTTGTACATCTACAACTCATCTACTGCTGTTGCAAAGATTGATGCTAGTGGTAATTTGACTGTGTTGGGCAACGTGATTGCCAACGGCACTATTTAAGGAGAAGAACAATGGCAACAACACCAGAAGCTGAACAAACAAAACGTGACCTGATTGAGTCAATCAAACAGGAGGGTCTTGACCCTAATATGTTGATGCAACTTGGCGACATGGCTGAAGCAGTCTTAAAAGACAAGTCTTTGTATCCTCAGTTCTTGCAAGCTGTTATTGATAACGATTTGGCTGAAGAAGCAGATTTATCTGGTGAGATTGACTATCAACTTATTGGGTTGTTTATTACCACACGAGAAATTGTCAAAGAAATGATGACCTCTGGCGAGTTAGGAGTTTGATATGGGATTAAAGAAACTTGGTAAATGGGTAAAGAAGAACATTAAGCCCATAGCGACAGTTGCGGCTATTCTTTACCCGCCACTCATTCCGATGATTGGTTCTGCAATTGTTCCTGCTGGCGCTAGTGCTGTAGTAACTGCGGCTGCTGGTGCGGCTGCTCTAAGTGGTGCGGCAAGTGCTGTTGCTGGAGATAAACCCGCAGACATCTTAAAGAATGCGGCAATTGGTGGCATAACTGGCGGTACGGTTGCTGCTGTATCTCCAACTGCATTTGACAGCGGATTGTTCAGTGGTGGTGCTGATGCAGGAATTATCCCTGCAGGTACTTCTGCTGGTGGCACTGCTCCAGTTGCATTTAGCGCATCACAAGCCGCAGAATTAGGAAATCAAGTTGCATCACAAGGCTTGTTAGGTGGTGTGGTTGACAAAGTAGCTAGCTTTACTGGATTGTCACCAAACACTGTTTCAAGTCTTGGTTCTGCTGGTGTTCAGGCATTGCTTAGTGGTTATGGTGCTAATAAACAGGCAGAGCAAGCTAGACAAGCTGCACAAACTTCTGCTGATGCTCAGATTGAAGCTGCTCGTATTGCCGCTGATGCAGCTAAGTTCCGTCCTGTTGGCGTAACTACTCGTTTTGGTCAATCAGCCTTTACAACTGATGCTGAAGGCAATGTCATTGGTGCTGGTTATGCGGCAAGTCCTGAGATTCGGGGTTACCAAGACCGTTTGTCTACATTGGCTGGTCAAGGCATGACTGACATTGAGGGTGCAAGAGCCGCTTATCAGCCTTTGACTGGTGCGGCACAGAGTCTGTTTAGTTTGGGTAATCAGTATTTGGCTAAGTCTCCTGACCAAGCTGCTGCTGACTACATCTCTAAACAACAAGCATTGATTAGTCCTAGCCGACAAAATCAATTAGCTGAGTTGCAAAACAGACTGTTCCAACAAGGTCGTGGTGGTGCGGCTACTGCTCAAGGCGGTAATTTGATGGCTACAAGTCCTGAACTTGCGGCTTACTACAACTCTTTGGCTCAACAAGATTTGGTGTTGGCGGCTGAAGCAGACCAAGCGGCTCAACAGCGTCTTCAGTTTGGTGCTGGTTTGTTTGATACTGGTGCTAACTTGCAAGGTCGTTACTACACTGGTCAAACAGCGGCTTATCAACCATTTGCTACCGCTATGGATACATCGGCAAAACTTGAGAATTTGGCACAAGTACCATTGACTCTTGGCACATCAATTGGCGAAAGAACAACTGCGGGTACAGCGGCTGGAGGCCAATTCTTAAGTGAAGGTATTACAAATGCCGCCGCTACTATGGCTCCAGCAAATGCCTACTCTGCATCTGGTAACTTGTTGTCTGGTTTTGCTCAGAATCCAATGGTTAGTAGCGCCTTGAATAATGCGTTTGGTGTTCAGCCACAACAAAAAACATACACAGCAGAAGACATCATAAGAATTTTTGGAACATAAGGGGTAAGACATGGCAACATCAGAAATCTTAGGATTGTTTCAATCTCCTGAACAATATCAAGCAAACCAGTTGGCTCAGTTTCGCCAACGTGCGGCTAATGAAGTTCAGTTAGACCCATTCCAACAAGCCGCTATCGGTATGCGTCAGGCTGGCTACCAGTTGGGTGGTGGTATTGGCGGTGCTTTGGGTGGTGTTGACCCACAATTGCAGAAGATTACTCAACGTCAGCAAATCCTTGGCATGATTGACCCTGCCAATCCTGAATCTTATGCAAGAGGTATTCAAGCCGCATTGCAAGTTGGTGATACAGAAGCCGCTTTCTTGTTGCGTAATGAGATGATGAAGGTTAGAGAACAGGCGCAACAACAAGAGATTCGTGGCTTTGAGCGTGAGAAGTTCTTGGTTGACCGTGGTCAAGGTATGCAACAGCGTGGCATGGAAGCCAGAGCATTAAGCATTGCTAACGGCATCAACCCTGACACTGGTGAGCCAACAAAACCATTGTTTGACGCAACAACTAAGACATTCAATGAAGATGTCGCTAATTTGCTTGTGTCTCAATATGGTCAAGCTGGTGCAAATATTGTCAAACAACGGCTTGAGAGTGTTCAGGGCGTTGAATCTTTGCAAGTTCAACAACTTGCTAGGACTCTGTTTAAACCTGATGGGACTCGTGACAAAGATGTTGAAGCAAGACTTTCTACAACTGTTGAGGGTCGTGAGGTTCTGAAGAAACTTGCGCCAGAGACTAAGGAACTCAAGAAGGGTGAAAAACTCCTTGAACGTCAACCAAATGGAACTTGGAAACTCATTACTCCAGAGGGTCAGCCAGTTCAAAATGTTACATCTGACAATGCAATTCAAACATTGATTACTAGCAAAGCAATTCATCCAACGATATTGCCCTACGCTAACCAACTTGCCAAAAACTTTGCGAATCTTGACTTTGAAGACCAAAATGGATTGCTGGAAAAGTTGACAAAGTTGAATAGCGATGCTCAAAGATATGAGTCGGATAAGAGTGCTAGAGATCAGTCAAGATATACAAACAATACTCTCAGAGAGTTGAATGTTGAACTGGCTAAACTCAAAATTGAACAAGCAAGAAGTGAGGCCGAAAAAGCCAAGGATGGCAAGCCAATTAGCTTTGGCGATTCAACAAAACTGGCAGACAGAGCAACAGGAGTTGACAAACTTGTTGATCTTTATGACGCATTTAAACCAGAATATGCTGGTTATGGAACTAATGCTGCTGGCGAAATTGCAGTTTTTGCGGCTGGCAAGCAAAGTGATGAGGAAAGTGTTGCGCTATATCAATGGTGGCAAAATTATCAAAACAATGTCAACAAGGTCAGAAACGATTTGTTTGGTTCAGCTTTGACTGCGCCAGAGAAGGCTGAGTTTGAGAAAGCAATGGTCACCAAAGGAATGAACTCTGCTCAAGCTAAAAAGAACTTGCAGAGACAAGCAGAGGAAGCCGCTAAAGCCTATGACAAGTTAGAAAAAGTTTTGCGTGTTGGCGGTTTTAGTAAGGCGCAACTAGATGCTTTAAAACCTAAACCCCCTTTGTCTAACTTTGTGGTTGAAGGTCAAAACACCAATCCATCTAACGTAACTGGCGGAGTAAGATAAAAATGGCAACCATCAATCGTCAAGCCGCTAAAGCGGCAGGGTACACAGATGCTCAAATTGATGCTTACGAGCGTGAGCAAGGTTTAACTCCATCAAGACAACCAAGCCAAGTGCAAACAGCACAGAGTCAAAAGCCTTTGACAACAACTGAAGTGTTGACTGGTGCTGTTGTGAACTTTCCAAGTTCTTTGTACAACATGGCGACTGATGTATTTAAGACTGTTACAGACCCTTTGCAAACAGCTAGAGACTTGGGAACTTTGTTTGTTGGGGCAACATCTAAAGTTCTTGGTGAGCCTTTCTTTGAGTCTGACTTGGCGAAACAGATGCGTCTTAAAGGTGAGAAGTCTGCCGAACAAGTTGGTGCTTTTATGGCTAACAGATATGGAAGTGTTGAGGGTGCAAAACAAGCATTAGCGACAGACCCTGCTGGCGTGTTGTCTGACGCATCATTGGTTTTTACTGGTGGCGCTAGTATTCTTCCAAAAGCAAGTACAGCATCTAAGGTCTTAACTACAGCCGCTAAAGTCACAGACCCATTGAGAATAGCCGCCGCACCACTGGTTTTTACTTCAAAACAAGTAGCCCCAACTTTAGGAATGACTACTGGTGCTGGCTCTATGGCTGTTGAAGAAGCATTCAAGGCTGGCAAAGAAGGAGGCGCTAGAGGTCAGGCATTTACTGGCAATTTGCGTGGTACTGTTGACCAGCTTCAAGTTCTTGAGGATACCAAATCAAATCTCAAGGCAATGATTCAGGAGCAACAGGCTAATTATCGTTCTGGAATGGTAGACATTAAAAACGATAAGTCTGTTTTGGATTTTGGCGACATAGATGCTTCATTAGGTAATGCGGCAGATAGGGTTTTCTATAAAGGCAAGGTTCGTAGTGAAGATGCCGCAGGGTATATCGCAAAAGCACAAAAAATCATTAATGATTGGAAAAATAGTGACCCAGCAGAATTCCATACTCCTGAAGGTTTAGATATTCTCAAGCAAAAAATCTATGATGATGTACTTTCAGACATACCAATAACAAAGAAATCATCAAGGGATATTGTTGGAGATATTTACAACTCTATCAAGTCAACTATTCAAAAGCAAGCCCCTACTTATGCAGAAACAATGAAGGCTTATGCTGATACAGCAGAGCAAGTTCGTGAGATTGAAAGATCATTGTCTCAAGGCAAGAGGGCAAGTGCTGATGCTGGATTGCGTAAATTGCAGACTGTACTGCGTGATAACGCAAGCACAAACTATGGTCAACGAGTTAATTTAGTCAATCAACTTGAGGCCACATCACCTAAATATGGTGGCGGTATACAAATCACACCAGCATTGGCTGGTCAGGCTTTAAGCAAGGTGACTCCTAGAGGTATTACAGCAGTTGGAACCGTTCCAGCCGCTGTAGGTGTTGGTTCTTTGTTCTCATCAGCACCTCTTAGTGGAGCCTACTTAGCCGCATCATCTCCTAGATTGGTTGGTGAGGCTTCCTACTTGGCTGGTAAAGGTGCTAGACAGGTTGGGAAAGTTGGAGGCTTGTTCCCTGATATTGATTACCCAACCATGTTCAATTTGCTCTCAAAAGCGCAAGTCCAAGAGTAGGAGACTGAAATTGACCCAATCACTATTTGCCTCATGGCGGCTGGTCTGGTCAAGCAGATTCAGCAAGGTGTTGACCTCTATAAACAAGCTAAAGAGCATTTTGTTGAGGTTAAAAGCACCGTTGACCAAGCTGTGGCCGTTGGTAAAGAGATCGGCGGCTTCTGGACTCAGCTTCTCAAGTTCTTTGGTGCTAAACCAAAGCCTCAAATTGCAAAACCTGTTGCTAAGTCTAAGAAATCTGCTTATGTCTCTGTGGACGAAACTCAAGTCAAAATTGGGATTGTCCAAAACTTAACAGAGTTTTTTCGACTTCAGGAGCAGTTAGCTGAACACATACGATCTGAGGAGTTGAAAAGCATAACAGTCTACGACCCTAACCAGAACCACATGGAAGCGGCACTCAAGAGAGTGATGGCGGCTCAAGAAATGGAGCGTTTGACAGTTCAAATAAGAGAGTGTCTCGTATATAACGCACCTAGTGAGATGGGTGCTTTGTACAGTTCTGTATATAGCATGAAGGACAAGATTGAGGAGGAGCAGACGCAAGCAAGGTTGAAAGAGGAATCACTTAAGAGGCAAGAGGTATGGCAACGCAAGGAGGAAGAAAGAAGCTTCCAGCTAAAACTAGCGTACCTAGCAGTGACTACCCTATTCCTCCTCTACCTGTGGCTGTGGTTCGCCCTGCTAAGTCGTTGGAGCAAGACATAATGGGATGGGTATTCTGCTGTTTTTTGATAGCGTGCCTACTCCCTTTGGGGGCAATGCTTTATCTCGACATCTTGGAAGCCAAGCACGAGGTTAAACAAGAAGTTGAAAAGGTTCAGAAGTTAAGACGGCAAATTGAACAGGAGAAACGCAAAAATGACAAAACATGACTTTTCTGTAGTGATGCTGACCATTTGTGTTGGTATCCTTTGCGGGTTATTGGCTGGTTGTGAAGATCGTTTTAGGTATCCCTGCCAAGACCCTAAGAATTGGGATACACCAGAATGCAAACCCCCAATCTGTACCGCTACAGGTACTTGTCCCGATCAACTCATCAAACCTGAACAGGAGAAAAAGTAATGGCAACCATTGGATATAAAACCAACAATCGACTGACATCAGACGAGATTGAGGTCAGGGTATGGGCATTCGTTATCGTGGTATTGGTGTCGATTCTGCTTGGCGCTATGGGTATGTTTCTCTACTCAGTTTCGTTCGTAACTCAGCCCATGTCGGGGATGGCGAAAATCGACTCTGTTTACTTGCAACAAATCAACACCATCATGGTGTTCATTACTGGCGTTCTTGGCGGTGTAGCTGGTCGGACTGCTGTTAAGGCTGTAGCCAACGCTACCGCAAAGGCAGAGGCTGAATCCAATGACAATGATGAGCCGCCAAAGCCATGAGTAACATACTTGGAGGCTTGTTGATTCTGGTCTTGGTCTTTGGTGGTGGCTACTGTACTGGCCAGCACTACGAGGCCAAGGCTCAACAAGAGGAAGTAGATCGTTTAAACACCCAAGCTAGGGCAAAGGAGGCGGCTTTGGTGGCCGCTGTAACCACCACATCAACTGCATTGAGGGTATCAAATGAAAAGGCCAAATTGGTTACAAAACAGCGTGATCTTGCTATTGACAGTGGTAATCTCAAGTTGCGCCTCAAAGCGTCCTGCCCCATACAAGCCCCCACAGATTCCACAACTCCCGCAGGAAATAGTGGAGGAGAAGCACGAGCCGACCTTGACCCAGAGGTTGGAAAAACTCTTTTCGCAATAGCCGAGGAGGGTGATCGAGCAATAACCAAGCTAAACGCTTGTATCTCTCTTTATAACCAAGCACTTGAATCACAAAAGGAAATCAAATGAACCTGTCAGCAAACTTCACCTTGAATGAACTTACAAAGTCTGAGACTGCAACACGCTTAGACATTGACAATACGCCAAATGATGAGCAGATTGAATCATTGCGGTTGCTTTGTGAAAACATCCTACAGCCAGTGCGTGACCACTTTGGCAAGCCTGTCAAGATCACATCTGGGTTTAGGTGTCCAGCCGTCAACCAAGCCACTGGTGGCTCTGCAACCTCAGACCATTGCAAAGGCCAAGCTGTTGATTTTGAAATTGATGGACTGCCAAACCCTGATGTGGCTCAGTGGATTATGGATAACCTCGACTACACCCAACTTATCCTAGAGTTCTACACACAAGGACAACCAAATTCGGGCTGGATACACTGTAGCTTTGACCCATCTAATCTTAAAAATCAAGAACTCACAGCCGTTAAGGTTGCGGGAAAGACTCAGTACTTGCAAGGTTTACAGGCATAAGAGGACGCTTGCAATAGTGTTTAGGGGTGAGGTGTTCATACAAGATCACCTCACCGCATTTCTGGCATAACCAAGCCGTACCCATTACGACATCAGTTTGGCGGTCACCTCTGACCCCTTTAGTTCTGCCATAGAAGGTGCGTATTTTGACTATCACTTGGCAACTCTAGCCTTGCTGTAAGTCGTGAAGTTCTCACGCACATTTAGAGTCTCAGTAAGTCTCATTTGCTCTCTACGCTTTGAGCCATTGATTTTGCCATTGTTAATCTGAACAAGCTCCTTGTCCTTAGTCCAGATAGATGCGCCAGAGAAGTCAAATGCGTTTGTTGGTGGGTTCATTTCAGCCCCCGAATGTAAATCGCAAAGCTGTGCAATGTGTCCTTGCCAAACCCTTCCATCTTCAGGATGGCTTGTGCGACTTCTTCAATGACTTGGCTTCTGTAGGGATTCAGGTCGCTATACATTTCAAGCCGTTCATTCTCATTGCGTATGGCTTGCAAGACCGCTTGTTTACGCCACAGGCTTTGACGTTCAATGTCGTTAAAGGCTTCATCTTCTGGTTCTTTAATCATGACCAAACTCCTGTAGTTCGTTGATGCGTTTGTAGAGCCTGAAGATTCTCTGTTCGTTGTAATTCACCAAGGCTTGTGAGTACTCCACAGAAGTCTCAGCTTGCATCTTGGCGTGTTGCGCCTCAATGAGTTCCTTGTGAGCCACCTCCAATGGAGTCTTTGCCCTGAGCAAATCTTTGACGTATTTGATTGTTAAGTCTCGCCAGTTCATTTTTTCTTTCTTTGAGTTACAAGGATAATTCGTTCTACCTTTTCCTTGGTGACGAATCGGTGTTCATTAGCGCAACGATAGCGTCTATACGTTTCGTTGTTGTCTCTGCTTCTAGTTTCGAGAACGCTAACCCACTGGTCACAAACTGGACATTTCACTATCTTTCTTCCCGATCGTCCCGATTTACTAGGTACAACGCAAACCCGATACACACGCAAATTCCCAATATCGAGCCGAAAATCCCTGCTAAGAACACGTAAAGCACTGTTTCCAACATCTGATTTCTCCTTTTCTTCCGAATCAAAGTACATGAGAGCCAAGGCGCAAAGCACTGCAATCATGATGGCATTCCAGACTTTCATTTTGTGGATGCAATGACTTCAAGTTCAAGGTCTTTGATTCTGTCTTTGAGAATCTCGATCTCTTGTTCCAAGCTGGTGATCTTCTTGTCTAGCCGCTGGCGGCTTAAAGTCTCAGCCCTTGCCCATCCAATCAGGACAGCTTCATCAGCCACCTTGTTGATGAGTTGGATGATGTCATTGCGGGACATGAAGCCACCAGCAATGTCCTTAGATGGTGCTATACGAGTCACCAACTCTTTAAGTTCTGCTTGCATACTCATACTCTGTTCTCCTGTGGTTGATGCCATGCAACTTGCAAGGCGGTGAAGTTCATAGGCGCAATGGTGACCGTTGACAGGAACAAGCCCTTAGTCTTGATCTTGCGCCCCCAATCGTCTGTTGCCTTGGTGTTGATGAGTTCCTTACGCTTGACAGCGTTGTAGACGCTATGAGGCTTAAAGCCAGCCTCTACAAGCTCCTCCATTGTTCTGGCTTCTTGGCAGAAGTCTTGGAGTTCGGTCATGTTTCCCTCACTCTTAGCATATGGTCTGCTACTTTGTAAGCGCTTTCCGCAACATCATCAAAGAAAACCTCTTTGTCGATTAATGCTTGCATAGCCTTTGCCGCAAAGTAATCACGCAAGGTCATGCCTGTATCAAACCCTGATGGGCTTATTCCATTGGCGTATTGGTTTGTCGGAAATGCTGGTGGGTTGTTCATGATGACCACCATGCCACAAGCAAAACAGCAAAGCCGATACCGATAGCGGTAGCCGCTAGGACATCAAGAAGTTTCTCATTCATCATCATTCTCCTCACAAAGTTCACAGCCATCATGGGCAGGGTCACGGCAATCTGGGTGAGCCGCAATGTTTGACTGATAGCGGCGGCGGTGGAAGTCCTCCGCTTTCATGTAGTCAAGGTCTGATTCATCTAGTGGCATGGTGGTTGTCCTTAGTAATCTTGACCAGCACGAGCGGGTTGTGCGCCTAAGAACTCGCCGTTATAGGGTGAGTAGTAAACAAATGGGGTTGCCTTACGTTCGGCAAATTGAGTGACCCACTTTTGTTCTTGATCTGTCATGATGCAAGACAAGTCCATATCAATCCAAAAGCCAACTCCATCACCACTGCAATCAACAATGTGAATGTCGCTAACGCCTAACTGAATGGCTCGGCGTACTGTCTCTAAGACTTCAAGTTTGTTAGTGAATGTGTAACGTGTCATTTTCAATTCTCCTTTAAGGTTGAAAGTGGAGGCCGAAGCCTCCTTGGGGTGATTAAGCGGTTGCAGATTCTTTGATGTAGTCACAGCACTTGGTCAAGGTCTTAAAGCTCTGAACAAGTTGTTCGCCATCAAACAACATAAAGTTCTTGCCAACACCTTTCACGGTAAAAACTTGAGGCTTGTTAGCAATCGCAATGCGATAAGTTCTATCTTGCTTGTCACCAACTTGCGCTACGGAAAGACTTGTCATTTGTTTACTCCTTGAGTTGCTTGCTGATGGGTCTAATCATACAGCATTTGATTACCTAGTCAACTACCCCTTATTTAATCCCACACATTTCAGTAGGGTATTAAATCAAATAACACTTGACTAACCAATCCAAAGTCCTATAGAATCCCCACCCATGAACACACAAACCATGCAACTTATTGATTCGATTAGGGAAAAGGCTGAAAAGGCTGGCTTCACCATCACTGATGTAGCTCGTCATGCTGGCCTTGACCCCTCTCAAGTCTCCAGATACGCCACAGGTAAAACCATACCACTGGTAACTTCCATCAAACGGCTAGAAGAATCGGTAGATTCCCTGATTCAGAGCCGCATACAAGCCCTCCAAGGGGGTCAAAATGACTAAGCGCACCTTGGGTATTGACGTTGGATTGAATGGTGCTATCGCCCTTGTGGTGGATGGTGAACTTGTGAGTGTTGTAGATATGCCAACAGTCACCCTTGACCGTAATGGCAAAGCCAAGCGTCAGGTGTCAGTGCCTGAACTGGTAGACATCATCAAGCAGTTTGACCCTAATGAAGCCTATGTAGAGAAGGTCTTTGCTATGGCAGGGCAGGGCGTGACATCTGTCTTCTCCTTTGGTCGTTCTCTTGGTGTTGTTGAGGGAGTGTTGACAACCCTCAAGATTAAAACAACTCTCATGACTCCACAGACTTGGCAAAAAGGTCTTGGCATGACAGGTGGTAAAGATGGCTCAAGAGCCAGAGCAATGGAGTTGTTCCCTGAACAAACTGCACTCTTTAAACGCGTCAAAGATGATGGTCGTAGTGATGCCGCACTCATCGCCTTGTGGGGGTCAAAGCATGGATGACAAAGAACGTCAAATCATGCGTGACCACATTGTTTGGTTGTCAGTACAACTTGAACAGGAACGCAAGCAAAACCAATCAACAGTCGTGTTCCTCAAAAGAATCCTAGACCCTGAAGACTTGGGTCATGCTGTATCAAACGAAACAAGGCAACTCGCCTACCAACTTCTAATTAACAACCATCACATTGAGAGAGACACATGGCAACAAAACAACTGAACCTTAGAGCATCAGCATCTAGTCGTTGGATTGCTTGCCCTGCAAGTGCAAGGTTGTCAGCACAAATGCCCTATGTGGAAGGTGGCGAAGCGGCGAAGATAGGTACAGCGATTCACTCACTTGCAGAACACTGCTTCAAAGGTGACCTAGACCCCACAAAGTTTGAAGGCCAAGTCTTTGAAGGCATCCTCATGACTGAGGAGAACTGTGAGTTTGCTCTTGAGCATCTCAAAGCTATCTGGAAGATTGAAGATGAACTTGGTGCTGGTAGTGTTCAGGTTGAGCAGTTCATCCCCTATCAGGACACACAAGTTTGCAAGGTAGGCGGCACGACTGATGTGATTGGCATCAGCAAAGAGAAACGCAAACTCATCATTGCGGACTTGAAGACTGGTCGTGGATATGTTGATGCTGACAGTGAACAACTGAAACTCTATGCCCTGTCAGCCCTCAATCAGAACAACTTGTTTCGTGACATCTCGACTGTTGAGTTGTGGATTATCCAACCGCATCATGGTGAGACTCGTAAGCACACAATGACTATTCAGGAGTTAGTTGATTGGGAACACTATGTTCTTGCGCCAGCTATTGAGAATGCCTTGAACCCTGCATTCCCACCTGTACCTTCAGACTCTGCTTGTCAGTACTGTCCAGCTAAGACTATCTGCCCTGCACAGCAACAGATTGTTGAAGTGGTGAGTAATGCGCCGCCAATTGCAGTGCTTACAGAGCAACAGATTAGCGTCTTGCTGGCGCAATTCGATATGGTTGAGGACTACATCAAGGCTGTGAGAGATCACGCCTTAAAACGCATGGAGTCAGGTGCTGTTATTGATGGCTGGCAACTCACGCCTAAGAGAGCATTGCGTTCATGGACAAAAGATTCTGAAGTTGTCCCTGCACTCTTGGCTTGTGGCCTCACCATAGACCAGATCGTTAAGCAAGAACTCATCACCCCCGCACAAGCGGAGAAACTGTTACCGAAAGACTTGAAGCAATCTATTGAACCGTTAACTTCCCGCATATCCAGTGGATTAACGCTTGCAAGAGACAAAGGTCTGACGCAATAATCACACCCCCAAATCCCCCACCGTGACATCTGTCACATTTTTTAACTTTAAACAAGGAACATCAAATGAACTTAAATCTCTCAGGCGGCGGCGGTAACGGTAACTACATCCGATTCAGCCCACAAGCAAACGCATGGTCAAACCAAGATGGTGAATTCATTCTTGAAAAGTTTGTATTCGATTACGAGAACTTGCAAACTGGATGGATGCACATTGCAACTGGCATCTTTGAATTCCAGCCTGACGAGTCTCTTGGTCGCAAAGGCGCACAACCTACACCCGAATTCAAGCGTGGCTTTAAAGCAACTTTCTTCAACAAACAGATGGGTGTTGCGGAATTTAGTGCTAACGGTGCAGGGGCTAACATGGGCTTGGAGGCTTTATACAAGCAAGTGTCAGCACAAGCCGAGGCCAACGCTGGTAAATTGCCTGTCGTGGAGTACAAGGGTTCACGCCCTGAGAAGGTTGGCAAGGGAAGCACACGAGTGCCGATCTTTGAAATCTCAGGTTGGGTAGCACGACCAGCGGCATTGGCAGGTGGTGAGAGTGCAGAGCCTGAAGTGCAGTTCCAAGCACCAGCATCAAAGCCAGCACCTACACCAGTCGCCAAACCCGCACCATCACCAGCAATGAGTGATGATGAGATGTTCAGCTAAACACTGCACAACTCACAGCACCAGAGTTTCGGGGGAGACTCTGGTTTTTTTGTCCCCTATAAAAGAAACCACAACAAATGTCAGCACAAGAACTAGCCACTGCGTTGGGACACCCCAAAAAGTCAGGTAATGGTTACCTAGCTAGTTGCCCTGTACCTAGTCACGGTCAAGGCAATGGAGACAAAAACCCTAGCCTTCACATCGCAATGAATGATGATGGCAACTTCCTATTCAAATGCTTTAGCGGTTGCGATCAGCACACCGTCTTTCAGACCATCAGAGATATGGGACTCCTCCCAAGTCTCCCTGAACGTCCTGAATACCTATCAAGCATCAAGCCGCTACCCTACATCCAGACACCGACATTTCAACAGGAGTGGCACTACACAGATGAAGATGGTGTCAGTCTGTTCGTTAAGCAAAGATTCAAGACCAATGACACTAAAGGCAAGACTTACAAGACTTTGAGAGTCATGCCCGACAACTCAAGGGTTGGCAAACTAGGAGATTGCAGAATCGTCCCCTACAAGCTACCCGATCTGCAACAGGCAACAGCCGCTGGACGAGTCGTCTACATCACTGAAGGTGAGAAGGCGGCAGATGCCTTGGGCAGTCTGAAAGTTGTAGCTACAACAAGTCATGCTGGTTCAGGCAACTGGAGTCCTGAACTCAACCAGTACTTTGCTGGCGCAAATGTGGTGATCGTGCCTGATAACGATGTTTCTGGTTGGGGTTACGCTACCAAAGTGGTAGAGGCACTGTTACCAGTCGCAAAGAGCATCAGGGTGTTGGATTTAGAACTCAAACACCCGAAAGAGGATGCCTTTGAGTGGGTCACTAAGTATGGTGGTGACAGGGAAACACTAGCTTCAAGGGCTAGAGCCTGTGCGGTCATCAAGTCGGTAGATGATGTCTGGTTGCCGCAAAGATTGAAGTTGGATGTGCCTGAATCTGAAGCATCTCAATCTGAATCTACCCAAAAGTCACGGTTTCTGGTCGAGTCTTGGGATTCCATTAAGGATGAGCCAGTAGAGTGGCTGATTGAGGACATCATCCCTAAGAAGGCGTTTGTGGCCTTGTATGCACCACCAGCAAGTTACAAGTCGTTTATTGCCCTAGATATGGCTGAAGCAATAGCTACAGGGCGTGACTGGATGGGTAAGGCCGTTAAGCAGTCAGGTGTGGTGTTGTACATCGCAGGTGAAGGTCATGGAGGTTTAGGCGCAAGGATTAAGGCTTGCAAGATTAAGAATGACAGCCCTGATGGTGCGCCCTTGTACGTCATCAGGGCGCAAATCAACCTGAGATCGAGTCAGGAAGACTTTGATAACTTAATTAGCGCAATCAACGACTTGCTTGAGACAGTTGGAGAAAAGCTACAGATGATTGTCTTGGATACCTTGATGAGGATGTCTGGAGGTGGCTTTAACGAGAACAGTTCAGAAGATATGGGTGGCTTCATCACCCAAGCAGGGAAACTCCAAGCACTATATGAATGTGCCTTGCTAGTCATCCATCACAGTGGGAAAGATGTCACTAAGGGACTTAGAGGCCACTCATCACTCTTAGGAGCCGTGGACACTGAACTTGAGATTAACCGCCTAGATTCGGTCATTAACACTGGTGACCCATCAGTTAGAGGCTCAGGAACTATCACCGTGACCAAGCAAAAGGATGGCTCTGATGACATAGCGATTGGCTTTGATGTCGTGGCAATTGATGTCTCAAGGTCAGCCTTGGGGTTTGAATCAGTCACCTCACTGGCTGTTCAGGCCAACACTGAGATAGTCCAGAACACTAAGAAGAACGCTAAAAACAATGCTGGTAGTGGTGGAAATCAGCGTTTGGAGATGGATTCCTTGATGAAAGTGATTAAGGCTAAAGCATCATATCGTGAAGTAGATGGTACTACTAGGTATGGAGTGACTTTGGAGGACTGGAAGGGTGAATTCTGGTCTATGAAAGGCTGTACTGATGATGATAAGGCGGCGTTTCAGAAGGCTTGGACTAGGGCAAGGGAGAGACTTGTTGACGCTAAGAAGGTTGTAATAGGGTCTGGATTCGTCTGGTTGAAGGCTGATTCTGAGAGGTTCGGAGTATGACACTACTGTATGTTTATCCACTGGACAAACCGGACAAACCGGACAAATGTCCAAATTGTCTGTCCGAGTTTATGTGGACAAACCACCTCTTGTCTATGAACAAGAGGTTTGTCCACTGTCGGTTTGTCTGTTGTCTGTTTTTTTTGTAGAGGTTGAAAATGGTTCGAAAATTGTCACGCAAGGAAGTTCCGGATGTTCAAGTGCCAAAGCGCAAGGCAACAGATTTTGAGATTGCGTCGAACTCGATTTTGGTTGAGTTGGATAAGCGCAAGGTGCAACATGAGGAAAAATGGGGTGTTGATAGATTGATTACTTTAGTTGACAGTGAGTTTAGGACGAAGTTTTGGGGTCAGATGGGTAGGGTTTGGGACTCGTTGGACTTTCAAGACCTTGATCGGTTGGCTAGAGCAGTTCAAGGCATGGTCAAAGGTTATGACGCTTTGGAGAAGTGGGCGGTAGAGAATGAGGTTGAACCTAACCCGCCAATCAGGTTTGTGGAGTGGATGAACCAAAAGGGTATCCGCATGGCGGTTTGTCAGACAGTCAACGATGCGGTCAATCTACAGAACAAACGCAAAGACCTCACCATCTGGAGCATGGAGGAAATGGAAGTCATCCTCAATGACGAGTTGGTGCAAGCCATCGTCAAGGTCAAAGCCTTTGACCCAACAGCCAAGGTCATCAGCTTTAAGGCTGGTGAAGGGTTTGGCAAAGGTTCAGGGTTTGAGGACTTGGCTGATGACCTTCACGCCTTTGAAGGTGGCGGCGACTATGTGCCGAAGTACAAGAAGATTGGGGAGTAAAGATGGCGAGGCCGACCAAGAGAGATACCAAGTACTTCCAACGCAAGTTAACGCCAGAGGAGTTGGTGCTGTTACTTCAAGCTGGTGAGGGAAACATTACCGAAGGCTGGCTGGAACTTCAGCGGGTTTACGTCCATGTTTGGAGTTTGGGTTACAGGCCGTTTATGCCGCTTGAAAGCGTAGAGGTAACCTACACCATGCAAGACGCTATTGATGGCGTTCCTGACCCCTTTAGTGGCGTTTAAATGGCATTGGCTTGCGGATTATCTGGATGCTTTGAGTCTTGTATCTTTTAATAACTGAAATGTCTAACAAATCAATCTGTTACTACTTAAAAGTCTTATGACTAAAAGTTTGGTTAGTACCCCCAAAAAGCACCCTCCGCCTCTTTCCCTCTCCGCCGCCCGCCAGCCGCCGACCCGCCGATTCGGAGTTATCCACAGGCAATCGGCGAAGTTATGCACAATCTTGCAGGTTGGTTACAGATTGCGTTTCATTCGGGTATTGCGTGTAATGCTTTCAGATATTATTAGTTAACATAATGGACATTGTATAAAGCCAGATATGTCAGCAGTTTGTAAGCGTACAGAAAAACATCAATAGAATCAACGACTTGCAGATGTTGTCCACAGAATCCACAAGTGCCTGTGGATAACTCGCTTGGTTTTTGGATGGGGGGGAGGGGGTCGGGTCTGGTCGTGATAATTGTGGGAGCCGCCGACCCTCACCAGAGGCCAAATCAGCAAAATCCCAACAAACCACTATCCCAATTTGAAAAAAAAAGGGAAGTTGGTGACTCCCATGAGGCAGGGTATGGATGCAAATCAGCAACGACAAACTTCCAGCGGAGCCAAACCGCTTTCACCAACACGGCTGGGGACTGCACTCCAAGCGATGTGCTTGTTTAGTCGCCACCACGTCTCGTGACTTGCACAATCCCCATGCGTGTTAGTGCTGGACGCAGGGAGCCCCGAACAGTAGCAAGCAAAGACTTGAAGGAGGTAGTTCGGTTACTTTGCGCCAGCAAGAGAAATCTACCATAGGAAATGAAAAAAAGCCATAATCCCCCAACATCACGCCCACAACCACAAGGACAATCGTGAACATAGAACACATTGATGACATTCAGGATGAACAGCCAGAGCCACAAAAGAAGAAGGCTGGTAGACCCAAAGGCACATTTGGCCTAAAGCGGCAGATACAGGAATACGCAAGGAATCCCGCCTTGGCCTTGCCTAAGACTGACCACCAGCGGCTCAAAGAGTTGAAGGATATGCTTATCAAGTCTAGCGGTAAGGATGTTGTTGAGAAGATGATTTCCATTGCGTTGAATGACAATCACCCCGCACAGATGGCGGCTATCAAGATGTGCGTAGACAGGACACTGCCTGTTTCTATGTTTGAGAAGGATAAGAGCCAGAGGAGTGCAGTCAACATCACTATTACTGGCATTGGCGCACCTACTGTCGCCACAACGACAATTGAGCCTGAAGACATAGAAGATATTGAGGCTAAGAATGGCTGATCTGAACTTTGCGCTATTGCCGTGGCAACAAGAGGTATACGCCGACAAGACGAGGTTCAAGGTCGTAGTGGCTGGAAGGCGGTGCGGTAAGTCACGACTTGCCGTGACCACCTTACTGATTGAGGGGTTGAGTTGTCCCGCTGGCAGTGCTGTGCTTTACGTTGCCCCCACCCAAGGTCAGGCTCGTCAGATTGTCTGGGATGTCCTGTTGGATGTGGGGCGTGAGATTATCCAGTCTAGCCATGTGAACAACATGGAAGTGACCTTGATTAACGGCGCAAAGATATATGTAAGGGGTTCTGACCGTCCTGACACTTTGCGGGGTGTCAGTCTGACATACGCCGTACTAGACGAGGTGGCAGACATTAAGCCAGAGACTTGGGAGCAGGTTATCAGAGCTTCGTTGTCGGATAAGAAGGGTCGTGCCATGTTTATTGGTACGCCAAAGGGTCGGAACTGGTTCTATGACCTGTACAACTTGGGTCAGGATGGGGAGGATGAGGACTGGAAATCTTGGCATTTCACGACCAAGGATAACCCTTTGATTGACGAGGCTGAGATTGAGAGTGCAAAGAAGACGTTATCTAGCTTTGCGTTTGGTCAAGAGTACCTTGCCTCGTTCAATAACGCTGGCTCTGACATCTTTAAGGAAGAATGGCTGAAATACGGTGTTGAGCCTGAGTATGGGAGCTACTTCATTGCCTGTGACTTGGCTGGTTTTGAGGAGGTTGCCAGACAAGCGGCAAATTCCAAGAAGCGGCTAGACCAGACCGCCATAGCGGTGGTCAAGGTCACTGACGATGGGAAATGGTTCGTCAAAGAGATCGTTTATGGACGGTGGGACATTCGGGAGACTGCCGCCACCATTTTGCTTAAGATTCGGGAATATCGCCCACTTTCTGTAGGAATTGAGCGTGGAGCGTTAAAAAACGCAGTTTTGCCGTATTTGAGTGACTTGATGCGGAAGAATAATGTATATTCGCACATAGTTGACTTGACCCACGGTAATCGTAAAAAAACCGACCGTATCATTTGGTCACTTCAAGGACGGTTTGAGCATGGCAG